>JAABUV010002798.1_pt1 | contig 23073 bp, 26 predicted proteins | sample 5559971 | NCBI WGS metagenome assembly JAABUV01 (sample SAMN10711881, study PRJNA513362) | rock metagenome | isolation source: Antarctica rocks | place: Antarctica: Victoria Land, Knobhead nord | collected 2015-12-19
GAGCTCGCGCACGAGATGCTCCACAAGGCCGAGCGCAGGACTGCAACCACCAAGACGGTACGCGAGACCGAGGCCGAGGCGATTGCGTTTGTGGTGGGAACCAGCATCGGGCTTGATACCGGACACGCTTCAGCCGACTACATCCAGCTCTACCACGGCAACGCCGCACTTCTGGCCGAGAGCCTTGAGTTGATCCAGCGCACCTCTGCCCTGATCCTCGCTGCCATCGAGGCGACCGGAACTACTGCCGAGCGCACGGAGGAAAAGGACTCCGGAGCGACCACCGACCAAGACGCCCCGGATGATGCCGCCGCAGAGTTCTTCGGCTTGGAGGACCAGCGGAAACAGCTTGAAAGACCCGGCGTCGGCAACCCAGGCTTCGGAGAACTTCCCGACACATTCGAACAGCAGCGGACCAGAAGCGCTTAGCCCTTTCTTCCCCGAGGGGGGACGGAGGTTCAGGCCTTCGCCCTCTTATCCCAACCACGCTCCAGAACCGCCCAAGGAGGGCAGCCCCATGCAGAACAGCAGCGCATTCCAGTACCTCGCCATCGACACCATCCACGAGTCAGCCACCAACCCCCGCCGCACCTTCGAGGAAAGCAAGCTGCAGGAGCTTGCCGAGAGCATCCGGCACCACGGCCTCATCCAGCCCGTCACCGTGCGCCCCAACGCGGACGGCTTCGAACTGATCGCGGGAGCGAGGCGCTACCGGGCGGCACAGCTTGCGGAACTCTTCTCCATCCCGGCCCGCATCGTCGAGATCGACGACGCCCAGGCGCTTGAATGGCAGCTGGTCGAGAACTCGCAAAGGGTCGACGTTCACCCGTACGAGGAGGCGCAGGGCTTCCAACGCTTGCTCGACATGCCCGGTTACGATGTGGCAACTCTGGTCGAGAAGTCGGGCAAGAGCGCCAGTCACATCTACGCCCGTCTCTCGCTTCTGCAACTCATCCCCGCAGTAGCCGATGCCTTCAGCCAAGAACGGATCACCGCCAGTCACGCCAACCTCATCGCACGTCTGCCGCAGGAGTCTCAGGCCGAAGCGTACCAGCAGTGCTGGCGCAAGGACTGGCAGGAGAAGGAAGCCCACCTGCTCCCCGCGAAGAGCCTGTCCGCATGGATACAGGCGAACCTCTATCTTTCGCTTGCCGATGCGCCCTTCGACCGCGAAGACCCGACCCTCAACCCCACTGCTGGAGCTTGCGTCACCTGCCCCCGCCGCAGCGGATACAACACGTCACTCTTCGCAGACGTGCAGGGAGACCAGTGCCTTGACGGACCCTGCTTCCAAACCAAGATCACCGCGCATATCGACCGTGAACTCGCAGCCAGACCCGAGCTCGTCCAGATCGAGCACGGATGGAGGAGTGCGAGGGAGCAGAGGCCCGGAGCCGTGCAGCGCGGCCACTTCCGCGAGATCGAACCGATAGCCGAGAACCTGGACGCAGAGCCAGTCTCAGCCTGCGCCGCCGCTAAAGCCGCCATCATCGTCTACGGCAAGCGCGTAGGCACCACGCTCACCGTTTGCACGGACAACAACTGCCCGGTCCACGACCCACGCGCAGCCGCGCGGCAGGCCCCAGACCCCGCACCCGCCATGGCACCCGCACCGGAACAGGAGACAGAGGAGGAGGCCGAAGAGAGGGAAGCAACAGTACCAGCAGCAGCAGCGCGAGTACGCAGAGATGCAGGAAGGGAGAGCGGAGGAGCGAAGGCAGGAGGAGGAACGGCGAGAGCAGGAGTACGAGGCCGAACAGGCCCGCAGGGAGGAGTTGAGGCAGACCCGCAAAGCTACCTTTGAGCGCATCCTTGCGAACGCTCCTGACAGCTTCAGTGCGACCCAACTCCGCATGCTGCTCCGCGCCCTCGTCAACCTTGACCCCTACACCTTCGCAGACGACGTAGCCGAGGAGATCGGGGGCGGAGACGAGAACGAAAAGCGCACCGCCGAGGAGGTTTTGCTTGCGGCGATCGACTCGCTTGGAGACGAGAAGCTGACCGGCTTTGCCCTGCGTCTCGCCCTCACATCGCACGTCGGTATCCCGCGTGAGGGGGAAGTGGACTTCCTGGCGGAGACCGAAGCTATCTTCCTACAACCGCAACCGAAGAAGGCCAGCAGCAAGAAGGCGTGTAAGCCAACTCCGATCAAGGCCAGCAAGACTGCAGCGAAGAAGAAGACCGCAGCCTAAACCCGCAGCGGGAGTCATGTCACCGGCTCCCGCTCCTTTCCCCTAAGGAGGAGATCATGTTCCAGTTCACGTACAGACTCAAGATCGCCGAGCGAGTTAAGGCCAAGTGCGAGCGGCACCCTCGCTACAACCCGCAGCAGGATGGAGAGGCGGCATCAAAGGCGGATGTTCCACCTGCTTCACCCTGCTCGACCTCCATCACGCACGGCTCACACTCGAAGCCGCTCACCGCGACTTCATCCGCAAGTCCGCGCCCTGGGCACAGGTTCGTCTCAAGCGAGCCAAGCCGCCTTCGGTCGATGAGGAACGCCGGCCGTAGGCCTGCCACGACGATTGAAGCAGGGGAGAGCCGCTTCCCTCCCCTGCACCCCTCCCTCGCTGGAAACACATCTCACAGGTGACTCCGATGGACAGGACTGAATCCATAGTTCGCAACATGCTCGGAGCTATCGAGGCACCGCTCTACGATGTCGGCATCCTGAGCGACCGGGGGGGATGCTCCCGGGTCTAGACGGCATCCCCGCCTCCGCGGTGCTCGAACGCCTGCCTCTGCTCAAGTACCGCAAAGCCCGTGGCTCGCACATCTACATCCGCCCTTCGGGCGAGCATCGCTTCACCGTGCTCGACGATCTTGACGAGGCGCCGCTCGCGCGACTCTCGGCGGACGGCTTCACTCCTTGCGCCGTGGTCGAGACCAGCAGTGGGAACTTCCAGGCTTGGCTCAGACACGTCACTGTATTTCCTAAGCTTCTCGGCACCTTCGCCGCTCAGACTCTGGCATCCCGATACGGTGCCGACCTGAGTGCAGCGGACTAGCGGCGATTCGGCCGGCTGCCCGGCTTCACCAACTGCAAGCCGAAGTACCGCAAACCGGACTGGCTCTTCCCCTTTCGTGCGGCTGAAGAACCACACGGGAGAGCAGTACCCCCATGGCCGAGGCTTTCGAACGGGAGATTACGCAAAGGTACGAGGCACGTGAACAGGAGCGAGAGGCACGACGACAGCTGGCTTCTCTTTCTCCCCGAAGGGGACCGAGATCCTCTTGCCTGTCCCTCGAACGTTTCCGCACCTCAGCCAAGTACCAGGACCGGCCCGCCGCAGCAGACATCGCCTTCTGTGTGGCCGCGATTGCCGATGGCATGACGGAAGACCGGATCGAATGTGCCCTTGAGGGCGACTATCTCTCCCGCGATCCCAGCCCTTCGAAACGAGCTGACTACATCCGGAGGACGATCGACAAGGCGAGAAGATGGACCGAGCAGTAGGTTCTTCGATCCCACAGCCAACCTTGTCGCTCTTCCTGTACTTGTGAGACCAGCTCGCGGCTCTGAGCTGTTATTTCTGCGACTCACGCCACCAGAGATCCCATTGAACAGGCCGGCTCCTTTCCGGTTTGCCTTTCTGTCTGCGTTCAGCGTGCCACGCTCAGAAACACCCCCGCCCTTCGGACGCACGCTCTCCTTTCCGTGATCCGCTTCGCGCCTCTCTGAGGTGCGGACTCCTGCCCCCAGGCAAGCTGTGGTCCCCTTCCGCAGATCCCGTCCAGTCGCCGAGGGAGTGGGTCGCGACGGCACACCCGTTGGGCAAGCATGTACCGCAGACAGCGGACAAACCAGAAAGAAACGGAGCCAAACACCATGTTCAACAAAATCACTCTCATCGGCCGCCTCGGACAGCATGCAGAGGCAAAGACAGCCCAGAACAACCGCGAGTACGTGGTCCTCAATCTCGCCACCCAGGAGAGCTGGAAGAATGACAAGGGCGAGTACGAGACCCGCACCGAATGGCATCGCGTCTACGCCTGGAGCAATCTCTCGAAGTTCGCCAGGACCCTCCAGAAGGGCCAGCTCATCACGCTTGAAGGAACACTCCGGTATCGCGAGGTCAGCGAAGACGTCGACGGTGCAAGCTACAAGCACCGGATCGCTGAGATCCACGCCACCAGCATGAAGCGCCTCTCGAAAGTAGAGGCCGCTGACGATCCCTCGGACGGAGCCGGCGAGGTGTAATCGCCGGCTTGGGTGGATGGGGCCGACTCGGCCTCATCCACTTCTTCTGAGAGCGTTTGCAAGTGCCCAGTTTGCGAGCTCGTCAGCATTTGGAAGTTGTCGCTGCACTCCGGTCGGAGTCTTCACATGCAGAACGAGGCTCTTCTGTTCCGGTGGTCGATTGGGCTTGGTGGCGAAGTCCACCGCCCAGATCGAGAGGCAACGTGCGTTGCAGAAGTACATCTCCCCGCCGCTGTCCGTGACGATGTAGGCGTCCGCAGGGACCTCCGCCCGGTCATAGGAACAGAGACGGAGTTTACGTGCCTGCTCTGCCATGGAGACCTCCCTATATGCCGAGATTATCGTTCACGGCGATCGCAATCTTCTGCTCCGACCCAGATACCGCTCGGTGTGTCTGGATAGACGAATGCCCCCGGGAGGAACTTGATCTGCTTGAGATCCCCGCCCGCCTTCCGACAGAGCTTGGCGCAGGCTCTTCGCAGGTCGTGAGCGCCGAAGCGCTCGATCGCGGACAGCTTGATATTGATAGTCGAGGGACGGAGCTCCCGTTTCAGCAGCGCGGCCCGGAACTCGAGTAACAGCGCTCGAGAAGACGGAGAGCTCGTCCAGAACCTGAGCGTAGTTTCGCTTCGAGTTCTCGGCCGTCACACCGTTGAGCACAGCCCGCGCAAGTCATCATATCGGCTGTGAGCCGGGGAGTCCGGGCGGGAGGTCACGTGAACCAGTGCGGTGCTCACGGGATCTCGGTCTCGCTTCCCTGTGCCTGGAAACGCGATCGGGCGATCGCGATGGCTTCGTGCAGCTTTCGCTGGAGGACCTCTTCCGGGGGAAGAACGGTCAGGTACTCGGCTACATGGATGCCTGCCGAACCCAGCTCCAGCAGCTCGATCTGTTCGGTGTTCTTGCCGGCGCACAGGATGATGCCCAAAGGAAGATCCTCGCCCTCTTCCCTCTCGTGCCTGGCCAGCCAGCGGAGGTAGAGCTCCATCTGCCCCTTGTACTCGGGTTTGAAGCTCCCCTGCTTGAGCTCAACCGCTACCAAGCGTTTCAGCTTCCGGTTGTAGAACAGGAGGTCGATATAGAAGTCATCACCATCGAGCTGGATGCGCTTCTGGCGGGCAACAAAGGAGAAGCCGGCGCCCAGCTCCAGCAGGAACATCTCCAGCTCTCGCAAGATGGCGTCTTCGAAGTCGCGCTCCAGATAGTGGTCCTTGAGGTCGAGGAAGTCCAGGATGTAGGGGTCCTTGAGGATCAGTGCCGGGCCTATCTCTCCTCTGCTGTGCAGGGTCGCCAGCTCCTGCTTCGCCAGGTCCTCCGGCTCTTTGGAAAGTGCCGTTCGCTGATAGAGCATGGAGTCGATCCGCCCCCGAAGGGTGCGCACGCTCCAACCTTCCACTCGGCACATCTCGGCGTAGAACTCCCTCTGAAGCGGTTGGTCCAAAGGCAGCAGCTCCCGGAAGTGCGACCAGCTCAATTGTTGCGACAGTGTCGCAACAATCTCTTCCTCCGGGAACGCCTCGGCAAACTTCATCATGCGAGTGAGGTTTGTCACCTCGAAGCCGCGACCGAACTCCCTCACCAAATCTTGCGACACCGTCGCAAGGATCTGTTGCCCGTATCGGGCACGCTCTCCCCCCAGAACATCGCGCCGGATGCGGTCGCCAACCCTCCAGTAAAGCAGGGTCAGGGCCGTGTTCACGGCCGCGGCCGCCTGTCGGCGTGCGTTGGAGATCAGTTGGCGCAGATCTCTGACCAGGCTCTGGGGCGGATGCGGGCTGGGAGTCAACTCGACCATGCGTCTCCTATGGGCCTCGACAGCCAGAGTGCAAAGGAGGCCTGTTCTGACCCTACTTGATCTGCGACGCAATCTCCGGGTAGGCCAAACATACTCGGGCCTTTGGGTTCACAACAACATCGAGCGCCTTCGCGTAGAAGTCCAGCATAGTTGTTCCTGACCTTGCGGATGCTGCTCTCGCCACAGCTCCAACAGCAGCGGCGGCATCGCAGACAAAACAGCTATGGTTGGGTGAACCTGGGGTCACCTCAAGAAACGGAAATTAACGTACGCTAACGATTCGGGCGTGTTGAAGCCGCAGCACTTGCATCTCGTTCGGCCAGTATTTGTCGCGAAAACGGCCATTTCTCAGACAGCTGGGAAAGATCACCCCAACAGCCCTTTTACCCTCCAAACCTGTCCCATAAGTCGTCCCGGAATCAATGTCCGACTAACGGTGACCTCCTCCTGCGACTGCCAGGCCCTCGCAGTCGCCTAAACGTACGTAAATTTCTCTTTCTTGAGCTGTCCCCTAAGCAGCGCGACCCGATTTCATGCTTCTAGCTGGTGGGGTTCGGTCATGGGTCTGGGAATCCTGCTCGGGGCGCTCGGCTATCACTTTCTGGAGATACGCGAGTTCGACGACATCCAGAGCCAGCTCAACACCATTCAGCAAATCGCGCCGAGAGCACCAGCCCAGGATGCAAAGCCTATACCTGGCGGTACGACGAAAGGGCGTCACGGACATACCGGAGCCCCGCAAACCGCCCCTTAGCTTGCATCGCGGAGAGCAGGGTTAACGGCAAGCGCCTTCAGCCTAGCTTTGGAGATTGTTGTCACTCATGAGTTCATCCAGGTCGTTAACCCAGAGAGGGACCGTCACTGCCTTAAGACGCTGCTGCGACTATCGGTTCCTGTCGGCATGTCTTCGTCGAATCGAGCGTATATTGCCAGGCACCCATCGGCTTGCCGCGCGGGTAATATTCAACCGACTGGTCGCCATGATCTGTATGAATCGTGAACTTCGCCAAGCGATCCGGGTTCCCGTTGTAAACCGACCATGTCACCAGCGTTTGGCCATTCCGTAGGCCCGCCGCATACGCCGGACTACCTTCCACTACTCCGCTGACCGCCTTCTCATCCGTTGATCGCGTCAAGTCGAAGCCCATGTCGTAAGTCGGCAACTGAGCATAGGAAGTGTGTCCACAATCACCAAGCACGGGTATTTCCGCCGGTGCAGGCAAGTCTCCATGCTGCATCACCGCACGTTCAAGCGTCGCCACCGACTCCGCCGAGAGGTAACGCCCCGCTGTGCGAAACACCCGTGCCTGCGTCAGCGGCTCGTTTGCCTCGCGAACCATGTCGAACATCACGTCATCCAGCGAATGCTTTCCTCTGGATTCGCTTCGAATCGTTCCATCCAGCCATAGCGAAATGATTTTCCCACGAGTATATTCATCGGTCGCAGCCGGAAACTTCCGCAGATTAGAGTTCAATGAATTCACGTAGGCAGTAGCGCTCAACATCCCGGCGCGATAGGTCAGCAGATATCCGTAATAGTCGGTTGGCCCCTCACGAAACCATTTGAGCGTGTCGGCCTCGGCATCGTCCGGAAAGCTGCCCATTTTACGAGGGTCCCAAGCATGAAACGACTCATGCGCGAGCTGCTCAAGCAACTTTCCTTCCAGCGAATCGAGCCGCGAGACGTACATCCAGAACGCATTCGTGAATGCGCTCCCGTCGCTGCTTCCACCGTCCTGGTCGTACGGCTTCAGAGTCACCAAAAAATAAGGAAAATCGTCGTCGTGCCAAAAAGCACGAACCGTTCCCACCACAGCCTGGATCTTCGCAATCGCGTCGTCGTCGCTAAACTTCCAGGTCCCACGGACTGCCAGCACCGCCGGCTTCTTGCCAATAGTAAAAGGATGAAGCCGGAAGTCACCCGCCGCGTAGAGCCCCTGCTGCACCTTCAGCCATGGTCCCGTGTAGCTCTGGCAACGGCCTGCTGCAGTTGTTGCATCGCCGAAGCTAGTCGCGAGCGCCCAATCTGCCGGCAGCTTCTGCCAGTCGAAGTTAGTCATTTCCTCCGTGTCCCGAGGTCGCTGTACCTGCACCAGAGCATTGCTTCCCGTGAACTCGAAGTATCCCGGCATCAATACGGCATGAAACTGCATCGGGTGACGTAACGGGCGGTCGAAATCCTTTTTTAGATCGTAGCCAATCACCACTGCGCGGTGTGCCCGAGCCTTAACGATCTTCGTATCGGCATCCGGTCCATCGGCCAGTTCCGCCCCTTTGCTCAATACCCGCAGGTTGGAGACCGCATGAAGCGTCTCACCCGCCCAGTGATCGGGCAGTTGCAGCGCCTCGCTTCCACTAGCGCCAACCCGAAACTCAAGCTGCACGTGCAGCACCAGAGCTCCCTCCGCAATATCCGGAACGAAACGATACGTGACTGCAGGATTGGCGTGCGGCTCCCCGAAACGGCATTGCGCGTGTACGACGCCAGACAAACCGCTGAACAGTAACACTCCGGAAAAGAACCTTGCTGATCGAAAGAATCCAAGTCGCTTCACTCGCCTGTGACCCTCTCTATAGCCTACGCATAGGTAAAGACGTGCACCTTCCCTAGCCGTCACCACTGAAACACAACAAGAAGCGAAAGGAACAGTTTAAGGACCCCGTGATGAGCATTGCCCTGCGCGGTGCCAGATTCCGACCGGCAACTCAACTACCTCGGCCTGCCGCGCGGTGCATCCCTTATTCTAGGAACGCTCACCGTACAATTGTGCTGTCGCGGGAGAGGCTCTCATGAGCGCTTTGATGTCGATTCCGGCAGCAGCATTCTTCTTCCTGATGGCTGCTGGAGCAGTACCGCAAAAAGCGCCCACCGATGTGCAACGCGATGGGTTCGGTGGTCCTGTGAAATCCGTCCTTTCAACGGTTCTTCATCACAGCATCCGCTGGCGCCAGCCAGATGGGGTAGCTCTCGTGAGCCCGGTCAGCTGTCTGGAATGCGACTATAACCCCGACGGTGCACGAATCAGGTTTGGACAAACGTACGCCGATGGTTTCCACGGCGATAACATTCTCCTAAACCGGGACGAGCAAGGTAATGTTTCCGAACGTCGCGTTCTCGACGCCTCAACTGGGCTCCTCAAGGTTGACGAGGTGTTCGGCCCCCTTGGCCTAACGGAGCAGACCTACTATGAAGAGGGAAAGGTTAGTTCATCCCGTAAGCTTGGTTACGACCAGTCGGGAAAGCTCACCGAAACATCTTCCTTCGACGGTAAGGGCCAAGCGGTCGAACATACTCACAGCACCTTCACCGAGGAAGGTATCCTGACCGACGATTCTACCTGGGGCAGCAACGGTCGGCTGAAATGGCATACACTCTACAATCCTGAAACTCGAGCGCAAAGCTTTACCAGCTTCGATGAGGCTGGCCAGGTAAAGCTCGCCTGGTCTCGGATAGGCAACAAGATGGCGTCATTTTGGGAGCGCGCTGACGAGGGTAATCAATATGGAGCTTGCCTAGGCAACGATATGGACGAAGAGGGCACTAGGGAAACGCACTGCTTCAGCAATGGCAATCGCGAAAACGCAGTGATTCGGGAAAGGTTTGTAGAACAGAAATCGCACAATCTGAAGAGTGCCGAGTGGAGCGACGGAGACGGCAAGCTCCTGTACGCTGCCTTCTACGACTACGATTTCGACAGCCATCACAATTGGACGCACCGCAGGATCTGGGTCATCACTCCAGAGATTCCCGAGCGCACCCTTTATGAAGAGGACAGCCGAATCCTCACCTATTGGTGAACTTAGCAGTCGATGCACTACCCACGCCAACCGGAGTTGTCGTGGCCAACTGTACGAGGATGACGACTTCTCGTCCAAGTGACGAGAAGCGTATCCATTGGGACCTGGAAGAGCGCTCAGTCGTGATCGCGGAACCAAGGGAACAGAGGCCATGCGTTCCGGATAAGGGTGAGACTATGCAGAAACAGCCTCGGACTACGCGCCGGCTTCAATTGTCACGGTGCCTGAACCCAGGCCCTCGCCGTGTGCTTCGAGCGTGATGGCTCCCTTTTCGCCAGTGGGTCTCACAATGGCCAGGCTACGTCCGTGAAACGTCTTTCGACTCGGCTGATGGTAGCTCGCCATCTCGTGTGGGTTGGCACTCCCAACCGCCGCCAGTTCACCCTGGCCCTTCACCGAGAAGTGAATCTCTGCCACACCGTCCTCAATCGGGTTATCCGCGTCATCCTGCATCTCGACCATCACGTAGGAAAGATCGTTCCGGCTCGCCCTGATCTGCATCCGGTCCGCGCGCAATACGATCTTGCTAGGGTTTCCCGTAGTGTGAAAGACCTGTTCGACGGTCTTGCCGTTCACCACTGCCGATGCCTTCAACTCACCCGAAGCGTATGGCAGAGCAAACTCAGTGACAAAGGGAGCCGGGAACTCCGCCTTGGCCGCCTCAACAGGCTTCCCGTTGAGCGCCAGGCTCACCTTCTCTCCTTTGCTGTAGACACGCACTGTGACGAGAACTCCTTCGTTGCCCGGCCACGTCCAGCTACGCAACTCGTCTAAGAAGCCCCACAGCATGATCTGCTCTTTACGGTCCGGCGGCAAAGGACGTACGACCGCCATCTCCAGCGGGCTGCGATCCCAAACCACGTCCCGCAGATAGCTGGCGGCCTTCTTATTGCCCACGAGATCGATATCCCCGCAGTAGCTAATGAACCACGGAAAACCCGGTTTTGCGAAGGTACTGTTTTTGGGCAAGGATATCTGGAGCGCGGCCGCCGCATCGATTGCGTTGGCTCCCGTCGGGGGCGGGCCAAATGGGCTCTTCTCCGGCGTCAGCACGGCAGCCCCTAAAGCGGATTCGCCGATGTAGTCGATCCCCGTCCAGACGAAGTCCCCGATGACGTAGCTATGCTTGTTCACCAACTCCCAGTTCTCCGCAACGTGGACCGGGAAGGACTCGGTTCCCATCATCACCCGCGCCGGGCGCAACTGATGATCGGATTCATAGTGATCTCTTGTGTAGTTGTAACCGCATACGTCGAGAAATTGATAAGCAGCATCCGTGTCACTCCACGGCCGCGGGTGCGTCGCATCGAAGAAGAACGGGACCGCCATCGTAACGGGACGCGTCGTGTCCAGTTCGCGCACCCGGCTGGAAAGGTCCCGGGCAATCGCAACACCTTCAGGATCAGACCGCTCGGAGATCTCGTTGCCGATGCTCCACATGATGACGCTGGGATGATTGCGGTCGCGAAGCACCATCGAATCGAGGTCCCTCTTCCACCAGTCCTTGAAGTCCAGATGGTAGTCGTCCGGATTCTTCCCCTGCTGCCACATATCAAACGACTCATCGATCACCATCATGCCCAGCCGGTCGCATGCATCCAGGAACACCGAAGAGGGTGGATTGTGACTGCACCGAATCGCGTTATACCCGTTTGCCTTGAGCAACTCGACACGGCGCTCCTCGGCGCGATCGATTGCCGCCGAGCCAAGCGGGCCATTGTCATGGTGGACGCACGCGCCCTTCAGCTTGTACGACTCACCGTTGATGCGGAGTCCATGCTCGGCGTCGACCTTGACCTCGCGGATGCCGAATGGCGTAACTGCGCGATCGACAACGGCCCCGGCACAGGAAACCTCAATCTCCGCCCTGTAACGATTGGGCACCTTCGGAGACCAGAGCTTCGGCTGGGTGACCCTGGCAACAAGCACAGCTTCGCCACCGTCTTTTGAGGTCAGACGCTTGTCGGCACTCACCGTGGCCACGACCTGCCCTTGTTCGTCGACGATCTTGCAGAGCACCTTCGCTGTCACCGCAGCCGCGTCGTGGTTCGTCAGTTGCACATTCACCGCGATCGTGGCGTTAGCCGTCGAAATCTCAGCAGGCTGTACGTGAACACCCCAGACAGGAATACCCACACGCCCGCTTGTCATCATCACATGACGGTCGATGCCGGAGCCGGAGTACCAGCGGCTATTCTTTCCTGTGTTGCTAACCTTGAGTGCAAGTACATTACGGCCTTTCTCTTTAAGCAAATCGGTAATGTCGAAGTAAAATGCGGTATAGCCGTACGGGTGCTTGCCCACCTCCTTGCCGTTGATCCATAGCTCCGAGTTGCGGTACACGCCATCGAAGAGGAGCACTGCCCGTCCTCCTTTCGGTAGCAGGGGTGTTTGAAAGCTCTTGCGATACCATCCGATGCCGCCGACCACCCAGCCCGTCGCACCCGTGCCTTCGCTCTTTATCATGCTGAAAGGGCCAACGGACTCTGGGCAATTGCACTCCTGCCAGATTGCCTCGGCTCCATTGACTGAAGGGTGGGACGGCAAATCCTCAATGGACCAGTCATGGGGCAGATCCACCCTGCGCCATGACGAGGCGTCAAAACCAGCCTCATGCGCCCCTGCGGCGTCTCCCCTGAGAAACAGCCAGCCATCATCGAAGGCCTTTGTTGCGACCTCTCCGTTGTCGCCGGAAGCGGCAAACACACAGGCAGGAAAGAGTGGAACAGCGGCGGTCGCAGCAAACCCTTTAAGCGCATCGCGGCGAGTAACTTTGATTGACATGGTTTCTCCTGGGACTGTGTCGTTATTTCGCTAAGAAGAAAGCTGACGTGGTCAGGTCTTCCCCGGTCCCGAGCTGACTCTCTTGGCCTTCGCTCGCTTCAAAGGGGCAACGTCCTGCTCGGGATTAACGGCCCGCAACCCGAAAAGCAGGATACGGATCGTCTCGCGGAAGAGCCGGTCTGCCGGCTTTCCGTATTCCACCTCCAGCTTTCTGTCCAGGGTTGCAAGTCGCCGTTGCGTGCCGATAGCGGCATTGATCACGGCTTCCAGGGTCAGCTCAGAATCGAGATCGGAACGGAGCGAACCGTCGGCTATGCCTTCTTCGATCAACGCACGTAGTACTCCGGGACGAAGATTGCCTGCCTCAGCTTCTAACGAGAGCAGCCTTTCTACCGGCCACTTCATGGCATACATCGCATCGAACTGTGCCATGAAACGGACCTGAGCTGCCTCATTCGAGAGCTCATCTGCCATGTAGCCCAGAAAAAATCGGCAATCTTGCTCAGTCCGGTTCTGCCGTGCACATCGGCTTGACGAGAATCAGAGCTGGCCTTCGTCATAATCGTGCCAACGATTGCCCAGATAATTTCATCCTTGCTGGAAAAATATTGATACATGGTCGAGGGTTGAACCCCGCTCGCAACGGTGAGTTCGCCCATCGTGACGCGTTCAAGGCCTCGCTCCGCAAAGAGCTTTGCGGCAGCATCGAGAATGCGGTTTCGCTGCCTCGCCCGGTGCGCGGAGTAGACCTTCACGATCGGTAGCTGAGCTTGCTTCTTTGGCTTCGGCATCTCAATTCCGAACACTCTTATCGCAAACGATCATGCTTTTCGAAATAACCATAGAGCCTGAGTCGCTTCTTGTCCACTGGTTGTTCGATTGGGCATACAGAGGCCTCTACGGCTTTTGGATGAGCAGATTTCGCCCAGTCGAGCCGAACTTATTGTGCACTCCGTACATACGATAAAGGACGTTATCGATCATCACGGATGTCGCTACCAAGCTGCTTTGCTTGCGGACGAGACGGCACCCGTTAAGGGGGAATGTCGTGCCAGTGGATCTCAGTTCCTGGCTTGAATCTCAGCCGAGCTCCGCGCCAAGGACTAGCGCACTCATGCCAGGTTTCGCTTCGATATCCTTCGTCGGCTTGAAATGGCTACAGCACGGGGTACCCTCTCCGGAGAGTGATTCGGCTGCGAGGGTCCACCATGCGCAATGCATTTCTTCTACTGTTTGTGCTTTCAGCAGGCGTCTACGTGTCAGCACAACAGTCCTCGGTTGGAAAGCCGCCACAGAGCGAAGCATGCCCGATATGCTTTGGCGCAGGTAAACGCACGAGCTATAGCGCGCAAGGCTGAAGATGTGAAGAAAAACGGTGATGTGCCACTCCTCGAATTGACCTTCGGACAGCGCGGTAAGGCCAAAGTTATGGGTGCTGTCGTCAAGGTCCATGGGGTAATGTCTTCAAACCGCTATCTACCGGTGGATGAACGGTCAGGTGAGGATATGACACAAACCTTCGACCTTGGGGGAGCGGCAGGACTGACGGACACTTCAGTTTGGGTGACCAAGTTGTCATACGTGGATTGGGCTGAAGTGACAGAGCTAAGGTATGCCGATGGTTCGTCGTGGCACGCCTCATCAAAGGTGGGATGCAGAGCAGTGCCTAGCAAGCTCCGACTGATAGATGCGACTGCTAGTAGCGCAATCAGATAACAAATAACGAATGTCGCTAGGTCTCTTTCTCTAATCTAGAAGCCTTTTTATCGCGCATTAGGAGCAAGTGGAAATACCAGCCATAACTTCTTTTATGCGGGTCTGAGCGGTGTTCATTGGTTTATGAATCCGAGGGGCACGGGAGTCTTGCTTGCGGACCATACAGCCGATTTCACAGCGTTGGGACTCGTTCATTCCGCCCGCAGCGTCTCGACAGGATTGACCTGGGATGCCCGAATAGCCGGAAGAGATGCGGCAGCAGCAAAGACGAGCACCAGTACGCACCGGCAACGCCGACCGTTGCTGGATCAAACGTTTTCACTCCATACAGAAAGGAACGTACGGCATAGCCCGCGGCCCACGCGCCCGCGATGCCGGGAATAAGCCCCAGCAATGCCATCCCCCCAGCCTGGCGCATGACCAGCCCGGCTACTTTGGTGCGGGTGGAACCAAGCGCCATCCGGATTCCGATTTCGCGACGGCGCAAAGCTACCGAATACGCAAGCACACCGTAAATACCTAGGGCCGACAGCACCAAAGCGACAACGCCAAACCCTGCAACAAGCCGCAAAGCAAGCCGCCTCTGGCCCAGCGATTGAGTGATCCCGTCTTCCATGGACCGTAGATTCATCTCAACCATCGTTGGTGCTTCCTTGATGATGACAGCACGAAGCTCCGACGCCAGCACTGACGGTGATAGAGGGGACCGCACCGCGTATTGCGCCGTTATACTAAATACATCACCCAACAACGAACCCTTGGGCAGTTGCATGTAGTTGAGATAGACCATGGGCTGGTACGGTGCCCCGAGATCACTTCCTTGAATCTCGTTTTCCACCACGCCAATGATCGTCATGGGCTGAACGAAGGGAAGGTCGGCGTCCGTCTCACCTTGATTGCGATGAAATCGCACGCTTGCGCCGATAGGTTCCCGTGCTCCGAAGTACTTCTTGAGAAAAGCCTCATTGACCAGCACCTCCATTGCCGAAGTGGCCTCGTCGTCGGGCACGAGGTTGCGCCCTTTCAGCAGCCGAATCCCGCTCGCTCGCACAAAGTTCGCGCTCACCATGCTGTAAAAGGCGGAGTCTCCTGGGTGAAATGCGCGCCCGGATATCTCCGTGGCCCCGTCCAGGGCCATGTTGTAGCTCGAAAAGGGTACCTCCGTCTGCATAGCCACCGATTGCACGCCCGGAAGCGTCTCGAACCGTTGTAGTAGGTGTGTTTCGATTTCGCGTGAACGCTCAGGATCTTGGTTCTGTTGCTCTGGCATGAGGACCAGGGTCACCACGCTGTGGGGATCGAAGCCCAACTTAACATTTTGAAGAGATTGCAGGGTGCGCACAAATAGGCCGCTGATCACCAGCAGGACGCACGTCAGCGTTACCTCAAGCGCTACCAGAACTCCAGGAAGCCGAGATCTTCGCGACACGCTCTTTGTGTTGAACCGCACTTTTGTTTGACGGCGAATATTAAACATCGGCGCAATGGATGCGATGATCCCTACAAGGACGGCCAGCATGCCGGTGCAGCCCAGAACAATCGGACGAACGGACAACTCGTCGAATCGGGGAAACTCCGTCCCGTAGGCACGCCGCACTACCTCGCCGCATAAGACAAGGCGCCTCCGAGCACCGCGCCAAGCAGAGAAACAAGAATGCTCTCCGTGATTAGTTGCTGAAGCAGCCGTCCAAAACTGGCACCTAACGCCGAGCGAGTCGTCAACTCCTCCATGCGGCTGGCTGCACGTCCGATCTGCAGATTCGCCGCGTTGGCGCACGCGATCAGCAGCAACACGCCGACGCCACCAAGCAGTGTCAACAAAGGCCTCTGCATGTCGCCAACGACCAAATCTCGATACGAGCGCATCGCCAAGTGCCTATACCGCTCCGCGTTTCTCCGGTCGGCATGTGCAAACACGCTCTGCGCATCCTCCAGGGCCTGCGGTGCCGAAATGCCAGGCTTGAGGCGGGCGATAGTGAGAGCCGACTCGATCTTGAAATCGTCTTCGCCTGAGGCGTTGAACGAAGCCGGCAGATAAACTACCGGCCCGCTTGTTCCCTGAGAAACATGGACTCCCGCTGGAAGCACGCCGACCACGATGCGAGGCTGGCCTGAGACCTTGATCGTCGATCCAACTGCCTTTGGATCAGCATGAAGTCGTTCACGCCAAAACTCGTCGCTTACAACAACCACGGCAGTCTTGGCGTCACCGGAGCTGATTGCGCGTCCGAGCTTCGCCTGAACACCGAGCATCGAAAAGAAGTTCAGCGTTACTTCCGTCAGTGCCGTAATGCGTGTTCCATCCGGTGCGGTCACTGGCCGCACCATGGTGTTGTATCCGCTCACGGCAGCAAAGGAACGAGTGCTGCGCTGCAGTTCGTCGATTGCCTTATACGACAGCGCATGCGGCGCGGCGGAGGTTCCATCTGGGCCGTCTTCACTATAGAGTTGCACCAACTGCTCGGAATGCGGCAGCGCTACAGGCCGTATCAAAATCGACTCGATGATGGCCAGCATGGTGGTCACGGACCCCAGTCCCAGTACGAGGGTACACACCAGTGTTGCGGCGTACGCCGGAGCTCGGCTCAGACTGCGAACCGCGTAACGGGCATCCTGTAGCAGGCGCTCTAACCAGAGCCCGTGCCAGATCGCACGGGATTGCTCTGCGGCAAGCAGAAGATTTCCGAACTTCTTCTTTGCGACTCTTCTCGCCTCCTCGGGCGACATCCCTGCTTCGATGTTCTCCTGTGTTTCGATCTCGATGTGTGTCTCGAATTCCTGCAGCAACTGAGTCCTGCGATGATTCCAGCCAAACATGAGCCAGTCCTCCCACTAAGGGTTTTCTCCGACCACCGGCGCTAAAATGAGCGCAATCGCGTTTGAGAGCTTCTGCCACCGTGAAGCTTCCGCGATATGTTGCTTACGACCCTTTGCGGTTAAGCGATAGAACCTGGCCTTACGATTATTCTCTGAAATTCCGTCCTCGGCCGTGAGCAAACCCAATTTGAGCAGGCGCTGAAGTGCCGGATACAGAGAACCGTGGCCCACCTGCAACGCTTCTCCTGAGCGCCGCTCAATGGAACGGGCAATTGCGTGGCCATGAACGCAACCGGTGGCAACAGTCTGGAGGATCAGCAGATCCAGAGTTCCTTGCATGAGTTCGAGTTGACTAACCGCGCTTCTAGTCGACATTCGACCTAAGCCTATGATGGCTTTAGGTCGAATGTCAAGGGGAGTAAAGAAACCAACGCCGAAGGTGGCGACAGCGACGAGTAGCGACGTGGTTTTATTCTGAACAGTAAAAAAGAGCTTGGAAAAGGTCAGGGTAAAGTAGCCGTAGACCCCGAAGTCAAACCACCCAAGAGTGTCCGATAGCGTCCATTCTGTATAGTCGCGGTGTACGCGCCCAAATAGAAAAATGTCACCACTCTGCCAAGTTGAAGTGTCCGACAAGGATGGGCTTGGTGACAATGAGTGCTCGGGAGCTGCCGCGGATCGAAGTGCTGACTTAGGTTTTGGCTGGTCGGCGGGATGTGGTGTCTGGGGCGACGGTCCTGGCCGTGAGTGTTCGGCAAGTGCATCGACTGCTGGGACGTTTTCGCGAGGGTGGCGGCGGGGCGGCACACAAAGAATGCCGTCTTTGCTGGGCGGGCGAAACGGAGTCAGCCTGTAATCCACACAGCCGGTCGGCTCAGCTGCCATTTCAGGCTCATAGCTCACTTCGACACCGCTTATTGAGGCAGGAACAAGGTGAACACCGTGCCCTTTGCACTAGGTCGCTGACTACTCCGAACGCGCAGCCTGCCGGAATTCCGCTCGACGAGTTGACAACATATCCAAAGGCCCAGGCCGGCTCCCCCAAGACCTTTCGTTGAAAAGAACGCCTCGAAGACCTTGGCTTGCGTCTCAGGACTCATGCCAATCCCTGTATCGGCGATGGTCAAGACAACTCCCGCTCTGCCGCTCTTCCAGTCTGTGCCATCCCGGCTTCGCATCAGAATCTTTCCGCCTTGCTGAGGAAGTGCGTCGATCGCGTTTCCAATCAGATTGTTCAACACCTGCCTGATCTCCCCTTCGATACAGAGAGGCGATCGTTCGGCGCGCTGGCGCTGGTTGATGTGAATGTGTGCGTTAACCAGGCGTCCTTGGTAGAGAGCCAGGGAGCCGGCCAGCAATTCTTCACACCGCACCGGTGCCGGCGTGTTGGACTGCTTATGGAACTGCAGCGTCTGATTAGCAATGACCGAAATGCGCCGAACTTCCCTGTCCGCGGTCTTCACGTAGTCTTTGATATCCGCAAGGTTCGTGCTGCCGTCGCAGAGGTAGAGCAGGTTTGTAACAGCCTCGAGCGGGTTGTTGATTTCATGCGCGATCGAACTGGCGAGACGCCCCACTGCCGCCAGCTTTTCGTTCTTTATCAACGCAGCTTCCGTCTTACGCCGATCCGAGATATCACGTATGAACCCAGTGAATCGCTGCTCACCATCGGCTTTGTAGGAGCCAAACGAGATCTCGAGCGGGACCTCCTCACCGTCTTTTCGTAGGCCCGGCAGCTGAATCCCGGTCCAGGGAATGTGGCGAACTCCCGTTCCCAGATAGCGGGCGATGCCAAGCTTGTGCGCTGCTCGATACTTCTCGGGCATGAGAATCGGCATTTCTTCGCCGATCAGTTCGGAGGGTTCATAGCCGAAGACCGCTTTCACCGCAGGGTTGATGGCCAGTATGCGACTCTCGCTATCTATGGTGATGACTACGTCCGAAGCGGTTTCAGTGACGCTACGGTAATGCCTTTCACTGGTGGTGAGCGCCGACACGGCGCGATTCCGCTGAGTTACCAGGTAGCTGATCATCAGCGCAGTCAGGTCGAAGGCCAGGGTTTGGGCAAGAATTTTCGGATCGCGTGAACTGCAGCTTGCAGGTGCGAGGACGAGCGCATAAATTCCAACTGTTGTGAGCAGCAGTGCAAGGAGGGCGGGCATCACACCCCCGATCCATGCAACTAAGGCGACAGCGAAGAAAGAGAGAGTCCACGGGATTGTGGTGAACAGTGGGACGTAGTGGGTGAGCCCTACTGCGAGAACAGCCAAAAGGAAGCCGGCACCATACCCCATAGACGAGTGATAAAGCCGGGATTTATGTTCACCGAACACGTACTTCAAAGGCTACTACGGGCGACCGCCGGAAAAGCGCAGGGCGCGAATGCGGGGTGGTACCGACCTCTCGGAACGACGGCCCACAAGCAGGGCCGAACTGCGGGCCCGACGCAGTCGGCGGTCAGAGCGAATTCGCCTGCTCTCTTGAGTACGCAGGTAGTCAAGATTTTGCGTCGAGTTATAGCGCGGACCGGATTACGGCAGGATGAGGCCGAACGCGAAGACTTGAAAGCCCTTACCGTCGAAAGCAACTTAAACGACCACAAAGCCTGCTATGGGAGCCACCCCGCTTCGTGTCCGCGTCAATGGAGACCTTGCGACAGGGCGGCTTTTAGGGGCGCAGCGCATGGTGGGCCGAAGATTCCAAGCGCATCGACGTGTTTGCAACGGCTCTCTTTCATGAGATGACCGTCGATCAGATCTCCGATCTCGACCTCAGCTATACCCCATTACTCGGCAGCTCGTGGGACCCAACCTCAACAGATAAAGAGGACATCATGCACAAGATAATCTTCGCTTGCGTCCACAACGCCGGCCGCTCCCAAATGGCGCGGCGTTCTCTAATCATCTTGCCGATCCGACCAAGGCACAGGCCATTTCAGTGGGAGCTGACCCAGGCGCTCGGTTACACCCCGAGTGCTGGCCATCATGAAGGAAGTCGGCATAGACCTAAGCCATGCCAAGCCACAGAAGCTCACCCAGGAACTTGCAAACAAAGCGAGTCTGCTGATCACCATGGGATGTGGGGACAAATGCCCCTATGTTGCCGGCTTGCGCCGGGACGACTGGCCGCTCAAAGATCCGAAAAGCCTGCAGGTCGAAGAGGTTCGTGTAATCCTAGACGAGATCCAGGAAAGAGTACAGGTCCTGTTACTGAATGAAGTGCTCGGCTTTTAGAGTTCGATCCACGCCACTCTTGGCTCAGATCTGAACCAGACCGGTGGTCAGCGAAACGTGGATGCAAGCCACTCAGCGGGTCGCCCCTTTCACCTCCCCGAACGATTCGGGATCGAAGTTTCTGCCTATTCAGCAGCAAACGACAGCTGCTGGCGGCTTTTGTCCGTGCTGTGGAGCTTTGTAACCTGCGTGACAAATAGGCCTATACTCATTCCACGGGGGACACTCGGACACTCGTCTGCGACCTTTCGGGGTGAACGCATGGCAATTGTGAAGATGTTAGTGGTCGACGATAACGACGCTGTCCGTCTAAGCCTGTGCAAGATTCTGGAAAATCATGGCTTTCACGTCACCTGTGCCGCTGATGTCACCGAAGCGCTGAGATACATTGCGGCGGAAAAATTCGACGTTTTGCTCAGCGATCTCCATATGCCAGGTGCCGGGGATGGCCGCACGGTGGTCAGCGCGATGCGTCGTCGCAACCCCGAGGCCCTCACGTTACTCCTCAGCGCCTTCCCAGAAATGTCGGCAGCCGCGAACGCCATTCTGCTGCAGACCGACGAGATCCTCGTGAAGCCGATGCAGATTCCGGACTTAATTGAAGCCATCACCCAGCGACTCGCAAAAGGACCGCTTCATAAGCGTAAGGTCGAGACGCTGGCCGCTATTCTCGCTCGAACCACTCAGAGCAGCATCGATGATTGGTATGCCACCGTCGAAACAGAAGATCTCCTGATGGCGATACCTCTCAGCCGGGAGGCCCGATGCAAGCACCTGCCGCAGGTCTTTCTGGACCTTGCCGAAAGGCTACAATCCTTCAAACGGCTAGGCAGCAAAGAATTGAAGTCTGAATCAGCGTTGAAGCACGGGACAGAACGTCACGAACAGGGCTACACGGCGGCCATGATGGTTGAAGAAAGCCGTATCTTGCAGGTCACCATCTTCCATACCCTGCAACAGAACCTCGGCACAATTGACTTCAGCATCCTGCTGCTTGGTGTCATGACGATTGCGGATGAAGTGGATTCACAATTGAGCCAAGCCATGACAAGCTATACCGCTGAATTCGCCGGGCTGGCCCTAGTTCACTAATCTCCTTCGCGCTAATTCATAAGCATGCCTCTTCGTCGGGTTCATCAAGGAACACTTCGAGAGGCTAAATAGCCACCGGAGGACAATATGTGTGCAACAGAATTCAAGAATTCTCTCCTCAAGTCTCTGGATGCGGAAGTCATCGCTCGGCTTAGCCTCACTCCGGTTGTTTTTGAGGTTGGACATGAGATTGAGTTCCCAGGAAAAGAAATTGAGCACCTCTTCTTTGTTGAACAAGGGAATGGCGTCGATGACGACAACGTTCAAAGACGGGTCGCAGGTTTAAGTAGGCATGTTCGGCTACGAATCGATGATCGGAGTCTCAGCCCTTATAGGGACCAAGCGGAGCCTGAATCGGGTCTACACGCAGATCGAGGGCCGGGGCTATTCCTGCGAGCTTGAAGTGGCACGGAAGGAGTTCGGGAGGTGTGAAGCTTTCCACACTCTTGCCTTGCGATACGTACAGGCACAGCTGGTTCTATCCATGCAATCCACGGGCTGCAATGTGAAACACGAGGCTGAACAGCGCCTCAGCCGATGGCTGCTCCTCTGTGCGGATCGTGCACACAGCGACACGTTCAAGATGTCGCACGAGTTCCTCTCCCATATGCTCGGAGCCGCACGACCCACCGTTTCGAACGCCGCAGCAGCTCTCAAAGCGCAGAATCTCATCAAGTACACTCGCGGCACGATCCAAATCCTCGATTCAGCTCGTCTTGAGGCGAAGGCCTGCGAGTGCTACCACATCATCAAGGATCATCTCGACAACTACACCGAGTTCGATAGCAGCATTGTGGGATAGAGCCTTATTCCGCAATCTGCAATCGTAGTTGCAGGAATCTTCCTTGGCTAAAAACATTCTTTTGTAGCTCGGCATACATATAACCACTTCGACGTCTAAGCACCCTCGTATCAAAGGGGTGCATCGTATTACGTGAATCCCTGGTCTGCGGAGACACAATCTCCCGTCAAGACGCCATACATGGCGTTCTCACCAGAGCCTCAGAGCCGGAGAGCATATTACCGACAATGGGTTTTCACCCCAGCAGTCTCGGACGCTGACGGGTGAGTCGCAGGAACCGGCAATAAACGGCCACGTTGGATCATCTCTCTTTCCTTACAGATCAAGCACCTGGACATTAGAACAGCCTTCCCCTCGCGATATGGAAGAACGATTGGCCGTCGCGACCATTGCAGCGGACATCGGCATCTGGGATGTTGACGTACCTTCCGACCTGCCAAACCGTTTTTCACTGCGAATCGCATTGGACGGCATCACTGGCGAGCGGCGTCGGGCGCGACACGCCCTCAATTCATTCTTCGGTGTTCGCTCTTTGCTGGTCAAGGTGTTCTGCAAGACGCGTTACGTGTACCGTGAGCTGACTTCCGCGCTCATAGTGAATCAAATCGCGGCTTCGTAATTTGCTCATTGTGACGCTCACATGCGGCCGTGTCATTGCGGCCATGCGCGCTAGCTCATCATGACCGATGGCGAGCTTCCTCTCACCCTTTCGTCGCCCGCTCTCCAGGCCCAGCGACTCGGCTAGCTGAAGCAGCAATCTTCCCAAGCGCGCTTCGGCGCCGCGATGTGAAAGAACTTCAATGCGATTCTCGGCATCCGCGAGCCTTTTGCAAAA
>JAABUV010002799.1_pt1 | contig 23071 bp, 23 predicted proteins | sample 5559971 | NCBI WGS metagenome assembly JAABUV01 (sample SAMN10711881, study PRJNA513362) | rock metagenome | isolation source: Antarctica rocks | place: Antarctica: Victoria Land, Knobhead nord | collected 2015-12-19
ACTACTAGGTGAGCGGTCAACCAGCGCAGTGAACCTCCCCAACCTCATGTCCTAGGTCAAACCTTGATATTTTTCGATTATTTCTGAAGCATTGAATTCAGCTCAATCAGAGCTACAATTATGCCTTTCAAAGTATGTGAGAAAGTCAGCGCGCAGGAATTGATCCGGGCGGGGGAAGAGTTACTACTAGGTGGGCGATCACCCAGCGCAGTGAACCTCTTTAACCTCATTTACTAGGTCAAATCTGAATATTTTTCGATTATTTTTGAAGCATTGAATTCAGCTTAATCAGAGCTACAATTATGCCTCTCAAAGTATGTGAGATAGTCAGCCTGCAGGAATTGATTCGGGCGGGGGAAGGGTTACTACTAGGTGGGTGATCACCCAGCGCAGTGAACCTTCCCAACCTCATTTACTAGGTCAAACCTTGATATTTTTCGATTATTTCTGAAGCATTGAATTCAGCTAATTCAGAGCTACAGTTATGCTTCCCAAAGTATGTCAGGTAGTCAGCGCATCGAGGTTGATTCGGGCGGATAATTCGATAGCAGGTAGGAAATTCACCCATTCGCCCCGCCGATAGAGCTGATCACTGCTGCTAGGGCTGACCACTGCTCCTAGGGCTGAAAGCCTTCGGTAGGGCTGACCACTGCTGCTAGGGCTGAACATAGGTGGGAACAGGTAGGCCCCGAAACATCAACATTCTCAATCTCATTTACTCGATCAAACCTTGATATTTTTCAATTATTCTGACGGCATTGAATTCAGCTAATTCAGAGCTACAATCATGCCTTTCAAAGTATGTGAGATAGTCAGCGCGCATATGTTGATCCGGGCGGGGAAAGAGGTACTACTAGGTTGATGATCACCCAGCGCAGTGAGTCTCCCCAACCTCGATTTCTAGATCAAACCTTGATATTTTTCAATTATTTTGACGGCATTGAAATCAGCTAATTCAGAGCTACAATCATGCCTCCCAAAGTATGTCAAGAAGTCAATGCGCAGAAATTGATTCGAGCGAAGGAAGAATTACTACTACAGTACTTCGCGCTAAGTCTTCGACTGCGCTCTCTCAACAAACCACCCCTCATCTGCATTCAAACATTAAACTCTCAAATCAAGCTGAGAAACTTCAACATTTGAGCTATTTATTTAGTAGTATATGAGTTATGATTTTTCAATCAATATTTGATATGTCAGTCGTTCGCTATGATTACAGCTGCACATCTCTCGAGCATACTGAATATTAGTCTCTTCATTATCTTCTCTCGTAGATTCGCTCAGACTCTCTGTAAAATCTGAAATAACTGAGTTTCAGCTTCATTCTCTTTATTCTTCAGCGAATTCAGATTTGAATAAACTTTGTAGATCTTCTTCTTTAGTAGAGCTCAGAGATTTTCGATTGAGTTCAAATCAAGACTGTACAAAGATCACTTCATGACTTCTATATCATTTTTCTGAAATCAAAGCTTCGATTTTCTGACTCTATGTATTGAAGCATTATTCTGCATGAACACTAGTTCTGACTTTCATATATCAGTCAAATTGTATTTCAAAATCTGAAGATAAAAGACTGTTGAATAGTTGTGTTTTTTGAATTCGAAGTCTCGATTGAGCAGATATAAATTCGATCTTTCAGAATCTCAAAAAGCTTCTCAAATCATAATGAAAAAGATCTTTTCATTGAGAATTTTCATCACTTTATTTCTATTTCATTTCTGTTTGCGAGTTTCAAACACTCATTCTGATGTTTTATCTGATCTTCGAGTCACGAATGTCACGTTCGATCAAATGACTTTTCTTCATTGATTCATGATTCAATCTTCATGTGTTTTAGCTCATTTTAATCGAAGTTGAGCAGCTTCAGATGTTAATTTCGATCGCTTAAAAGCTAGTCAGTGAGAAATTTCGTAAGCTCGTAGTGTTGCGTTGAGAGTTCTCGCATTCAAATCGATTTCGATGTTCATTTTCAGCTGTCTTCAGATGATTTTAAACTTCGATCATAACTGACGTAACAGTATTCTAACTGCACGAAGAATAATTGATATGAATCTTTCTGATCTGAGTTCATTGACTTCAAAGAATGTTGTTTGAAGTCTTCTCAAAACGCACTGAACGATGATTCGCGAAACGTTCAAATTTCGTTCTATTTGAGTGAATTTTAGATCTAATTGAGTCTGACCTGATATTTCATCTTTGATGAGCAAAGAAAGCTTCTTTCTAGAAGTCTTGTTATCAGAAATTGAAGTTAACGAAGTTCTTCTGAGCATTGTAAATGCAGTTGAAGAAGATGAATTGTTTTGAAGATACGCGATTTTACGTGTTTTTGCAATTCAGTCGAAGACTTAGTGCGAGATACTGTAGATGATCAATCAGCGCAGTGAGTCTTTTCAATCTCGATTACTAGATCAAACCTTGATATTTTTCAATTATTTTGAAAGCATTGAACTCAGCTGATTCAGAACTACAATTATGTCTTTCAAAGTATGTGAGATAGTCAGCGCGCAGAAATCAATTCGAGCGAGAAAAGATGCTGACAGCTGAGAGATTGAGCAGTCTCAATTCTCAATATTTTCGACCTCATTTGCTGAGTCAAATCTTCATATTTTCCCGAAATTTTTGAATCATTGAACTGACTTCGATCAACTCTACAATCTTCGTCACGAAAGTTCTTCATTAGAGAGCATCTAGTAGACGTTCGAGACAGATGATCGATTGATCGAAGAGCAGATGACTTCGCTAGTCGAATGAGATTTGACGACGAAAAGCTTTCTCTGAGTCATCTGCTCAGATGACTCAGAGAATCGAGTCAAGAATAAAAGATAGACATATGATAAAGATGACTTCGAGAAGATATTCTTTCGTCGTTCAACTCAATTTTATAATCATAGAGATGATAAAAGAATAGTTGATCAGTCATCGTTTAATCAAACATGTCTAGATAGTCATGATACTTTAAAGAAAGCTTAGCTTTAACTTCTTTCAAGATTTCTTTGTGTGAAAGCTCTTGTAAATTTACATTTTTGAATTTATTTCTAGCTGTTTTTAGAAGTCAATCAATTTTCATGATGATGATTGCAAAAGTAGTCACATTTGATCATTTAACTAGTGATTTATATGCTGCAATCTTCATCATTGCTATGTTCATTGAATCAAAAGATGAAGTGAAGTTGATTGAATTAAATGATTTCACGATTTTATTAAATGAAGATGACTTCTCGCTGAGTTAAGTGACAACAGAAGAAATAAATCTCTTTAATATTTAAATAAAGATTAAACTTTTCTGTTTCATCGTGATTTTCTTGCTTAAAAGAACAGTTGAATGAGCTTTGATAAAAGCTTTAATATGAGCTTTGAAACTAGAAAATTGAAAATGATTATTTTTCATATCAATAATCATTTCAATCTTGTTCATTCATGTTTTTTCAAGAATCATCTGATGTTGATTTAATCAAGTGATCAGCATAAAGATGAAATATTTCATATGATTTTAAACAGTTAAATTTGAATAAATTGCATGAGTAATGAGCTTTTTTGCATAATGATCATTGAATTCTTTTATTGATTTGAGCTTGATTAAAGATAAAGATTCAATTTGCAAATAATCATAAACATTCTGTGCAATTAATTTATCAATGAATGAATAGTCAGTTGCTTCAATGTCAATCAATGACTTTAATGAATAACTAATTTCATTGCTAAATAATACACATTCAATAGTCAAAGATTTCGAAGTAAAAAAATCTTTTGAACTGCTCATTGTTGAAGAAATTAACACATCTTTCATCATATTTTTGATGAAAGTCACTAGTTTTTTGTTTCATTCTTTAATTTCTTTGTAAATAATTTCTTCTTTTCTTTCAACATGATGATTTCATTGAAACAAGAGATGAATGCACAAAATGTTGAAGTACTAGTTTTCAGCTGAGAGCAGTTCTTTGAAAGATGATTCAATACTTTGCAGTTGAAGCAAATGATTAACATTCTTAATCATGTTATGAGCGTGTTCAATCTTCTACTGAAATGCACATTCTTGAACGAGTTTAAGACTTTATTGAGCTTAGCACTCTTCTTTTCTCTATACATATAGTTTTTGCATCTTGTAAATTTCACTCTTTAGCTTTGAATTCTCATTTACTCATATATCATCTTGATGTACATGTATTTTTATGACTCACTCTAGACATGATCTTAACATTATTCAAAGCTTCGTACATATCACATGATAGTAATTTGCTTTTTCTTTACATTTGAAAGAAATAGAACAAACTCTGTCAATGACACGTTGCAAAGAATTGATTCTTCAATCAATCTCTTGAATGAGTTTATCATTGAACAGAACAAGCTTTATCAAATGCAATAAACAAAAATGAAACAAGTTCTATTGAATGCAATAGACATGAATGAAATAAGCTTTGTTACATGCATGTAGTAGACATAAATGAATGAAAAAACATGAACATGTTGTTCTTAATTAACTTTTTCCTGAAGTCAGTCACTTAATAGTTAGTCTGCTTGAACAACATCTGAAGTGAGTCTGCTATAAAGATACAAATTGAATAAACTCTGTTATATGCATGTAGTAGAAATGAATCAATAAGTGAGTCTGCTTTAAAAACAGATAATGATTGATTTCATCATTGAGTTTGTCACTTGATAGTGAGTTTGCTTGAACGACATTTGAAATTGAATTCAGTCATAAACTTACTTTTATTCATATTTTCTATAATTTATATTTATTCACAACATTGACAACGATAGTAAGATGATATGTATTGCAAACAGAATGAAATATGTACTATATGTCTTGAAAGAATTGAACATATATTACATGTCTGAAAACACAAAAATATGAGCTGAAACTCGTTCATCATTGAATATTGAAGCTGAATAGAAAGAATGCTTGAATGATAAGAATAATTAGTCTGCTTGAACGACACTTAATAGTAAGTCTGCTTCAATGATACAAACGAAATAAGCATGATTAAATGTGATAAGTCTGAATCAGAAGTGAGTTTGCTACAATAACAAGTCAATAGTTGATCTCTTGATTGAGTCAATCAATGAACAGAACAAACTCTACTACATGCATGTAGTAAACATAAACAAAACAAGCTTTATTGAATACAATAAACATGAACAAAACAACTCTGTTACATGCATGTAGTAGACGTGAATCAAAAGACATAAGTTGATCTTTTAATTGAGTTGATCAATGAACAGAACAAGTCTTGCTACACTTATGTAGTAAACAGAAATCAGAACAGTGAATCTGCTTCAAAAACGCGTTCAATATTGATCTCATCATCAAGTCAATCACTCAATAGTTAGTTTGCTTGAACGACACTTAAAGTAAATTTGCTACAATGACATCAGAATCTGATTCAGCAACGAATCTTTTATTCATATCTTTTATGATTTATCTTTATTCACGACATTGATGACAACAACAAAGATGATATATATTGCAAACAAAGTAGCATATACTATATATCTTGAAAGAATAGAACATATATTATATATCTAAAAACACAAAAATATGAGCTGAAACTCATTCATTGTTGAATATTTGAAGCTGAATAGAAAGAGTCTGCTTGAATGACAAGAATAGTGAATCTGCTTCAAAAATAAATAACAATTAATTTCATCATCAAGCTCATCACTCAAAGTGAGTTTGCTACAATGACAAGTTGATAGTTGATCTTTTGATTAAGTCAATCATTGCACAGAAAACAAGCTTTATTGAATGCAATAAACATGAATAAAACAAGTTTTATTGAACGCAATAGACATGAACGAAATTAAGCTTTATCAAATGCAATAAGTCTGAATTAGAAGTGAGTTTGCTTCAATGACATTCAACAAGATGAAATGAGTTTAAAACATTAAATGAGAATGAGTTTAAAACACTTTATGTCAAGAGAAAATAAACTTAAAATGTTTAATGAAATGAGTTTAAAATGCTCTTTGATATGACAAGAAGAAATAGACTTGAAACATCTGATGAAATGAGCTTGAAACATTCTTTAATATGACAAGAAGAAATAGACTTGAAATGTCTGATGAAATGAGCTTGAAACATTCTTTAATATGACAAGAAGAAATAGACTTGAAATGTCTGATGAAATGAGCTTGAAATGCTTAATAAAATGAGCTTAAAACGCTCAATGAAATGAATAATAAAGAAAGAAGTTGATTGAAGCAATGAGATCATTGCTTGACTGAGAAAAGAAAGTAATGTTACAAGCATGCTCAGTCTTCTACTGAAATGCATGCTCTTGAGTGAGTTTAAGACTTTATTGAGCTTAGTGCTTTTCTTTTCTCTATACATATAGTTTTTGCATCTTGTAAATCTCACTTTTTAGCTTTGAATTCTCGTTTATCTGATTCACTATCTTGATTTATCTGTATTTTTATGACTTGCTTTAAACATGATTTTAACAGATCATTCAAATTCAAAGATGAAAAAAGTAACAAGTTGAACATAGCTAGTAATTGAGATTGAAGCTGATGTTGATGAAGAAATAAAACGTTTTTTCGAAGCTGCTATTAATTTGACTGTTCATTGCTCATCACGTAGCTGATAATTAACTTGTTGTTTGTTATTCACAAATGTCAGAATCATGTTTAAATGAATCAATCAGCGAAAGTCAGAGTTGAATAGTGCTTGATCTTTAAAGATAGCTATAACTGAATATTAAGAATACAGAAGAAGATGAGTACAAAAGCTTCTATTTAAGTAATATTCAAAGACTATGCTAAGCTTGAAGAGAATATGTTTATGACATGAGTAGAATGTGATGTAGAAAGAAAGATGATGTTGAACAAAGAGATGTTGAGAAAAGAAAATAAAAGCTGAGTCAGATCTGAGTCAGATTTGAGTTAGAAACACTGACTAGCTCTATTCAATCTTGATATGCTTGTAACATTACTTTCTTCTTCGAAAATTCATGTTTGCATAAATGTCACTCATTTGCTTGCTTTTTTATTGAGTTATTTCAATACTAGCGTGACTTTCTTGAGTATAGAATATGAAATTCATTCAAAACTTTCTCAAAGTCATTGAATTTATCTTTATCAACATAGTATCATTCATAATTTCTATTTAAATCTTTTCATTTAATCTTGTACTGTATTCAATCTTGATAATGTCTGAAGTTCAGAATGTCATTTATCTTTCAATGTTCATCATTATCATCATCAATAATGATGAGTTTGAAAGATTTTGCATGCTGTTCTGATAAAGAGTCTTCTGAATATAATTGCAGTAGCTTTGAGCTGAACATTGAATGCAAATGTTTCATGCTGACTGATAAATGAAGATGATAAAAGATTCTCACTTTAACAGTGATCTGATACAATTCTAGTTGTTTGTCTTTCAAATCTTTGCATGATTTCGTGATTTTGACGTTTCTGAAGAATAGTCAAACTCAGTCATTTATCTCATAGATGATGTCTCATTTATGTTTATTGATCTGTACTTTAATAATCAGCTTCGTCTTTTTCAATTGTTGATGATCAAAACTCAGTAATTCTTTCATTTGAATGACAATATCATTTGCTTTTCTAGCTTTCAATCATTCATAAGTGATTTTGTAGTCAGTTGTATCTGAATTGAAACTCATTCAAGAGTGAAAATCTTTATTGAAGTAGAAAGAGATCATTGAGATGATTAAGAAAATATTGAAATTGTGTCTGAATTTCATCATAGATATTCATTTGACTCAGTTGTTCTGCATGTAATTGCAGTAAATTCTAAGTTTGTATTCAACGTCTTGATTGACTCATTTTGTCTGATCATTGATTTTCAAATGATAGACTGTGAATAGACTAGCTGTGATTCTCAGTTGCTTGCAAAAACTTTTTCACATAGTCGATATGAATTGAGAGTTTCTGTTCGAAACAATAGAACTGAGTAAATCATGCAGTCAATAAACATTTCATAACATGATTCAAATCATTTCTTTCACTGAGATGTCATTGTCTTCTCAATGACAGAAAACATAGTGATGTTTTTTGATGAAATGACATATGATTGTGCAAATGATGTTATAGTCTTCTGACAGAGATAGTTCAGTGATAAAGTTCATAATTATATCTTTTCAGCGTTTCTGTGAAATCAAGAGAAAATGATGAAGTTCATTGATACTATTTCTAAAGACTTTGCTTTGCTGATAAGCATGATAGTTTCAAATGTATCGTTGAATAGTATCTCAATGATCTGATCAATAGTAGAAATGTTGAACTAGATCAATGATTCATTTATTGTTGAGATAAGAGATTGAAGATTGATCATGCACTTCTTGTAGTAATTTCATGTGCATGTTCTCAGAGATTCACAGTAAGTCTTTTCTAAAGAGAACGCTGTCAATGATTTTGCAGTTCTTCAATTTAGTGATATGAAATTTGAGCTTGTTCTTGTTCATAGCTTGTTTATATTCATTGCAGAACTCATTCATTTGATTGATCATATGCATTCACTGATAGAGATTTGCTTTTGATTCAACAAGTAAAACATCAACTTTATTGAGAGTCAGAATAGTCTGAAAATGATCTTCAAGTTGTTGAGCTGATTTAAAGATGTTTGCTAGAGACATTCAAGTTAAAGCATCAACTTTAGTATTTATTTTGTCTGATTTAAAGATGATCTGAAAGTTAAACTTCAACAAAATGTTCAAATAGTTGACTTGTTGTTGACTTAACTGTTTATTTTTCATGAAGATCTTCAAAGCTTAATGATCGATGAATATCTGAATGAATAGTTCAATGCACTTCAGCTCAAGTCATTAATGTTCAAAACATCGAATAATGACTAGCAATTTCTTGTCATAGATGTGATAATTGATTTCAGTGAAGATCATGCTTTTACTGTAGAAGATCATCAAATGAAGAACTTTCTCATCATTGTACTGAGATAGTATTTCATCTTTTACATAGTTCAAAGCATCAATCTTCAGAATAGCTTGTCATTTAAGATTGAAGTAATGAAGTATTGAGATTGAGCTGACTTGTTTCTTTAGATTGTCAAAGACTTGAACATAGATTTTATTTCAAACAAAAGACATGTTCTTTCTAGTCAACTGAGTGAATGATTTGACTAGCTTCAAGAAGTTCTTAATGAAATGATGATAGAAGTTAACAAATTTCACGAAGCTTTGAATTTCTTTTAGATTTATTAAAGTAATTCAGCTGACTATGACTGTTACTTTGCTTAAATTCATATGAAGATTTAGTTCTGATACAATGACTTTTAGAAAGACAGTCTCTTTTACATTGAATTTGCACTTTTGAATATTCATCTGCAGTTCAGCTTTGCGTAGTTGACTCAATACTAGTTTGATGTGATCTTTATGTTTCTTTCTCATTTTGCTATAGATGAGAATGTCATCTAAATAGACTTGACAAAAGTCATTCAAAAAGTCTCATAGAACATTATTCATATATTGTTGAAAGAAGATTGATTTGTTAATCAGTTTAAATGATAGCATCTTGTATTTATATGCTTCTAAAGTAGTGATAAAAGTGATGTAATTCTCATTATCAAGATGCATTTGAAGTTTGTTGAATGTTGATATGATGTTCAATTTAGTCAGATGCTTGCAATTCACTATTTTATCAATGATCTTGTTTATCAACAATAGAGAATATTTATTTCTTTTGAAAATGACATTTAGCTTTTGATAGTTCATGCAGAATCAAAGATCTTCATTTGCTTTGAGAATGAATAGAATGAGAAAGAAATAAAGAGTTTGACTAAAAGTGATAAATTTCTTCAACAGATTCTCGTTTAAGTACTTCTTTATCTTCAGAAGTTTGACAGAAGATATTTAATAAACTCAACAGTGAAAAGATATTGAATCACTGATGAGTTCAATTTTATGATCATAAAAGCAATAAAAGAGTAGTTTATTTAATTGAGTTCAATCAAAAACATTTAAAAACTCATGATATTTCAATGACAGCTTCGCTTTAATATCTTTCAAATTTTGAGTCGTTTCATTGATTAAAGAAATGTTTAAAGCGTTTAAATTGCACTAAGTATTGTACGCGATTTTTCTATTAATGTTTATTATGAATAAAGCAAAGACTTCAGTCTGATTCTTCTTTGAATAATTCAACAATGTTTTGAACGAAGCTGCGTTTATACTTTGAATCAAGAATGATTCTTTCTGAGCAGTGATTGAAATAAGTCGTTTGAGCATCATAGAGATCTTGATCTGAGTGATTAAAAAAGACGAAGTTGATCGTGATCAACTTAAGTGCTTTGAATTGAAGAGAATTGAAAAAATCGAAATAGAAGTATTCAATTGATTCAAAAAAACAATAATGTCATTTTGCATATTCAGTAATATTTCGTTTTTATTCATTCAAAGCTTACTCAATATGACTTCATGATGATTAATATCAACTATCAACATTGATACAATTAATTTCTTATGACTTTCAATGATGAGATTGAGTAAAATTTTATGAGTGATGATTTTCTTAAATATCTTCTCATTATAATCTTTTATTAACTTCTCTTTTGTCAAAGATATAAATTGAATTTCTAGTTTCTTGCATACTTTATTGACTAAATTAACGTGTATGAGCATATGAGTGACTGAATCACTGTCTATTAGCAAATGAAGACTGAAGAATTGATTCTGCAAGATGAGATGAGCATCAATTAGAAATGACTTTTCAAAGTAATTTTCTTCTGATAGAATTTCATCTAGTTTGCATAAAAATATAATTTCTATCTTTTTAATGATTTTTGAAGAGATGACTAGTTTTTTAAATCAAAATTTGAATTGAAATTGAACTTAAAATGATTGTATTCATTGTTCACTGCATTGATTCTGATAGATTGATCAAAGCACTCTTTAAAGCTATGATCTGATTTATGACATATAAAACAGGTTTCGACTAAAACGTTTACTTTTTTGACGTTAGTTAAAATCGCGTTACATGATCTTAAATGATCAGATTTTGAATGATTGACTGATTGAGTAACAACAGCTTTATGAAAGATGATCTTTAATAGATCATCAACATCTTTGATGAGATTGACTTTGTTCTTGATTTCTTGAATGACTCGCTGATTATTATTCAAATGAATCAGATAGAAATGAATCTTTTTAAAAGAATCAGATTGAACTAATTGATCTATTCAAATGAATCAAAGATGAAAGTTTATTTTATCTTTCATATCAATGATCAGTTGCTTTTTGTGATACTTCAGATAAAAAGATAATTGTTGAAACTGAGTGTAAAACTCGCTGAACTTCTTTAATTCTTGAATTAAGTTGTAGTATTTTTTATGAAAGTTAACTTTCTTATCTGAATCATTAAACAACTCAGCGAGTTCTTTCAAAAGATCATCAATAATCTTATAAAGATTGACACAATCACGTTCACATCTAGATTAAGTGATATCAACTGCGTCATTGAATAATCTGAAATGTACATAGCTCAGTTTGACTTATTCATTTGAAAAGAGATTGATGTTGATCTCTAGTTTATTCTGAATTTTGTTGTATCAGTTTTCTCAAGTAGAATTCTTTTCATCAGTAAATCAAAGAGAATCAGATATTTTCTGAGATCTAGAATGCTTAAAGTAAATGAAATCAGAAAAAGTAATTTCTTTAGTTTGAAATCTAGTCTTCAACTCTTTGATTTCATCATCTCATTGTTTACTCAGCTTGTTGAGTCGATCTGTTTCTCTGTCGAGAATCATGCATTAAGTCTTTCAGTTTTTGATAGAAACAGAAGATATTACTGTTTCAGCAGATGACTTGTCATCTTCATTGATGAATGATTCAGCACTAGAGAATTTTGATGAATCAGTCTCAGAGATTTGAGAAAAGTGACTTCAAAATTCTTCAAAATGTTCTTCAATAAATGAATGTTTTGACATGATGAAATTTGAAGAAAGAATGAGATTGAGTGAATGATGATGCTCAACAGTAGTAATGAAGATGTATGATCAAGTGTTTAATCTTCAGAAAAGAATGTTGTTAATTAGAAAGATATTTTTGATTTGTGAGTTTTTTGAGTGATTCTTAAGCAATTCACGAAGATTTTTTATCGTTGATTCTCTTAATTGAGTTGAACAGCTTATTTTCACTCGTCTGTTTCATGAAAATGAGTTGATTCTCTTGATTGAATGAACTTTGCGTACTTAGTGAGTAATAAGTTGTCTAGCAATTTAAACAGTCTCATTGTTGATTCTATCAAACTCTTTAGTGTTGTTCAGTCTTTCAATTGCATTGATCATCAAATAAATGAATTTCTTTAGACTTGTTCTGTCTGTACAAGTATGTTGAATGAGTAATGAGATCAGTATCATGTGATTAACAAATTCTTAATATAATGTCAGAATCATGTTTAAATGAGTCAATCAGCGAAAGTTGAAATTAAATAATGCTTGATCTTTAAAGATAGTTATAACTGAATATTAAAAATACAGAAGAAGATGAGTATAAAAGCTTCTATTTAAGTAATATTCAAAGACTGTGCTAAGCTTGAAGAAAATGTGTTTGTGACATGAGTAGAATGTGATGTAAAAAGAAAGATGATGTTGAACAAAGAAATGTTGGAAAAAGAAAATAAAGACTGAGTCAGATCTGAGTCAAATCTGAGTTAAAGACATTAACTAGCTTTATTCAGTCTTGATATGCTTGTAACAACATCTTGAAGAAAGATTTTGAGCTTATTAAGCGAGTTAAACTTTATAAGACAAACTGACAACATGTTCTAAAGATGATTGTTGATTTTATTCTGAATGTCGTTCATCAAAGTGACATCATCATAGTTTAAAAAGCTGAATATTCTAGTGAATTCTGAATAGAAAGAGCTGAAGAGCTTATTGAGCTGCTTTAAAATGATGTATTTGCAATGACACTTTTGAATCAGATTCTGATCTTCATAAATTTCTTTCAGATGTTTCAGTAACTCTGATAATGATTGATAAAATGAGAAAGCATCAATATAATGCTTTGCATAGATTTGCTGATCAGCATCGTCTTCTAGTCTGAAAATCACATAGACAATATATATCTTTTCAGTAGAGTAATGATTTGCATTAACATCGAGCTTGTCAGCTATTTTGATATTTCATGTCTTTCAGATAGAATCATCTGTTTCAATAAAAATGAGTGAATTTGAAAGCTTGATGAACTTGTGATGATTATTTTCATTTTCGTTATCAGATAAAGTAGAAGATTTTCATTAAAAGTGAGCTTCTTTCTGATTGACTTATTGCTCAGCTGACTGAGTATCTTGACGAGATATAAATTGATCAGCTTGACGTTGTTTTGCTCTGAAGTTCAATCGCTCATCTTGTAGCTGATTGATCTTTTTCTCTAACTCATTATTTTTATTGAAAGTGACTTCTAGTTGTTTCACTTTCTTTCTATGATCATCTTGTACAAAAAGTCAATGTTCATTAAGTTGTAAAGTCAAGTCTCACTGACTTCAAAGCTCATTCAGCATATTGATGACTTCATTAAGTTGATTGCTGATTTAATGAAATAGTTGTTTTTTGATGTTTATGTTTCATGAAATGACAGCTTTCTCAGCTTCGATTGAAGCATTAATGAGTAGAAGTGAAATTCTTTTATTGACAATGCTTCTAAGCAGATAAGTTGTTCAAGACTCAACTGACTTGACATCATGTATCATGATGAAAGAAGATAGAAGTTGTTAAGATAAGAGTAAATGAAAAATTGATGTTTTGAATTGATGTTTTTTGATGAGTGAAAATTCAAAGAATTTCTTGTGAATTTCAGATAATAATTAAATGCTTTATTCAAAGAATTTCTTGCGAATTTTTCTTACTGAATAAATTGTTTCATATCATTTATTTATCAATAGCAGAGTAGTAAATGATGAGCATTTATTTAATGTTAGAAATCAGCATAAAGTAAGTCAATATGAGTGTCATTTAACTAGAAGATAAATGCTAAGAAAGAAAGATAGCTACAGAAAAGAAGCTGATTACATATGTATGTTTCTCAGTTGACGCTAGACTCAATAAAGACTAGTTAAAATGATGAAGTGAGAATAAATCTGACAAGATTAGAAGACTGAGTCTGACAAGACTAGAATCATGATAATTCACATATTTATAACTAAATTTATTTTGTTTATTCATGTTTTTTCTAGAATCATTTAATGTTGTTTTAATTGAGTGATTAACATAGAAGCAATGTTTACTGTATGACTTTGAATCATCAGATTTGAATAAATGACATGAATAATGAGTTTTTTTGCATAATGATTGTTGAATTCTTGTATTAACTTCGCTTTGATCAAAGTCAAAGACTCAATTTGCAACTGATCATAAACAATTTACACAATCACTTCATTAATGAATGAATAGTCAGCAGCTTCAATGTCAATCAATGACTTCAATGAGTAGCTAATTTCATTGTTAGAAAGTATATATTCAGTAGTTAAAGATTCAGAAGTAAAAGAATCATCTGACATGCTTATTGTTGAAGAAATTAACACATTTTTCATTGCATCTTTGATGAAAGTTACGAGTTTTTTGTCTCACTATTCTCAACAGAAAACATTTTCTCATTCTCTTTATTCTTGAGAATGACTATTTCATGCAGATGAGAAGTGAAAGCTTAAAAAGTTGAGATGTTGATCTTGTTTTGAAAGTAATTCTTGAACAAGTGACTTGAGATTTTGCAAATGTAGCAAATGATAGAAGATCTCACTGATTCAGAAATAGAAAAGATAGTTAACTTAACATAATCAATTATCAAAGTCATCACTGATAATAAAGTAATATATTTGTCAGATACAACAGTGACTTTGATGATGACAGTGCAACGTTCGCTGTGTAACTGATAGTTGACTTACTGTTTATTATTCACATCTTGAAGAAATTTCTTGAGATGAGAAAGCAAAGTAAAATTCTCTGAACAGATTGATAAAGTGTTTTGCAGATGATTGTTGATTTTATTCTGAAGATCATTTATCAGAATGCAATCATCATAATTAAGATAGTTGAATAATTTCATAAAGTTGAAGTAAAAAACATTGAAAAACTTGTCTGCTTATTTTAGTGTTACAATTCTAGCTACGCATCTTCATTGATAGCTATGTTGATGACTATTCTGAGAACTATCGTTGATTGCTCATCACTAAAGCATAGACTTGTTTCAAAGTCAATTTTATTCAGAGTTAGCTTATGTTCTTCTGAATTATATAAATAGTTGACTTTTCTCTTTTAAACACTTTTCTTTCTTAACATTTATATACTTATTACATTACATTCATATGACTCGCTCTATGCTGATCTTTAACATTATATAAATGCTTCTTCATTACAGACAAAGAGAAATAATTTGCATTAAGTGCTTCTGCTTAATTCAACTATTGACTTTGATCTAGTTGACTCATCATGTGACAGCACTTACTCTTCTTCTCTTGTGAGTTGATCAGCAAGTATAAACAAAAGATCGAAATTCTTTTCAACTAGATCAGAAGATCAGCGAAAGCAATGAGATCAGTCATAAAACTGCATTGAAGTCTTTATTTCAGAAGCAAATCTCATAGTGAGTCTGCTACAATGACATTTTTCGTCAATGCAATGATTTATCTATGCACATCGCTTTATTTATCAATGAATCAATCTATCTTGTGTTTCTGTATCAACTAGTGAGTTTGCTCCAATGACATCGTCAATGCAATGATCTTCTCATCACTTTACCTATCAGTGAATTGATTCGTTCACTCGTTTGTATGCAACTAGTGAGTCTGCTTCAATGACATCATCAATGCAATGATCTTCTCATCATTTTATCTATCAGTAAATCAATTCATCTATCAGTTCACATGCAACTAGTGAGTCTGCTTTAATGATATTTATTCTTAATGCAATGATCTATTTACTCACATTGCTTTATCTATCAGTGAATCAATCTGTCAACTCGTTCACATGCAACTAGTGAGTCTGCTTCAATGATACTTCTATCTTGCATAGTGAGTCTGCTACAATAGACATTTCAATTCTACACAAAGCTAAGAAAATACATTCATATGAACATGAATCATTGAAGAGAGAGAGTAATGTTATGATTCTAACTATGTATCTTCATTAATAGCTATGTTGATGACTATTCTAAGAACTATCGTTGATCGCTCGTCGCTAAAGCATAGACTTGTTTTGAAGTCAATTTTATTCAGAGTTAACTTATGTTCTTCTGAGTCATATAAATAGTTGACTCTTTTCTTTGAAACACTTTTCTTTCTTAGCATTTATATACTCGTTACATTACACTCATATGACTCGCTTTATGCTGATCTCTAACACTCAGAATGTTGTATTCACATTAAGACTTTCAATTCTTATTCAGTTCATTGTATATTTCTTTCAAATGATCAAATAGCTCATAAATTGAAGTGAATGAATTCAAAGAATCAAAACAACGTTAAGTGAAGATGTACTTTACAACGTCATTTTTTAATCTAGACATCATGTAAACAATATAAATGATCTCATCATTGAATTGATCAACATTAACAATCAGCTTGTTGTTCATCTTGTTTCTTCAATCTTTTCAATTTAATTCATCTTTATCAATAAATATAAAAGAGTTTGAAAATTTGTAGAATCAAGGATGTTCATTTTTGAATGAAATGAACTTAATAAATATCTCTCATCAAGTATGATTCTTGATAAAAGCATGCAACTCAATATCTTGTTGAGATAGAGAATTCGTAGTAAATCGAGACTCAATATGCTGTTGAGATCAAAGCTGATCAGCTGAACATTGTTTCTTTTTAAGTTTCAACATTGTCTTTTATAGTTAAGTGTTAATCTTTTTTAAAGTGTTCATTGATGTGCAATTGATCTTTAGCTGTTTCAGTCTCTGAATATGTTTGATCTGTAGAATGATTTAATGTTCATTGCATTTCAGAATCATGTTTTGTTGATCTTTTAACTCATTTAACATCTTGATGATCTTGTTTGACTGATCAAGAACTTATTGACGTAGTTATTCTTTAATCTTAATGTTTCATAAGATCTTGATATTCTGAGATTCAGCTGAAACATTGAAAGAAAGAAGAAAAACTCATTTATTTGCAATGCTTTTAAACAGATGAATTGTTCATGACTCAACTGATTCAGAATCATATGTTATTATGAAAAAGATAAAAATAGATAAATAAATTTGATTATAATAAGATTGAGTAATTGATTTAATAAATTTAAATGTGTGTTTTGATGAAAGTAATTCAAAGAATTTCTTGTGAATTTTTTGAATAAGCGAAGTAGATTATTTTGTATCATCTACACGTTGATAGCAGAGTAGTTGATTAGCATTTATCTACTGTTAGAAGTCAGCATAAAGTAAGTTATATGAATGTCATTTAACTAATAAATAAATGCTAAGAAAGAAAAGTATCTACAGAATAAAACTTGCAGCTTATATGTGTATTTCTGATCTCTGTGCTAAACTCGAAAGAATTGATGTCTTACACAGATGATGCAGAAACTCGATGACATCACTTTTAGCTTGAATGCTCACTAGATTCAATTAAAGATAATCAAGATCAAGAATAAAGTTGAGAATAAATTAAGAATAGAATCGAGAATAGAATTGAGAATAAAGCAAGATCATAACAAGAATATCACATTATCATATCACTTTTATAAATATCATCTATTTATTTAGTAAACTTGATCATCACAATTATTAAGAAGCTCTCAATAGCTTGAGAAGATCAATCAACTATAAAGAGTTTGTCAAGCATTGTCAAGTCGAGCATAACATAACTCATGATATATTAAGTTGAAGATATGACGTAATTTAAATGATGTTTTGACAAAGTCATAAAGTTTCAGAGCTAACTTAGATCTGATTTTCAACTCAGTCTTTGACTTTAGTCTTTGATCTAATCTTTATAAGTCAATTCATTATGATAAAATCACAAAGAAAGAAAGAAGTGAAAAAAGAAATAAATATTTCTAGCATCAAGTCAACTTTGATCGAAGCAAAAATAACTAATCATCAAAGTATACATATGTGCATATGTATTTTGTTTTCAACATCTTTCTGTTAAAAAGCGAATAAAATCATTTCTTTTATAATAAATGTGTTTAAAACTTACTAGCAATTTACTCATGTATGTTTATTGATTTTATATTATATAAGCAAGCTAAACTCAGCTGATTTAGCTTGAGAAATTTGATCTCACTGTCATCATTGCTTCATACAAGTATGAAGTAAATCTATCTTTCTATCATCAATCATGTCTTCTCAACGTGATGACAAATCTTGCAATCAAACTGTTATTGATGTCTTTTAAAGCATAATTCTATCAAATTGAATCATTTCTGCAGTGAAGTGCTTATACTGTTATCGTCAAATGACGTTTGAAACTACTCGTCAGCAGACTCATCTGAATCAATATATTATTTACATCAACAGATCATGCTGAAGAATTTTTTGAATAGCATCATTGATGATGAGATGACAATAAAGCACTCAACTAATTGATGCTATTTATATATATTTCTGTGTTTAAAACATGCTTCAATAAACATGTTTAAAACACGTTTTTGACTAATTTAATTTGATTAAATAATAAACATGTTTAATACATTTTGCATTCTACTTTCTGTTTGCAAAAGACTTCTATTTATTTATATTTAAGCTAAGAAACGCTAATTGCGATGATCAACAAAGCTTCAAGACAGTTTTACACTTATTGATGCAATCATAATGTGATAGCACGAAGCTTGAGTCTGAGCTTGTGCTGTTTCACTGCATCTTAGGTTCTTGCGTATTCAAGACACATGCACAGCGTAGAAACATAAGCGGCTGCCTACAATTTTCCTTCTTCGAAATGAAATTCTCGAATCTCTCACATCTTTCATTGTCATCATCACTTCTACATCTATTATCAAAGACTTTTCCCCATCAGAAATCTTCAGCCTTGTCGTTTCAAGATGATCTCTGATTGTTGAAATACAAGATCATATGAGAGCATATTGACATTTTGATTGTTGTTGTTAGAAGGTTATCTAGAAGGTGAAAGGTGAAAACTCTACTGGCGGGCCCCAGCCCTACCAGCCCTATGAAGGCGAAGATTACCATGTTCCCTATTTCCAACACTGATCTCACTTTCTCGTCAATCATCACTCATCCCGTAGTCCTTGATACCCTTCAGATTACTGCAATAGCTCTTGTGATAAGCTTTACGCCTGCATCATCCATTATACGTTCAGCTACCTTGCCTCTCATTCTAGCCATCCCGATGTACTCTATTCCCGGATGTTTTGAGCGAGTGCAGCGAACCATCTGGGGTGGTATCCTCGGCAGTCACAGCAGCGGCTATCTCTTACAGTACCTCGAAGTCGCCTTGCTTGGCCGGTATGCCTTCGAAGGTCTGGGCCCTGCGTCCCCGGATCAAAATGTACGATTGGCGAAATAGGCCAGGCAAACGGCGCGGCCAAGACCAAAGCTCTTAGAAACAAGAACCACGACACAGTGTGGGATCGTATACGATTTGGCTTCTCCGTATGCTTTGATAGTCGAAGGAATGGAACTCCATTCGAGGTAAAGGGTGTTCCTCTTTTCTCTTATAAAGACCCACGCTACGTACCTACGCGCAGCCAATTTCTTCGCAGCACAGCCCAGAAACTGCTCATCAACTACATCATACTGGACTTGTTGACTGCCATGGCGGCAGACCCGGTAAACAATGCGAAGACGTACTCTTCTCGCCTTGTCACATTTTTCAGCCGGCTGAACGAAGTGACGGTGGAGCAGACTATTGTTCGAGCCATCATCATGATTGCCACTTGGCTTAGTATTTATTGCATGAAGCAGGTTTTGCACAGCTTCGTGGCCATCGTTGCCGTAGCTTCTGGCCTGACTGAACACAAGACCTGGCGGCCTTTGTTTGGCTCGCTAGGCGATGCCTACACCATTCGACACTTTTGGAGGTATGTACCTTCTTGAAAATTATCCTGACTTCGGCTTTTTGCACCACAAATCTGCCCATCTTTGAAGAACAAACATCACTAATTCTACCTACTCCCGGTCCACAGCCACTTTTGGCACCAAACCAACCGCCAAAAATTCTCAGCGCCCGCCTCCTGGCTCACGTACTCCTTTCTCCAATGCCGCAAACGTAGTATTCACGAACGCTACCTTTTCTATTTCCTCGTTTTCCTTATCTCCGGCATTCGACATGGCTTGACCGACATGGCGAAGGGCATATCCTGGTCACACTCCGGGTCCGTTCAGTTCTTTGTGACGCAGTTCATGGGTGTGGTTTTGGAGGATACTGCAGAGAAGATATGGCGAATGTGTGGCGGCAAGTCTAGTACGCGGTTCACGAAGGCCGTGGGTTTTCTGTGGGTATTTTTGTTTCATGTATGGTCGATGCCTTGTTGAGTGTACCCAGCTCTGATCGGTAACACGGGGGAGGAAAAGGATAGAGTGGTACCGTTCAGTGTTGTGAAGCCTCTGCTGAAACTGTAGGGTCCCATGATACAAAAGCATCAAAGAGTAAGGAGGGTTTTCTGACAGAATGAAATCGTGATGCAATATTAAAGTCTGACGATCTTTCAGTTATGATTTCTATTCACTCACCTCAGAGGTTCTACCAGGCTTCGAGCCAGGTTCCCTTTCTAAGTGCTGCTATCAATAGTTTCGAGCAAGAATCTCGAAAGACCATATCGAAACTTCTCAACATCTTGAAGAATCACAAGATAGCTCTTAGTCTACGTTCAAGATGTTGGTTTACGAATCGGCCAAAATGTGAACACACTTTGGAACAATCCTATTCAGGTATGTATAGCATATTCCAACACCTTCATGGCTCGATGTTAAACTCCCTACCAAATTCCCTAGTATCAAATTCCCTACCAAATTGTCGACCAAACTCCCGACCAAATTCCCGACCAAACTCCCGACCAAATTCTCGACCAAACTCCCGACCAAACTTTCTACCAAACTCTCTACCGAGCTTCCTACCAAATACCCTCCATGGCTTCCTTCATGATTTCCTCCATGGCTTCCTTCATGGCTCCCTCCATCATTCCCTTCATGACTCTTTTCGTAATTCCCTACCTAAAACCCTCCATGGCTCTCTTCTTATTTAATGATTTATTAAATATTTAATTCATTGATTTAATAATTTATTGAACAATGATGCTTGAAGTTGAAAAAGTTGCTAATGTAGCTTTTTGAGCCCGCATGGGTCAAAGTGACGCGGGGAAAATAGAGTGGGTCGGTAGCGACCCCTGGGCCGGGACATGCGCACACTGGCCCCACACGGCCCCTGGCTCCTTTAGCCCTCGGCGCTGAGCTTCCCGAAATGCCGACGTAGGTTCAGCCCTATGAAGCGAAGATGCCTGATTGCCCGCTGTTTGCCTGCTGTTTGCCTGCTGCAATAACCCAGATCTAGCTCAGAAATGAATAAGAGCAGGCGGAATGGCCTTGATCTAGCTCAAAGTTGGCTCAGAACTAAATAAGAGCAGACGAAATGGCCTGGGGCCGACTTGAGCTACCTGAGCCGTTCTAGCTCGAACGATTTTGTTGAACCGCTTTCCGATTTGCCGATGCTTTCGCTGCTTCATCATTGCCTTCAATCCGCTTCAATGTACGGCTGTTGATCTCAATAAGGCTCACATCAACCATCGTCGCCATCACTAGTGCGAGATACTCACACAGGCATGCCGATTTGAAATGGCTACCCTCGACTCCCTAAAGCGGGCCCTTAGGCAGAAAGTCAGGGCAACGGCGTCGTCCCCGAAGCAGCCGTTGTCCGACACTCAGTACAGCGCCGGCTTCGATATCTTGGTGCGGGGCTCAGGATGGATGACGTACCAAGACTTCATTATCCCTCAACTATCTCAGCTGCTAGCCCCTCTCTTCAGCTCGCGTATTCATATCTCGGCACTAGAAATCGGACCCGGCCCGAAGAGTATACTTGGATATCTTCCCGGCCGTCTGAGAGGGAAGGTCAGGAGATACACTGCATTCGAGCCTAACGGCTTGTTTGTCACAAGGTTGGAAGAATGGCTTTGCTCTACCTTCAAGACGGAGTCCCCGCTGCCCTGCTTGGAAAGCCCGCCCGATATTCATCGAATTTCATTCGTTCTAAAGGACAACATAGGGAGCGGTACCGATACAGGTACGAGTGATGACGACGAAAAATACGATATCATCCTATTCTGCCACAGCATGTACGGCATGAAGCCCAAACACAGGTTCATCGAACGGGCGTTGGAAATGCTTGTTGAGCGGCCACAAGGCGGAATGGTGGCGGTTTTCCATCGCGACGGGGCCCTGCACCTCGACGGCTTGGTGTGCCATCGAACGGCTTCTTTTCCTACCGGAGTCGTTCGCGTGACAAATGACGACGAGGTACTGGACTGTTTTGCTCCTTTCGTCGCGAGGTTTGTCATGCAGGATGTAGATGTGAACAAGGCTATTCGAGTTGAGTGGCGTAAGGTGTGCCGCGCTTTGAGCCGTCGTGAGGAAGCTCACCCAGACCATCTCTTTTTCAGCTCGCCCAACGTCATGGCGGCCTTTACCCAACATGCGACCACGTTGCCGGAGCTGACGGCGCAGGTGCCATTGGTGAAGGAGTACCAGACGATTAAAAACCGAGAGGCTCGCCTTCACCGCCCCGCCGCGATTTTTAGGCCGACAGAGGTCCGACACGTTCAGCAGTGCGTTCGATGGGCTCTGAAGCACGGGGTCGGCCTGACCGTCGTCGGCGGGGGTCATAGCGGCCACTGTCTCTGGCCAAACGTTGTCTCGGTCGACATGAGCGCCTTTGACCAAGTAAACATTCTCACGACGGGGAAGGATGAAGGAGATTCCGGTTCCAATTCCGGTTCCTTGGTCGTCGCCGAGGCCGGCTGCAAGACGGGGAATATCGTCCGCAAGACCATGGCTGCGGGCGTGACAGTACCCCTGAGGGCTCGCCCAAGCGTAGGCGCGGGGCTGTGGCTACAAGGCGGCATCGGGCACCTGGCTAGATTGCACGGGCTCGCATGCGACGCCATTGTCGGTGCCGTTGTGGTCAGCGTCGACTCTGGCCAGGT
>JAABUV010002800.1_pt1 | contig 23064 bp, 29 predicted proteins | sample 5559971 | NCBI WGS metagenome assembly JAABUV01 (sample SAMN10711881, study PRJNA513362) | rock metagenome | isolation source: Antarctica rocks | place: Antarctica: Victoria Land, Knobhead nord | collected 2015-12-19
CACACCCCCAAAACACCCCAAAGCTTCATTTTTGAAGCTATACAAACCTCAGCCTCACACGGGGGCAATCCTAGATAGTCAGAATGCCCCCCAGGCGTACCGGACGCAAAAGGGCTCCCTTCAAGGCCCTGCTTCACCTAGATGCACCCAAGGCTTCTAAGGCACGCAAAATCGCCCCCGTATCTAAGAATCCTATCGTACCTAAGGATCCTATCGTACTTTCTTCAGGGGCAGAGGTCTCTTCACCCCCGACGCTTTCAGATATAGAAGACCTTCCTTTGCTCAGGCTTAATCCTCTCAAGATCTCTCAGCCTAATTCTTCCAAGACTTCTCAGACTTCTCAAGTCGTAAACGCACTCATCTCGAGCGAGCTTGTGATCTTTGCCGCTAAGACTGCTGCTACTCTTGTCGCTTGAAGAGCGCGTGTGTCATCGTCAGCGAAGCTTGACTGATTTGAAGATGAGAATGAGAATGAGAAGAATCTAGATGACAATCAGTCTAAGACTCAAGCAGCTTCAAATCAATTCACAAAGCTCACTGCATCAATGAAAAGACGAGAATCGACGAAGTCAAAGTCATCACTAGAATCACTCAGATCATTCATGAACATGACAGTCAAGTATGAAGTCATTCTCATCATCAATGACGTCTTGCAAATTACTACAGATGATGAGAACGACGTCAATCTTCAAGATCTGCATCAAGAGCAGATGCATAAATGCTTTGAGCATGTTGATTTCATCGATCTGAAGTGTATGCTAGTATTTATAAAAGTCATCATCATCTGATATTTAATAAAGAAGAATGAGCAAATGATTTTGACACTGCACGATTTTTGAAAGAAAGTAGCTTCGAATGTTCAACAGAAGTACTCAGCAGACAAAAAGAATGTAAACATTAATCTAGAACTCATCTTTGATCGCGATAAGACTGATATCACGTCTTCAGCGCTCATAGCTGAGCTTTCAGCGACGAAAATATCATTCACTCAAACAGCGAAGCTGAAGAAGAAAGTCGATGAGCATGATCGACTTCGTGCAGACATTGTAGAACAAACGAAAGTTCTTCAGATGAATCGAATTTGCAAAGAAAACTGTCACAATAAGAGAAAGTACTGCTGAATCAATGAGTCAGACATTCATCATCGACTGACTGCTGATCATATAATATGTGTTAGGACACGGCCCGGGTTGGGATAGGAACTACGGCGGGATAAAGCGTAGTTCACAGCATGGTGGACCCTGACCTAGTGAGGTCATGGTCACGTGCTAATGATCCGTTGTATGGGATCATTGGGATCATGGAGCGACCCTCATGATCCAGGGTCTGGGTCGACGGGGTCACCCAGCGACCCAGGCGATCGCACGAATCTCCTATGTCTATATAACGATGGTCGTTTCCTTAGATAGGAGCTTCGTGCTCAACTCATGTAAGTAGTCAATACATATTATTGTCTCAGCTATCTCCAGACCTCAAGTCTAGTAATAGTGATTACTGTTTGGTCTCTGTATATACCTTGTGTTGTTAAAGGGACAACCGTTACATGTGAAATCAAATATGTGATCTTCATGCTAAGCTTAGACGTCGTTGAAGCATTCAATTAAGTTTCACACGTCAGACTTCTGCATACGCTGAAAATGAAAAGAACGTTAAGCTACATAATCGAATGAACATGCAGCTTTCTAAAGAATCGAAAGACATCACTAATATTCAATGAACAAATGAGCGACATGCGCGAGATAAACGCAGACATATCGCAGAGATTTCTCATTTCATCAATTCTCTTTCTATTTTTCAACGCAAGTTTAATTGAAAAATGCAAAGCACTGAGAATTAAAATTGAAGTGCTTGACTTCGTAAACGATATTAACATTCTAGTCTACGACAGATTCACTGAAGAAATTTGCAAAACATTGAGCAAAGCACACGACATCTGTGCGAAATGAGCTTGCACTCATGACGCAACGTTCGCATCAGAAAAGTATGAGTTCACGCATTTCACTAGAAAATCGAAGAGATTCAACATGATGACTAGCATATAAATAGAAAGCTCAGTTATCAAATCAAAATCAGATGTACGAGTTCTAAAAATGCAACTGAATACGAAACTGCAATGAGACGCGCATCTTTGACAAATAAAGACGAATCACGTCACAAGAATGCTGACACTTAGTCATCTTAAAGTCTTCACATGAAAAGCTATTTTCACAAAAGCGAGACAAGTATACTTAGCAGTAGTGAGATCAGAAATTGCATTCAAAGCGTCAGTTTGACATCAGCGTGACAAGAAAAATGAACTGTTGAGCAAAGAATGCAGACTAAAAACACTTCAGAATCAAACTCTGCATCACGTAGCAAAAGCATTCAAAAGAGTAAACATCGAAACTTTAAAGACAGAAACATACATGAGTTTGCTACATGTTCATTTGAACATGCTACAGAACAAGATCACGCTACACAGTTGAATCAATGATCGAATGCAAGAGATCAGACAAGCATGCGAACTAATACACGCTCATTTGACGAAAGTTAATCACGTCATTTCTCACTTACTCATCATCAAGAAAATAGTACTTCTGAATGTTTTCATTCAAGAAGATGTGAAGATACAGTTGAGATGCAAACGATGCACTTTCTTCTTCACAATGATTTCAACAAGCGATAGCATCGCAATAATGCAGTATCACAAAGATCAATGAAATCAATGATGAGAAAAGTACAAAGAACGCGTCGCAGATGTCAACGCAATCTTAGCACAAAGATTGCATCTGAGCAATAAGATGATAAAGATGCGTGATGATTTTCAGAAAGCAGAAAGCACTCTTGCAATGCACATCAGAATCAAACGCATAAATTTAAATGTTTATCTGCACTCTAGAAACGTTTCAGACATGAATAGCTTGCGATGTGACTGCGAATGAAGTCATCAAACGACGAAGCATGTACTCATGCATTGCTCGAACTGATCGCATCTGCAATCAAGAATGTTACAAGATGCTGACTTTTCAAACTATTGAATAATTATCATCATCATGAAGAGTCTCAGAGCAGTAGCGAAGATGATGATGAAAATAAAGCTCTTGAAGCAATTTAAAGTGACTAGAACACTCGTTCTCTAACGTGCAATCAACGTGAACAAATTTGATACATAGTCTCAAAACTCACTGTTTCAACTGTGTGAAGCAGTCGTGTAGACTGCAAGTGATTTTCTATCTCAGAGAGTTTTGTTCACTTGATACAGATAGCATAAAGTTTCTCATGAGTTGATCTAATCGATGTCACAAGAATGTATGAATTTATTATTATTATTAAATAAACTTGATAAAAGTTATTTAAAAAGTTTCATAAAATATTATTTATATACTGTTGAAATGAAATAAAATTATTAATAAGTTTAAAAAGAAGCATTTTTGATTTATTGCTTTTAAAGCAATAATAAAAATAATGTAGTTTTCACTATCAGAATGCATTTGCAATTTATTAAAAGTTGAAATGATATTTAATTAAATTAAATGCTTGCAATCAATTATTTTATTAATTATTTCATTTATGAATGATAAAAAATAGTGATTTCTTTTGATAATAACATTGAGCTTCCAATAATCAATGCAGAATCATAAATCTTTATTTGCTTTTCAAGTGAACAAAACAAGTGAAGAATATAAAGCTTTGTTAGAAATTATAAATTCTTTGAAAAGATTTTCATTTAAATATTTCTTTACTTTCTGAAACTTGTAAAAAAACATTTAATATGCTTAAATAAACTAATTATTGAATTGAGTTTTCATATTTACTTTCTGACTTAACTCAAGTACTTAATATTAATATCATGACTTAACTTAAATACTTGATATTAATCTTGTGACTCAACTTGATATTAATCTTAAGCTGAGTCAGAATTTAAGTTCTTAATTCAACTCATTAAGTAATTGAAAATTCAGAATTCAACTATTGATAAAAGTTTTCTGAGCAGAATTCATGATACTATTGATCAACATCTTCAGAATACATGACTCATAAAAATATTAACTATTACTAATAAAGATTTTTCAAGCATAATTCATGATATTATTGATTCACATCTTCAGAGCTTATGACTTATGAAAATACTGATTACTACTAATAGAAATTTTCTGAGCAGAATTCATGATATTATTGATAATGCAACAGAATAATGCAATTGATTAAAGTTTATGCTTAAACTGATCATCGAGTCGAGTTTCGAGTTGACATTTTGAACTTGAATCAAGATTGAGTCGAATTGCTCACATTTTCAACTTGACTTAAGTCGAATTGCTCATATTTTCAATTCAATGCAATTTGACTCAACTGAGAATTGAGTCAACTCGACTTGACTCGTCAAGAACTCAAGCTTGACATCAAGAGAGTTAAATATAGAAAATTTTCCAGTTTTTGACTTTTGCATTATCTTTTTACATTATCTTTTAATAGAAAGTCATAAAGAAGAACATGAAGATTGTTTGATAGAGAGTCATAAAGAAAAACATGAAGATCGTTTGATAGAGAGTCATAAAGAGAAACATGAAGATCATTTGATAGAAAGTCATGATGAGAAACATGAAGAAGAACATAAAGAGAAACATAAAGAAAGTTATGACGAGAAACATGAAGAGAAACATAGAAAGAAACATGAAGAAAGTTATGATGAGAAACATGAAGAGAAACATGAAGAGAAATATGAAGAAAAAACATGAAGATTGTTTGACTTTGATAGAGAGTCATGACGAGAAAACATGGTAGAAAGTCATGAACAAGATCATGAAGACTGTTTAATCAAGCTATTTACATTTATTTAATATCTTGTCGAATTGAATTGAGTTTTCGAATCAAATTATCGAGTCAAGCTTCTCAACTCGATTCAAGTGCTTGAGTTCAACTTCTCAATTCAATTCAACACTTTTTCAAAAAAAAATTAATTCAACTCAACACTTTTCGAATCGAGTACTCGACTTGAACTCAGATACTCGACTCAACGCAATCAGTCTATTTATGCTTATAATTACTAAACTCAGAAAATTTCTATCAGTAGTAATCAGTATTTTCATGAATTCTGATCAATACTCATGAGAAAATCTTTATCAATAATAGTGAGTATTTTTATGAATCATGAAGATGTAATTGAATCAATTGCATTACTCTGTTGCATTATTATTCAATAAGTTAGTAGTAGTAAATCATATTTTGATGAGTTGAATTAAAAATTTGAGTCAATACTTAATATTAACATCATGACTTGACTTAAATACTTAATTTCAAAATTCTGACTTAAATCAAGTTTTAATAAATTAAGAACTTAACTTGAACTCAATAATTCAACTTAATGCAATCAGTTTATGCTTGAAATTAAAGTGATGTAACATTACTAGTGAGCTTTATCTTATGATCATATAAATAATCAAAAGATAACTTGTTTATTTGAACTTAATTAAAGATGTTTAGAAAATTCTGATATTTCAATGATAACTTGACTTTAATATCTTTTAGATTCTGAATAATTTCATTAATAAAAAATATATTTATGACATTTAAATTACATTGAGTATTATAAATAATTTCTCTATCAATGTCTTCAATGAACATAGCAAAAATCTTTGTGCAATTCTTCTTTAATCAATTTATTAAAACTTGAAAAAAGATAATATTTATATTTTGAATGAAAAATGACTCTTTTTGAATGATTGAAGCTAAGCACTTAAGAATTTTAAAAACATTTAAAAACGTTGAAAAAAATGAATTTTAATCAGTTAAAAAGCTTTATATTTAACAAAATTAAGAAAATTGAAATAAAAGTATTTAATTAATTAGAAAATATAATAATATTATTTGATTTGATTTTTGATTTGAATTGAATTCATACACTTTTGTGACATCGATTTAGATTCGACTCATGAGAGAAACTATGCTATGTGTATCAAATGAACAAATTCTCTGAGAAAGAAAATCGCTCGTTGACTACGTAATGACTTTACATCATTGAAACAATAAAATTGACACTATATTATCAGTAATGAATTTATAGCTTCTATTCAGCGCATGATGCTTGAGTAAACTCTTGATGAAAGTGTTTGTGCTGTTTGATTATGACACATCGTCTTCGCTTTACTCTTCATTGATGATATTTTATACAATGATGCTTCGATTTTCAATCTTCGATCGTAAAGTTGATTTCATTGCACTCGTGATACTCATGATTGTAGTGTTGAAAACTGCGTTCTTTTACTCAATGATTGTCATTCATTGAGCAGAGAAATATGTGATGAAAGAGAGATGTACATGATGAGAAGATAGAGTGTGATTGTACTGAATAATTCTTTTCTTCTCTTGATTTGACTTGTGTCATGTAGACGTTGAATAGACTGTTAATATAGACGTGCGATCACAATCATTTGATGTTTGACTCTGATCAATAGAAGAGAATGTGTTCTGATTACTCTCTTGCGCTCTCAATTTTTCACGTAGATAAATGTATGACTTGACATCAAGTAAAGAAGATGAGTTCAAGCTCTTTCAATATATCAGCGTGATTGACGAGTCACTACTTCTTCGAGCACATGTAATCACGATTCTCAGACTCATCATTTGAGATGATTATTCTATCTGATATCTTTTCATCAATTACTTGACAACATTGTTGATGTGATGAAGACGTTTCAGTATATTAACGTGATCAATGAATCATCATTTCTTCGATCACTTAAAATCACAACTCTCAGACTCTGCATCTGAGTTGTTTAATCACTAGTAGTATCTTTTCATCTTTTACTGATATCGACATGTCATTAATCTTTCTTGTAGATCAATTGTGACTGTTAGAAGAAATGTTGTTGCATGAATGAAAACTCTGCATGACAACTTTTCTGATCACGCAACGTTCTAACATCGTTTGAAATACGTTGAATTGAGATCTCTTGACTTTTCTGACTTCTATTCAAACACAGAATAGAATCAAAAGATTCGTAGTCAATATCACGTACAGATGAATCTCATTGTCAGTTATATTAATATTATAATAATAATAATAATAATAATAATAATAATAATAATAATAATAATAATAAATTCATACATTCTTGTGACATTGATTAAATCGACTTATAAAAGAGACGTTATGCTATGTGTATTGAGTGAACAAAACTTTCTGAGATAGAAAATCACTCGCTATTTATACAACTGCTTCACGCAGTTGAAATGACAAGATTAAGACTATGTATCAAATTTGTTCACATTAATTACATGTTAAAGAATGAATGTTCTAGTCACTTTAAATTGTTTCAGAAGCTTCATTTTCATCATTATTCTTGCTGCTGCTCTGAAATCTTTCATGATCATGATGATTATTTGATAGTTCAAGAAGTTAACATTATGTAACATTCTTAATTGCAGATGCATTCAATTCAAACAATGCATGAATACATGCTTCACTGTTTAATGACTTCGTTCACAATTGTATTGTGAACTATTCATGTTTAAAATGTTTCTTGAATGCAAATAAACATTAAAATTTATACATTTGATTTTGATGTAAGTTGCAAGAGTGCTTTCAATCTTCTGAAGATCATCATGCATTTTTATCATCTTGTTGAATAAATGAGATCTTTGTGCTGAAATTATGTTGATGTCTGCAATGCATTTCTTGTATTTTTTTCATCATTGTTTTCATTGATCTTTGTGATATAACATTATTGCAATGCTATCACTTATTGAAATCATCATAGAAAGATCAAATCATTTGCATTCAGACTGCATTCTTGCATCTTCTTAAATAAATGTGTTTAGAAGCATTACTTTCTTGATGATAAAAAAGCGAAAAGTGAGATGATTAATTTTCATCAGTTGAGCATGTATAAGTTTGCATGCTCATTTAATCTCTTGCGTTTTATCATTGATTTAACTGTGTAATGTGACTTTATTCTGCAGCATATTCAGATGAACATGCAGTAAACTTATGTATGTTTCAATCTTTAACGTTTCAATGTTTATTCTTTCAAATGCTTCTGCAACATAATATAAAGTCTGATTTTACAAAGTTTTTAATCTTCATTTCTTGTTTAACAGTTCTTTCTCTTTGTTGCGCTGATGTCAAATTGATGCTTCAAATGTAATTTTTAATTTTATTACTGCTGAGTACACTTGTTTTGCTTTTGTAAAAATTGTTTCTCATGTAAAAACTTTTAAATAATTAAGCGTAAACATTTTTGTAATGTGATTCATTTCTATTCATTGAAGATGTGTATCTTATTGCAGTTTCATGTTCAGTTAAATTTTTTAAACTTGCACATCTGACTTTAACTTAATCAAATTTTTTTTAATTCTTACTTAATTCAACACTCATTATAAGTCTATGCAAGATTCTATATACTGTAGCGAGCGCTGCGCTAGCGCAGCGTTCTTTTCGCATCAAAAATCGCTTCTTTCTGCGCTCTATACTATAACTGTTTTCAATGCAAGAACTTTATGAGTTTGTTTCTTCTTTATTCTTTCTCTCTTTCATCTGATTCTTCAATGACGTTACAGCTTAAAATTGATTCAGTATGCTTGTTGAAAGTATCATTCAAATGATCGTCGTCACTGCGCTCATGATTTCTAAGAGCTTTCTCAAGTTCATGATGTTCTCTTCTCATTGCATTGCTTTTCATTCTACTTTTCATCTGAGACATGTTAATAAAATGTGCTTGATTGATATTCAATCTTTGTTGCATTTGCATGTTGTCATAGTAACATCAAGTACTCATCTCTCATGTAAAAATTGATTGAAGTCAATTTTTCTTGTGCATAGCTGCGTCAATAATGCGCTGTGAGACTTCGCATGATTCTTGTGCAATCACAGATGTTAATATGTCATCTCTGATGTCAGATATTGAAAATGAGCTGCGTTGAATCTCTTTTTTCAGACTACTCTTCATGTTTGTCTGATCTGTTTCTGTATGAGCGTCAATCTTGTCATCACTTCAGTGCGTTGATGCTCAGTCAGCAATAAAGACAAATCATGTGTGTCATCAATCATCTTGTTCATCGCTTCATTTTCAAGTACTTCTGCATATTTCATTATTCAATATAGCTTCAGCATGACTTTTTAAGATCAAATGCTCTCATGCATGATTTAAACTCATTGCAGACGTGTCTAATCTTTTGTTGATATCATAGCTTTCACTGTTTTCAAAGAAGTTTGACTATCACTGTATACTTTGTATATCTTTTCATGATACTTTCAATTCTTTGTCACTACGTCTGCAAGATGTTTCATCTTTGCGATCAATTCTTTCAGTTTTTCATGATGAGTGATGATTAAAGTCAATCTTCTCAATCTTTTATTTAGTTCTCAGTTAATTCTCATCACAGTCATTGTAACATTCTCTTTACTGTCGTTATCATTCAAGTAAACTCTGTGCTTCAACGTAAATATGTTGAAATGATGTTGACTTATTGACATTTTCTTGTTTGCAACTATAACTATTCTTGATGACTTTGATCAGAAGATCATCATATAAAGATGATTTCACTTCATCTTCATCTGTTCAAGTGTTTCTTTCATTCACTTTTGCTTCAGCTGCAAAGATGTCTTGCACAGCTTTGATTTTCAATTTCTTTTGAATATCAAGTCATTGCGAATTCAATGCATCATTATCTCAATAACTTCATCTAATTTTTGAAAGTTCATGTTCATTATTGACTTTTGTATCAGCTTTCATAAATGAATATTTATCGACGCTGTGTTTATTTCTATCTATAGAGTTTCTGTTGATATCACATGATAAATTTCAATGATTTGTCACAATGCTCTTTCTTGTACTGATCTCAGTTTAACGTTCAGATCTTTTCAATGATTCTTCACTCTTTGTGACATGTATCATATGATGACTTCGTGACTAAGCAGAGAGTGCATCATCGCGAAGTATATTTGCTTTCTTGTCGTCATTGATGAGTCTCAAGTAAACTCAATGATTGTTTGCATGATCTTTTGTTTAATCACTAGTTTTGCTTCAACATGATGCATGTGAATCACTCATTTCAGCTTGAAGTTCAGTTGAACTCTCAAAATTCTGATATCTGATTTCAAATCAATCTGATGTTTCATCAGCTTTACATTAATGTTCATATTGAATCACTTAAAGATTCTTGTAAAGTGAATCAGCTCATGCTTTGTCTTTGAAAACTTGATGTCGTGCATTTTTGATCATTGTTCACATTTATCATAGATTTCGTTAAGAACTTTGAAGTTATGCTTCATGAACTTTTTGTATATTAAAATATTGATGTCATTTATGAAATCTGTAAAGCTTGTTCTCAATCTGATGTCATCACATGCTTTTAGCAAGTTCACGTTGTAAAACAGATATAATATTGATGATAGCAAAGAGTCTTGTAATATGTTGACATTCACGCTGCGTTTCATCGTCATGTAATCATTGATTGTGATCATGATGCGTCGATTTCTTAGAAAGTTCTTCACAAATTCAAGAAGCAGTCTGAGAATTCTTCTCTTTTTCATGTCATGCAAGAGTCTGCTATGCGCTACATTGTTAAATGCACTCTTCTCATTCAGATTCAACAGTGAGACTATTCTTCTTCTTGTATCACTTCATACAATATGTATTTTTTCTGTAATCAGTTGCAAAGTTGTATCTGTTGATCTGTGTTTATGAACTCTCATTTGAATGTTCAATATCGAGTTGCACACTTCTATGATGTTTCACAAATGTTTGAATATGATGAACTTCAGTATCTTGCTCAGCGTGTCAAGTAACACAATTGATTTATATGTTTTTACATTAAAGTAATTCTTCTTATCTGACTTTTGCATCACTATTGTGATCGCGCTCTTGAACTGAGTTGACTGTATTTTCTTCTGCAGACATTTTTCAAAAAGAGAGCGTATTTGTTTTGATGCATCGTTGACGAGTCTGCGCATTATTCTATTTATGTATTCTGTGTGTTTCAAAATCTTGTTGAGCATCATCTTGTAGATGATTCTTTTAATCTTGCGATGCATCAATGAAGCATTATTCTCAATCAAGAATGAGTACTTGAAGTCTTCTGTGTTCAGCATGAAAATCTCTGAAGATGATGAAAAGTGAATCTGAAACATCATCTTCGTCTTATTCTGCACTGTCATAATGATGTCAAAGCACTCTGACTTGATCAGAGAGAAAATTGTCGTTTAAGTCAGTGTGTTTGCGACTGCATTTCTTGCTCATTTCGCAGTTTTGAACAGTTTTCTCAAGAATTGTTTGACATTCTGCATGATCTCTTGATATTCATTGCGTTTCTGTTTTCTGATAATCTTGCTCTTCTTGTCACATGCTTAAATGTACTCTGTTCAGTCATCGATGATTCAACAGCTTCTTCTCATTCATTGCATGCTCTTGATGATCTTCATACACTTCTTCGTTCATTCTGCTTTGATTATTTTGTATGATTTCGCTCAAAGAGTAGAAATCTCGATGATCTTCTTCAATGCATTCAACAGTTGCTTAATGTATTCATTTATGCACTGATGCTTCATCTCATGATTCAACAATGATTTCAACATTTGTTTTTTCAGAATATTAATGAATTTCTCTTCATTCATTGTCTTTCAGTTGCAACGCGATTTTCGCGCTGACTTTTTGCAAACTCTGAAATCTATAATTGTCTGTATCAATAAATGATCTGAAATTTTTTTCATTTCTTCATTGATTTTGCATCATATTAATTGATTCATAATGTCATCTGTCGTGAAGATCAGATTTATTGTCATTTGAGATCTCTGATAATTTCTCGTAATTGTATCTTGAAATAATGTCAGCAATGTATCAATATTTGTGATCATTTCAATTAAATCATTTGACAATAGATGTTATCTTGAGTAGAACGACTTCTCTCATGTGAGATGATGCAGATTGAAGTCTTCTACAAGAACGCATTCTTTCAACATGTGTAACGTCTTTTCAATGTCTGAAAGACTTTCTTTTTCATGAATTACTTCGTGATCTCTGAGTGATGAATTGTATGCTTCGTGAATATGTATAGCTTTCTGAATCATCTGTGTATCATCTGTTAATGTCTGTAACATAATTGTGTTTACATCTTTGAAGTATTATGTTGAGTGTCAAATGTTGCTGTCAATTCTCTTGTTTATGTAGAAACAGATTTTACTCTCATTATTCTTCAGTGTGAAGTCAACAGTTGCTGAACAGTATGCTTTGAAATTCTCATCAAATCATCAGAATTCTTGAAGAATCAAAATGTCATAATTCTTTATCTTTTTCTCATGTAATAATGCTATTATCATTTTTTCTCTGAACTTGTGAATGTTGTACTGTAGTATTCAAAGCTTCTTTTGCTGAGACATTAAAGTTCACATTCAAAGTTGTTTGATGTTCTCTTGAGCATCTGCGATGTGCTTGCTTCACTTGTAAAATCTTCAAAAGAAGATGATACTGAAATTGATGTAATTGATGTTGACTTCAACTCATTTGTTTTTGACTTCTTGACTAGATGATTCAATATAGTGTTTTCGAATGTGATGATTACGCTGAGCAGATGACTTTCATTTGTTGAGCATCTCTGTTTTCTCTTCAAGTCATTGTTTATCAGCAATCTCAGATTGATAAATATTGCTGTGAATGTCTTCAATGTCATCGCTTTGAGCTTTCTCTGTTCTCATACGACGTGATATAAAGATCTGTGTTTCATGACTCTTTTTATTCTCTCTTTTTCAATCTGTCGTTTATGACATTGAGAATCAAAGATTCTGGGTGTATTTTAACATGTCTCATATTTTCACATGTCTCAAGTCTGTCTATGAGAACAGTGCTTCAAGCGATGATCTAGCGTGCAATAAATGCATCTTTGCTTGTTTTTGCATTCATATGTCTTATGATCATAGTCTTGACACTTTAGACATTGATGTGTTCTACAATTCAAATCATAGAACTGCGTGATTTTTATATTGATCTCATGACATACTTTCTCATCAATTAGCTTGTTTATCATCTCAGCGCTGATTACATGTATCATCAGCGAAATGTATCTCTTCTGTTCACTATTCTTTGTGAGTCACTCAACTTTCTCAATCATCATCTTTGAGTGTATGTCTTTGTTGATCTTGATGAGTGCTTTCATTCTCTTCTTCTCTATGTCTTTAAACATTTCTTCAACTTTAATTTCATGTATCACTATCTTGAAACTGACTTTGCACAGACTTACATTCAAAGAAATCTTTTTGATTCAAAAATCATTTTTCTTCAATATTCTTTTGCTGTCTTTCATCTTGATTCAAAATATCAGTAGATTTGATCATCTCTTCATAGTTTCTATGTTCTTGCACGTTGATAGTGTCTTGTCGATGTCAATCTCTCTCATTCATCTCACTATGTTCTCTGTTGTTATCATTATGATTCTCTTGATCTTTTTTTTCTCTTTAACGAAGATCTTAATCTTGAATTTCTTGCAATAATTTTGCACTGATGATGCAACATCAACGCTGAAGACAAGATGATTTTCAAACGATGTTGTCGACTTCTCGTTTGCTCTCTTCGCTCAGTTGTCAATGCATCTTTTCTTCTTCGCGAACTTCTTTTCAAGTCTGCTCATTATCTTTTTCAATCTCTTCAGCTGATTCTTCATGCATCAATTGACAGTTAACGCAGCGACGCGTTGATGCGTCAACTTTTCTATCATCTTTGTCAATTTTCTTATTTTCTCTCAAAGCATCAGCTCGTTGTTTCTACATTCGTTGAACTCATAAAGTACTCGCAGCTTGTTCAATTTCTCGTGTATATTCTTCGTCTTAATTGAATTCTTCTGCAAGATAATGATACTTGCTTCTCACTCATTTATTGACATCACATTGATGATGCTCATCATCTGCTCTTGATGATCAGAATGAAGCGTGAGCATCATGTTAATGATGTTCTATTGTCAAAAGAGATTGATGTAAATTTTAATTCAAGTAATCTTAGTAAAATAAAGATGATGTTGTTCAAATATTCAAAAGAATGTTCTTTGATAAAAGATTTCTCATTGATTGATTGTCTGAAGCACAATGTCAATTATTTTCTAACTTAATCATTGAGTTTTTTATTTATATGCTAATCATCATGTTGAATTTTCTTGATTTTCTAGTGAAATGTGTAAACTCATATTTTTCTGATGCAAACGTTGCATCATGAGTTCAAACTCACTTCATGCAAACATCATGTATTTTACTCAGTATTTTGCAAATTTCTTTAATGAATCTGTCATAGATTAAAATGTTAATGTCATTTATGAAGTTGAACACTTTAATTTTGATTTTCAATGTTTTGCATTTTTTAATTAAGCTTGCATTGAAAAATAGAAAAAAAATCAATGAAATGAGAAATTCTTAAAATATGTCTGCATTAATCTTATGCATAATGCTCATTTATTCATTGAATATTAATGATGTTTCTCTGTTTTTTAAAAAGCTGCATGCTCATTCAATTATATAACTTAATATTCTTTTTATTTTCAGCATATGCAGCAGTCTGATGTGCAAAACTTGATTCAATGCTTTAATGATATTTAAACTTAACATGAAGATCATGTACTTAATCTTGCAATTTTACATGATGTGAACTTAATTTACTAGTAAATTTAATATTGAAATCATGAATTACTTGCATTTCACTCTCATTTAAGCATTTGAAAGCATGTGATGAATCTCAGTTATGTTATTCAATCTTTTGATCATAATTGACTTTAAAACTTTGTTCATGATATTAAATAAAATAATGAGTCAATATGTTTTTGAATTAATATAATCACTTTTCTTTGATTTGCATAATACTATTGTTTAAGTCTTTTTGAACTGCTTTAAGTGATATTTATGTATCATGCATGCATTGAATAAACTCATTAACATTGAGATCAGTTTTGTGAAATTTGCTTAAAGTGCTTTGTTTAAGATTTTAAAGATGTCTGATGCTTTGTTCATTTTTACTCATTTAATTACTCACTTCATTTCATTTTCTGAAATGCATGAATTTGATGATACTGTCAAAAATATGAATGAATTTGAAATGTTATTAATATCTGCTTGTGAGAATGAAGAAAGAAATTTTTCTCACAGCATCTTGATTTTTTCTTCAAATGTTGTTATCATATGTTCAGTATTATCTTGTTTCAATGATGAAAACTGAGAAAGCTTTTTAAATAACTGACTTTCAATTTTAGCTCATTTTGCAAAGCATCATATTAATTTCAAAGCATCACTTAGCTTATGCATTTATGATCTGAAGTGTACACATTTTGTTTATCTGATGATCTTATTTTTATGATCATTATATTTCAAATATTCATTTCATGTTTTTAATATATTTTATGTTTTTTATACAATTTGCAATCATCTTAATTTTATTACTACTTCAAAGCAGTTCTGATTTCAGAAGTTTCTTGTTTAATTTAATGATTTTGCTCAAAGAGTAAACTTTTCAATAATCTCTTGTAGTATTTTGATGATTTCTGTCACTCTGTTATTCATTTCAGCTTTGCTGTTCAAAGAGCAATCTGACGAAAAATGTATTTGCAAATAAGCATTCAATGCTTCTATATTCAATTTTTTTGAGAGTCAATAAATTGAAAGCTTCATTGAGATTATTTGTAAATTTAATTCTGTAACAATTAATAATAATAATAATAATAAATTCATACATTCTTGTGACATCGATTAAATCAACTCATGAGAAATTCTATGTTATTTGTATCAAGTGAAAAAAATTCTCTGAGGTAGAAAAATCACTTGCAGTCTATACAACTGCTTCATGCAGTTGAAACAATGAGTTTTGAAACTATGTATCAAATTTGTTCACGTTGATTGCATGTTAAAGAACGAGTGTTCTAGTCACTTTAAATTGCTTCAAAAGCTTCGTTTTCATCATCATTTTCGCTACTGCTCTGAGATTCTTCATAATGATGATGATTCTTCAATAGTTCAAGAAGTCAGCATCTTGTAACATTCTTGATCGCAGATGTGATCAGTTCAAACAATGCATGAATACATGCTTTGTCGTCTGATGACTTTATTTGCAGTCACATCGTAAGTTATTCATGTCTGAAATGTTTTTAAAGTGCAGATAAACATTCAGATCTATGCGTTCAATTCTGATGTGCATTGCAAGAATGCTTTCTGCTTTCTGAAAATCATCACACATCTTTATCATCTTATTGCTTAAATGTGATCTTTGTGCTGAGATTACATTGACATTTGCAACGCGTTCTCTGTATTTTTTTCATCGTTGATTTCATTAATTTTTGTGATACTGTGCTATTATGATGCTATCGCTTGTTGAAATTATTGTGAAGAAGAGATTGCATCATCTGCATCTCAACTGTATCTTCGCATCTTCTTGAATAAAGACATTCAGAAGTACTATTTTCTTGATGATGAGTAAGCGAGAAATGACGTGATTAACTTTCGTCAGATGAATGCATATTAGTTTGCATGTTTATCTGATCTTCTGTGTTCAATCATTGATTCAACTGTGTAGCATGATTTTGTTCTGTAGCATGTTCAAATGAACATGTAATGAACTTATGTATGTTTCTGTCTTTAAAGTTTCAATGCTTACTTTTTTGAATGCTTCTGCTACGTGATACAGAGTCTGATTCTGAAGTATTTCTAATTTGCATTCTTTGTTCAACAATTCATTTTTCTTATCATGCTGATGTCAGACTGATGCTTGGAATGCGATTTCTGATCTCACTACTGCTGAGTATACTTGTCTCGCTTTTGTGAAGATAACTCTTCATGTAAAGACTTCAAGATGACTAAGTGTCAGCATTCTTATGACGTGATTCGTCTTTATTTGTTGAAGATGCACGTTTTATTACAGTTTCATGTTCAGTTGCACTTTTAGAACTTGTACGTTTGATTTCAATTTAATAATTGAATTTTCTATTTGTATGCTAATCATTAAGTTGAATCTCTTTGATTTTCTAGTGAAATGCATAAGCTTATACTTTTCTGATGCGAACGTTGCATCATGAATGCGAGCTCATTTCACGCAGATGTCATGTGCTTTGCTCAGTGTTCTGCAAATTTCTTCAGTGAATCTGTTGTAGATTAGAATGTTAATATCATTTATGAAGTTAAGCACTTTGATTTTAATTTTCAATGCTTCGCATTTTTCAATTAAACTTGCGTTAAAGAATAGAAAGAGAATCGATGAAATGAAGAATCTTTGTGATATGTTTGCGTTTATCTCGCGTATATCACTCGTTTATTCATTAAATATAATCAATGTCTCTTGATTCTTTAGAAAGCTGCATGTTCATTCGATTATGTAGCTTAACATTCTTTTCATTTTCAGCATATGCAGAAGTCTGATGTGTGAGACTTGATTGAACGCTTCGATGATGTTTAAGCTTAGCATGAAGATCACATATTTAATTTCACAGTTTTACACTGTGTGAACTTGATTTATCAGTAGATTTAATATTGAGATCATGAATCACTTGCATCTCACTTTCATTTGAGCATTTGATAGCATGTAATGAATCTCAACTATGTCACTCAGTCTTTTGATCATGATTGACTTCAGCGCTTTGCTCATGATATTGAACAAAGCAATGAGTCAATACATCTTTGAATCAATATAGTTGCTTTTCTTCGATTTGCATAGTACTATTGTTTGAGTCTTTTTGAACTGCTTCAAATGATACTTATGTATTACGCATGCGTTGAATAAACTTATCAGTACTGAGATCAGTTCTGCAAGACTCGCTTGAAGCACTCTGTTTAAAATATCTGAAGCATCTGATGCTTTGTCTGCTTTTACTCATCTGATTATCTGTTTATCGAAAATATATTGTATACGTTGCATGCAACATACATAGAGCATGATTTCTATGCTGATTTCTCTCTTAGATTCAAGAAATTACTCAGAGAGTTTTCTTATGACAGATTCACAGTTCAAAAGAAATGAGATTTCTCACTGCTCAGATTTTGACAGTTTACTTCTTAAGCATGAGTTGCAGATGTTTTATCTGCAATACACATGCATATTGCAGTCAATTTCTTCTTTAATCATATTAACATATGTTACTGTTTTCTTGAATTATACAGATGATGTCTTTGACTAGAAATTGACTTTATCATCAAGACATTCAAGAGTCAGAACTCAGTGAAAAGATGAAATTCTTAAGATCAACAGTTATCATCATTGTATATCATGCTTTGCAAATGCTTGCTTCATTTATAAAGTGTGCAACTCATTTGTTTCATGTTATCTGTAGAAATCTTTCTCATGCAGATCAATCATATTTTATAGAAATGTTTATATGTTACACTTTTAATCAGACAGCGTAATTCGATCATTCTTTATTAATTTACTTATGTTTCTCTTCTTTTAATGAAGTCTTCTCATCAGCATATCATTTATGTATAAAATGTCTGTATCTGAACATCTGTTAAATGATATTAATGAAATTCTCAAGTTTGCTTGTATCAAACTTAACGAAACTTGTAAGTTGTTTGTATCATAGTAACAGACACACAGTCTTAACAAGATTTATATGTAGTTAACATGTAAATTTAAAGAATGTTTATGATTTGAATTCTTTCTACTAATTATTCTCAACAGATTAAATGCAAAAGTGTTCTGTTTCAGTTCTTGTCATTACGATGACAAGATGCTGAATTGAATGATTTTCATAAGTAATTTCCCTCATAATTCTGCGTTCTATTTGACTTTCTCATTTGCATGCAGATTGCTTTATAGCATGCGCATTGAGATTATTAAAGTCTGCGCGATCGCGAAAACTTTGCACACGATCAATGCACAGCGCTTCATCATCACGCAGCGTCTTGATGTCATTCAAACTTTTGATAATCTTTAAACTCTACTGTAGCTAAACAGTAGATTCGTAGTCAGCATCGCGTACAAATGAATTTCATCGCTGATCTCTGTAACAATTAAAAGATGATTTGATTTCTGATGTAAATTAATTCATACTTTGCACTTGCAAGTCATAGACTCTATTTTCTCATTGTTAAAGACTAAATTTATCATTGTAAACTGATTGTGAATCTTGCAAGTAATTGTATTTAATTTCAGCAGTAGTTTCAATCTTGCATTTATAATGATGTTTAATAAAGTATTAATTATTATATGTTGAATGAAGCATCTTTATTTCTCTCAGTATGAATGATGTAGATTGAAGTCTTTTATGACTAGTTGTTTACAATCATTCTTGAGTAGTTTATTCAAGCAAGAAATAATTAAAAGTCTTTCTGTAAATGTAATAAATAATGAACTTAAGTTGTAAATGTTTAGAAGTTTTAACATCTGCATTTTATTATCTGTGTTATGAGTTAATATTCTGATTAAGCAAATGTTTGATTCAACTGTCTTTATTATTTACTGATTAAGTCTTAAGCATTTATTAATATATATGCATGTTCTTGATTGAAATGATGAGTTTTTCACTAAATGAAAGAAGTTGTGAGCTGAGTTAAATAATTACAAGTCATTAATGTTGTGTTTTTACTTTTATATGATTACTATGTTGAATTTGCAAATTTTTCTATTGATCAAGAATGATTCTTGAATCTTTAATAATTTTCTGATGTTGTATTATAGAATTCATAGAAAGAATTATTTCATCATAAAGTTATTTGTAGCTGTTGTTGACTTTGCGCAGAAAAGACTTTTTATATGCTTTCAGTCATTGAGAATCTTTCATGCTTTCTGATTAAGTATTTCTGAATCTGCTCAGATGTTGTTTCATCTGAATCACTAATCATGTATAAAAAGAAATCAATTCATCTCTTCTTGACTTTTATCTTTTATCATATTAATTCAACGTCTCAATTATGTATATTCAACATGATGATTGCTGAGCTTAAAGAATTTGTTAAATTTATGAAGTTTATTGAGTTCAACAAATTCGTTGAGCTTAAAGAGTTTGAAGATAGCAAGAAAAGTGCATAATTATATTTTGATACTTTTAAATATTTGATCAATTTGTTTCTGTAAATTTCTGATGCTTGTTTCACTTGCTGTCATCACTTAAGACAGATGCATCTTCAGAATTCATGATCTTCATTGCAGTTAATGCAATATTTTTTATTTGAAAACATTATACACTTTTCAATGTGATGTTTATCTGCACATTTAGCACAGCATTGTTTCTTCTTGCAAAATCTGATCATATGATTAAATTCAAAGCATCTGTAATATTAAGTGATGTAACAGTTATTTTTAAACAATTTGCATGAACATTCTTGATATGAATTTAACATGTTTATGTTCATTAGTTAATTCATCATTGCTTTGATTGCAATCTTTATGATGAGTGATGAGTGAATTTTCTTACTTTTAACTGCTTTCTTAAGAAAGAATCATCAACTCAAACAGTAATTTGAGTAACAAATCAAAAAACAAGCTCAGATGAAAAGAATAATTCATCAATCAACTTCAGAACAGCAAAGAAAACTACATGCTGAAGCAAAAATCGAAATCGAACTCTCTTTTGCACTTGAAGATTGCACAAGAAACAACGTTGTTTCAGAGAAGTACAGCATTTCTTATCAAATCACTATCTGTTTTATCTTTTCTTGATGCTTAAGACAATAAGTCGAGATCAGTTGTTACTATTCTGAGCGAGATAACACGGCTACTTTGATATCTGAGATATAAAGTAATTGCGTCAAGCATCTTTTATCAAAAAGAGTAATATAGATTCTTACAGACTAAATTTATATCATTTTCATCTGACATAAGTCAATAATAGAAGACAATTTATTGCAGATTTCAAGATAGAAATCAGAAAATCTCTACACTAAAGTTACTGTTTATGTGAAACGCTCTGAATAAGAGATTAAAGAGATATTTAAGCGATGTCAAGTGAATTTTTAGAAGTCAGAAGCTCGAAACGAGGAAAAATCTTTATGAAAAGAAATATAAAGAGTCGCTTTATGCACTCTTTCTCGCTTCGTTTCACGAATGATAACGTGAAACTCAGCAGAAGCAATAGCTCAGAGTTAAAACTTAAAACGTCGACGATAGAAATTAAAAAGTTAACATTAGAAATTGAAATAAATCTATGAAATGAACTTAGCATGAGTTCATCAACAAGCAAACAACTGCAGAACGACATTGTTGATTTATTTTGCAATCAACAAAAATCGCTCACATCAGCAAATAGAAAAACACAATACATGTTTAGTTCACTTGATGCATTAATGCTAAATTCACATGCAAATGTGCATAACGACAAGAATACAATGAATCTGCGAAATGCAAATTCGCAGCAAAAAGAGCAAACATAAGCGATTGTGAAATTCAAAGAAATGAAAAAGCGAAAAGCAATGAAAAGTTTGCAAAAAGAAGTTAGCATCGAAGTTAGTACTAGCAAGTGTTACGATGTCATCTTTAAAGAGATGCAAATGAAGAGACTGCGCAAAAGAATTGAATTTGCAGTCAATCAGCTAAGACAAGCAATATCAGAACAGAAAGAGACTATAAATCATAGCTTAATCTACATTCAAAGAGCATGTGATGAAAGCATAGAAAATTCGATTCAGAAGCAAATTGATCGACTTTAAAGTCAAACAAACAACAAACTGAAGATCATTCTACAATTGATTCAACAAAATGCTGAAAACATCAAAAAGAGAATCAATGCAAAGCAAATGACAGAGAATTTGCAAATCTCGCAGAAGACGCAGATTTCGCAAACATCGCAAGTCATGCAAAATTCGCAAAAATCAACGCAGAAATTCACATATGTGCAAAAAGCAGCTCAAGTCACAAGCACAAATGCAAATGCAAACATAAATGCAAATGTGAATGCAAATGCAGGCGAATGAAACCTGATTATCAAGAAATTCTCGCCAAAATCACAAGAAATATCGTATCGCGAAAGAAGATTCATTGTCAATCTCAAAAATGAGAACTGAATTTTAAAAATGATGAAAATGAGAGATTCAATGAATAATACATTGAAAAAGATCAAAATCGATCTAATAGTCATCATGATAGTCAAAATGCAAAAGAAAAACAACATTGTTTTGATGATCTTGAAAAAATACATCGCAGACGTCTTACTAGCGCAAAGAGCAATATAAAAGCATGTTTTTGATGTTAAAAGCATTAAGAAAGACGAGAAATGACACAAAATAATCATACACAGTCTGAAAATCGAAATCTTCAACACGAAAACTGAAATGAAAAATCTAAAAACTGAATTAAAGTTCTTCAATCTTGAATTGAAACTAATAATCAATTCTATATGATTATTTAAAAGCGAAAATCAATCATGAAATAGACATGCATTGACGATCTTAGCATTTAGAATCGAAGCAGAAGCGCAAAGACATCTGAAAAAACGACTCTTAGCTGCGAGATTGACATATCAAACAGTCGAATATCGAGACTATCGATCAAATGATCAATGTCAAAAATGTCAAACCTTCGAGCATTTACAGAAAAAATGTAACAGATCATCAAGATGCTTGTACTGCAAGCGAAATCATCAGATCTGAAATCGTAAATATCAATTATTTATGTGCAAAGACAAGCAATCATGCAATCACATGATTTTTAAATACTGCAACTGTCAAAATGCATACTTCGCAAATAATGCAATGTGTGAAACATATCAGACAGCTCAGTCTATTAGCTCACAAAAAGATCATTTAATCACGAAATTGTAATGAGTATTGCATTTGAAATGTCACAAAACAATGCAAATGACGAAAGCTTTGCAAACACGTTGAATATTTGAATTCTACAGCACAATTACGCAAGATCAACGCAAATTATGCATGCATGCATGAAATTTACGAAAAACAAGACAGATATTGTTATACTACAAGAATCATGAATGAGAGACGAAATTTTTTTTTTCTTCAAGTTTTACGTGCTTATGCAGTCTAAGACTATGAAACACGATGCTATTTATCTAAATAGTAGCACTGAAGCGCTGTGTGTATGCTAAATTACATGTAATTTAGTCATAATCGCTGCTGTATATCTTTTCATTGAGCAGTCAGATCGTTAGAGTGCGCATACGAGCGCGCGACATGTCTATATAATC
>JAABUV010002801.1_pt1 | contig 23056 bp, 27 predicted proteins | sample 5559971 | NCBI WGS metagenome assembly JAABUV01 (sample SAMN10711881, study PRJNA513362) | rock metagenome | isolation source: Antarctica rocks | place: Antarctica: Victoria Land, Knobhead nord | collected 2015-12-19
ACAGTGGTTGGCCCACAAGAACCGCCGGCGTTGGCACCTGCACTTCACTCCGACCTCCAGTTCCTGGCTCAACCTCATCGAACGATGGTTCAAGGAACTCACCGATAAACGGCTACGCCGCGGCGTCTTCACCAGCGTCGCGGACCTGACCACCGCGATCACCATGTGGGCTCAACACTGGAACGAAAACCCGAAGCCATTCATCTGGAAAGCCAACGCCGACGACATCATCACCAAAGTCCGCCGAGGACGCGCTGCCCTGAACCAGATCAATTCACAGACAGACCACTCGCTCTGAAGTGGCTCGCTGTTGATGGGAACGCGATCGTCAACCCTCTACAGCGTGCCCGGAGCTGGGGCGTGAAAATGCTGAAGGCGGCGGTCAACAACGTCGGTTGGGCTGCGCTGGACCCGCAACGGGTGGCGGAGATCGCCGGACGCGCCGAGGCCGCCGATAGGCACGTGGACCACCTCAATGTGTTCAAGAACAGGGTGAACAAGTTGAATGCCCACCGAAGACATGGTGGCCTGGTTGGAAGAGACGACCTTCGCCCATCCATCGGTTCAGTCAGCCAACCTGTACAAGAAGGGAAAGCCGCCGCGGGACAATCATCCGGCAGCATTCTGCGCCGTCTATGAGTACCAAGCCCTACGGGCGGTTAACGAGATCTACGATCCGTCGCCGTGGACCGAGCAGCTGGCGGCGCTGGAAGCTCGACTGCGCGAAGTCATGCTGCTGCCTGAATAGGGGACCGGTCTCCCGCTGTCTCGTGCGGGAGAACTTGCCGGACGGGGTGGCTCATCGCGATCGAGCACCATCACGCCTAGCGCCGGCGCCGCCGGGCGGTGAACCGCGACAGCCCTCCGAGTCGGATCGGTCGGCGGATAGCGCTTCATCCAGGCCAGGTGGACCCGCTGCGGCTCAAGGCACCGGTCATTGTCGGGACCTGGTTGCCGCGACCTGCCGATGTACCCCAGTTGTGTTGAGCCGGTACCTCGCCATCTCGGTGGTGACACCGCATTGTTCAGCGACCTCGTCAGTACCCCAGCCTTTACTGGCAGCGCCCAAGAGCAGCTTCCTGGGTAGGAGCAAGGTGCCCCCGAGCGCTGTTGCCTCCTCTTCCTCGTCGGGTTGGCAAGTGCGGAAGAACATCCCCCCGACGTCGCGGACTTCGGCAAGTTCATGTTCGAGCAGCACGTGCGAGAGTTCATGCGCTACGTCGCTGTTGCGCCGTCCGCCGCTGCGAAGCGGGTTGGTGACGATGATGCGCCGGTCGCGGATCTCGAACGTGCAGGCGGAGAACGCGAACGCCTGGATGTTTTCCAGTTCGACGAGTCGGTCGACATCGATCAAATCTGCAGCGTCGACGATTGTGATACCGGCGGCTTCGGCCAGCTGCTCGGTGCTGGCGACCGAGGAGGGTCCGAGACCGAGCGTGGCCCGGAGGTCGGTAGCCCGGCGCTCGGCCTCGGCCTTGAATCCGCGTCGAAGTGTCATCTGGGTGACCCGAACCCGCTACAGCGCGCCGCGGTCGACGAGGTCAATCAAGGCCTTGTTCATGTCGTGCAGGATCGAGGCGAGCCGGTCCGGGACGCCCGGTCGCATGGTGGTGGCCGCCCGCAGGTGTACGGCGAGCGCGCCCGCCGGTGTAGCAGTACTGGCCGCGAGCACGTTGTACATCTCCCGCAGGGTTGAGGTGATCCGGTCTGCGGCTTCAGGAGTCAAGCGCGGGTCAGCGGCCAGATGCATCACCGCCTCCTCTAGACCATTTTTCCGGCGTTCACTCACCGTCCGAAAAAACGAGGACGGCGCAACGCCGAGCCACGCACACAGCTTGGTGAAAGTGGCCAGGTCGGGCTGAGCACCGTCCTCGACTCGCAAAAGGGTGCTGAAGCTGACGCCGGCGTCAGCTGCGGCCTGCCGCAGCGATTGTCGAGCTCCGGTCCGCCGCTGCCTGACCAGCGTTCCGAGGGCAGCGACGTCCATGACTTCGAAATCGTCAGAGCCGTTCGGCACTGTTCCTCCTCACGGACCACCACCAGCGGGCGGTACACAGGGCACGGTACGCGCCACACCAGTGATGCTTGACTGCAACACGTGACTATGTCAGGCTCTCGGCAATGCAACTTTACTGAAACAGGAGAGCGCGATGACTGTTCATGCCCCCGCAGTGTTGCCGGACGAGGTCAGCCGTGATCCGCACGCCGAGTCATGGCTGGTATTCGCCGACCTGACGCCCGGGGCGGATGTGCGGAGCTGGCTGCAGCAGGTAGCAACGCCGGCCGTCAACGCTCTGGTGTCCGCTCAGGACCCGATCGGTATCGCCGCATCCTGCACGGTCGGATTCGGAAGCACCGTGTTCGACAGAGCCGGTACCGGGGCGCAGCGGCCTCTTGGGCTTGCTGCAACGCTTCCCAGCCCCGTACCGACCGAGGTCCACGACGTCGTCTTCTACGTATTCGCCTTATCAGACGCAGTCGTGGCGACCTTCCTGCGCTCCCTCAATGCAGGCGGCGGCCTTGACCGGCTGACCATCGAACGTGGCTACCAGCGCCCCGACAAGCGAGAGGTGTTCGGGCAACTCGACGGTCTGCGCAACATCTCACCGCCCGACCGAGCGAGCGTCGCATTCGTCGGCGACGACCAGCCGGAGGAGCCCACGTGGGCCATCGGCGGCAGCTACCTCGCCTATCTGAAAATTAAGCAGAACGTACCCGCCTGGACTGCCCTGTCTATCGATCAGCAAGCTCAGATCATCGGTCGTCGAGCGGATGGGTCGCGGCTGGATCTTCCCGCCGGCACCGACCCGAAGACGGAGCCAGCGTTCGCCGATCCCACCACCCCGGCTGCGTGCGCACATGTACGAAAGGTCGGCCCGCGCGGACCCCAGCAAGACACCGTCCGGATCTTCCGTCGCGGCACTCCGTTCATCGAATGCGATCCCAACGGGGCTCTGGTGGAGGGCCTGCAGTTCGTCAGCTACCAGGCCAGCATCGATGATTTCCTGACGATCCTGCAGCGCTGGATGCTGAACCCCAACTTTCCTACGAACCGTGCCGGCATCGACAGCCTCGCCTCGGTCGTGGGGCTGACCACCTTCCTCAAAGGCGGCCTCTACTTCGCGGTCCCGCAGGATGACCGATTCATCGGCGCCGGAATGTTCGATCCGGCCGACGCAGCCACCGGCGGCCTCGTCATCCACGTCACCGTCCTTGACACCGCGAATACACCCGACCCCGCCGCGTCCCTCGAAGGCGCGGTATTCCAAGTAAGTAGCGCCGATGGAACCGTGCTCGCCACCCTCACGAGCAACGCCGCCGGACACGCGGTGTCCCCCACGCTACCGGTAGGCGTAGCCCTGACAGTAGTCGAAACCACCGCCCCCGCCGGGGCACAGATCAACCCTGGACCCAGCTCCCAGCAGGTCACATTAGAACGTTGCGAGAAAGCAGTGATGACCTTCACCAACACGCGGACCGGCACTACGGGCGGCTACGGCACCTGACCGGTCGCGAGGGTGAGTGGAGGCCGGGCGCGACGGCCCGGCCTCCGAGATTCCTGGCTGTCTTAGGCGTCTACGTCTTGATAACCATGTGCGCCGGATCGACAAAGCAATACCACCTATCGTGATGGTTCCACACGAAGAAGCGGGGGGGATGGCTGTCTCGATTCCGGAGAAGACGCTTGAACATTGGGCGAGTACGTACATCCTGCATCGCTACCAGACGAAGGTGCCGCTTTGGTGGCCGACGTCCCGAGCTGATGTTGAAGTCGGAGACCTTGGCTACCAAGCCGGCAAGACCTTCTGGCTCGAGCTCAAGACAGCGACCTGGAATCCGTCGACAGCGACCCACGTCGTCAAGGTCGACCTCTGGCAGCTATGGAAGTACAGTCAGCAACCTATACCCGTCTACTACGCCTTCCCAATCCCGCAATGGTCTGACACCCTGACGTCCCCAGCCGGGAAAGCTTGGCTCGGGGGAACACAGCGATCAAACCTCGCTCTTTGGCGCGGGGCGCCAAAAACCTTTTACAACTGGATGGTGGTCGTGCCGGGGTGCGAACTGTTTGCGTACTACTCGGCGACAATATCTGCGCTGCAGTCGAAAGGTACATTCAGAAAATCCTCGTCATCTGTGCTCGCCGTAATTGATGTCGGAACCGGTACATGGGATTGGAACTCAAAAATTCGAACAAGTCCGCCAACCTCCTGGACTTGGCTCGACTTCTGGCGAAAAATGGACCAGTGCGGCGGACCCGAAATGCCCGCCGTCATGATGGTGGACAGGCCAATTGACCTCGATACGGATGGAACATGCTCAAGGTCGGCGCTGGTGCAAAGGCTCCGCCGCGCACCAACCGGAGACCTCGACAGGGTATGGCTCTACGCACCGACGGCGACAGGAGAACAAACTGATACGTACCATCCGATCGAAGAAACAGATCTAATGACCGACAACGTCGAATCCGACGGTGATGGAGGCCCGGGTTCGGACTCGGTGTCACGCGTGCTGATCACGATCCCCAGCAGTAAGCTCCGACCGTAGCGACCTGGCGCGCGGTCAGAACAGTTAATTCGACTCAGAAGCGAGAGAGTACAGACGGCGCCGAGGTCCAACGCAGTGAAAATGAGCCGGCGCTCGCGACCGTTCTGACACGCGTCCGAGCACAGGTGATCGAGCCATCACCCAGGATGGGTGGCCAAGTGTCCGTCGCTCGCTTGATGCGGGGTTGACGGTGGTGGTCACGGCAGGAACAGCTGGTGCAAGCCGACGTCCCTGCGTGCCGAGGCAACAGTCGGTTGGTGTCGCTGCGGCACGCCCGGTTCGCGTGGCCAGGTCGGGCATCACCAACTGGACGCGATGTAGAGCGCCGGCGTTGATGAGGCGCTCAGTGACGGCGCATCGCGGTGGCAGGTTGGTTACGCCCAGAGGATGGGTTGTCGGCCCAATGCGAGCAGGCTGCCGCGGAGTGTGCGGCTGCCTGTGGTGGTGACGCCGCACCAGACAAGGGTGTGACTGTTCGAATTATTTGGCGGGCTCAGATTGCGGCGCACAGGGCCAACTCTGCTGCGAGAACTGGCCATCCGAGCACACAGCGAGCCCATCACCCACGCACTCCTCGACGACTACCCGCCGAGCAACACGTTGCACCGAATCCGGCACCTGCTCGTGCTGGCCGGCGTGCTGCCCCAGCGCACGGAACTACTCGACCGCATCGAACCTTGGCTCGAACAGCTACTCAACGACCGCCCACACCACCACACGGCAGTGGTGCGTCCCTTCGTTGATTTTGTTAAGGCCGGTTGGCCCCACCATGTCGCCTTTGTGTGGCCCCATCTGGATGGTCAGCTGCGCACCGGGAGGAGCTCTGTCCCGTTTTAGAAGTGGCCGTTTCCCTTCATCGAAATTGTGACCTGGGCGTTGGCTGTCATGCCTTCGGCGTGTGTGCGGCGAGGCGCAATTTGGCTCTGATGAGCCGGTCGAGGGTGCGCCAGGCCGGCGATGCATTGTTGACGAATTCCTGTATCAGGTCGGCGATCGGGTCGTGCTGGTCGGGGATCGGCAGCTCGCCGCTGGGGTATCGGGATTGAGTGGCGTCCGCGATGCGGTCGGCGAGATTGCGGAGGCGCGGGTCGGATGGGTCGAGGTCGCGGGCGTCGTCGTAGGTGCGGTAGATGGCCTGCACCTCCTTGTGGGTCTTGGCCTGGTGCTGGTCGGCGAGTAGTTGTTCAGCGATGTCGGGGTGGGTGGCGAACAGCAGGATCCACAGTTCCGACTCCATCGCGATCCAGCGGTCGCTGAGTCCGATGTTCCGCAGTGTGTTCAGGTATTCGGGGACGCCGGTGGGAAGGATGCCGGTGAATCCGGTGGCCAGCTCGCGTAGTCGGATTCGTGTGTTCTGCAGTTCCTGTATGCGTTGATCCAGTCGGTGTTCGATGTCGCTGACTGCTAGTTGGAGCTGCTCCGGGGTGGCGGCGAGCAGTCGCTGGATGTCTGCCAGCGGAACGCCGGCGGCGCCCATGGTCCGAATCTTGATGAGCGTGGCGGCGTCGTGGGCGGTGTAGCGGCGGTACCCGGACTGATCTCTTGCGGGTTCGGGCAGAACGCCTTTGGCGTGATAGAAGCGGATGGTTCGTGCTGGCACGCCGGTGTGGCGGGTGAGTTGCCCGATCGTCAACATCGATGCGCTTCTTTCGGTCTTGACCTTCCAGTAGGTGGAACGTTGACCATGGTGTCATGGAGAACGAGATGGAGATGTCACCGGTAGGGCAGGGCGACCGGGAAGCGCTACGCGAGTTGGCGGATGCCGGGAACGAGGCTGCCATGGATCGGCTGGCAGATCTTGCCGACGAACGGGGCGACCTGGACGAACTGTCGGGGCTCCTGGATGAGGGGAATGCACGAGCAGGCCGGCTCCTGACTCGACGGGCCGCTGCGGCAAGAGACCTCCGCCGGTTGCAGGATCTCAGCGACGCGGGGTCCGAGGACACTGAGGCCGCACTTGACCGGCTCCTTGACCGGCCATGACCGGCGTCAGCTGGCGGTGAGTTGCGCTTTGGCGTGGGCGAGCCGGAATGATTGGGTGCCGGTTTCGATGATGTTGCCGCCGAAAGTGAGTCGGTCGACGATGGCGGCGCACAGACGCGGGTCGGTGAACGTCTTCGTCCAACCAGAGAAGCTTTCGTTGGAAGCGATGGCCACGGAGTTCTTCTCCTCCCGTTCCGTCAACACCTGAAAAAGTAGATCAGCACCGCGTTTGTCCAGTTCCATGTAGCCCAGTTCGTCGATGCAGAGCAGATCCACCCGCCCGTATCGCGCGATCGTCTTGGCCAAGACCTTCTCATCCGCGGCTTCGACCAGCTCGTTCACGAGCTTGGTGGCCAGGGTGTATTTGACCCGGAACTCGTTCTCGGCTGCGACGGTGCCCAGTGCGATGAGCAGATGGCTCTTGCCGGTGCCGGCGTCCGCGCCGGTCAGCGTCGCGAAGACCACTACCCACCCGGCGTCGGTGAGGACAGGGTGCCGTCGTGACCACCCCAGAGCACCCGCAGACACGGCCGAAGACAAGTGAGGAACCTTTCATGGGCGCCAGGAACAGTCCTACCGCAGCAACTGCCCGTACCGCACCACCGGGTGCCCCCCGCGGTTTCGCGGCTGTGAACGAACGCTGCCGGCGTGTGCGATCAGGCGTTGCGCCGGTTGAGCAGGACGGCGCTGATGGCAACCGCGATCGCGCCGTAGAGGCAGAACACAGCAAATCCGGCCCAGGGGGCCAGGCTCCCGGCGTCGGCGTGGACGGTGGTCACATCGGCCCCGGCGTTGCTGGGCAGGTACGGGGAGATGTGGTTTTGCCAGCTCTGCGGTAGCACGTTCATGATCCCGGGCAGCACCAACAACAGACCGATGACGGCGGAGATCCCGCCGGCGGTCGACCGGATGATGAACCCCAACGCCACGCTGAGCACCCCGACCACGGTGAGGTAGAGGCCGGTCCCGATGACCGAGCGCAACGCGCCGGGCGCGCCGATAGTGGTGCCATGGCTGGCCAGGCCGGCCTGGCCCAGCCAGAATGCCGCGAACGAGGCGATCTCCATCAACACCAAGGTGGCGGCGCCGAACACAAGAAGCTTGGCCCACAACACTGGCAGCCTTTTGGGGACGGCGCCGAACGAGGAGCGGATCATGCCGGTGCTGTACTCACCGGAGATGAACAGCACACCCAGCACCGCGACCGCTAACTGCGCGAAGTTGATGCCACGCAGACTGGTGTCGACAGCGTTGAAGGGGGCGGCTTCGTCGGGTTCCAGATGACCCCAATTCGCGTTGGTGATTATCCCGATCAGCAGCCCGAGCAACGCCAACGCTGCGAGGGCGACGGCCATGGTGATCCAGCTGGACCGCAATGTCCGGAACTTGACCCACTCTGATGCGATGACGCGGCGTTGCGAGACCGGTTCTACCAGCACGGTGCGGTGTGTCGGGGTCGGTGAGATGGCGGGTGCGGTGGTGCTAATGCTGCGTCCTTCGTGGTGATGGTGCCGCCGTGGTATTCCACGGCGTCGTTGGTGAGGTCCATGAACGCCTCTTCCAAGGAGGCCTGAACGGTGGTGAGCTGATGAATCATGATCCGGCCGTTGTACGCGATCTCGCCGATCGTCTCGGCGAGCAACCCGGTGACTTCCAATTCACCTGCCTGGCTGCTGGCGACGGTCACGTCGGGGCCGGCCAGAAGGTCGCGCAGACGGGCCGCTTCCGGGGTGCGGACCAGCACGGCGGAGCGCCCGGCGGAACTGATGATCTCTGCGACAGGCTGGTCGGCTAGCAGCCGCCCCTTGCCGATCACGATGAGATGTTCGGCAGTCTGGGCCATCTCGCTCATCAGGTGGCTGAAGACGAACACCGTTCGGCCCTCGGCGGCCAACCCTTTGAGCAGATTGCGGACCCACAGCACCCCGTCGGGGTCAAGGCCGTTGACCGGCTCATCCAGGATCAGCGTCTGCGGATCACCCAGCAACGCAGCCGCGATCCCCAGGCGCTGTCCCATACCCAAGGAGAAGGCACCCACCCGCTGACGGGCCACCTCCGTCAACCCGGCCAGGTCGATGACCTCCTGCACCCGCGACTTGGAGATGCCATGGGTGACAGCCATCGACAGCAGGTGGTTGTAGGCCGACCGGCCCGTATGCACCGCTCGCGCCTCCAACAACACCCCGACCTCCTGCAACGGTGCCGGCAGGTCGCAGTAGCTCTTCCCGTGCACGGTGACCGATCCGCCGGTCGGTCGATCCAACCCGATGATCATCCGCATCGTGGTCGACTTCCCCGCACCGTTGGGGCCGAGGAACCCCGTCACCATTCCCGGTCGCAGCTCGAAGTTCAACCGATCCACGACCGTCTTCTCGCCGTACCTCATCGTCAAATCGTTGGCATTGATCATGAACCGAACGCTACCGACCAACCGAGGGCACCACATCGGCTTCAAGCAGCATCGTGTACTACTCCAGAATGAATCGTGTACTACCCCAGAACGACATGCCCACCCCACCGCCACCAACCGTCTATGCGGCCGCGCCCGTTCGCCGACCCTGAAAATCCATCGAGCATTACCGATGCCAACTGCAGTCATCGAGTGGGCGGTGGTCAGGGGATTGGCACAGTAGATCGTCTTGTCTCAGACTATCTGGTGTCGTAGGGTCGGCTGATGACTCCATTGCCGATGCCGCCCGTATGGGACATGCCGCTGCCGCAGGCCGCTCCACCGCCCGGGATGGCCATCTACCAACTGCCTACCGGAACCTACGACACGCGGGCGATCTTCGCGTTCCGCGGTGGGTCATTCCGCGACAAGCGGCATTTCGCGGCGACGGCGATCCTGGTGCAGCACCCCAACGGTGACCTGCTGATCGACGCAGGGTTCGGCGCCGACATCGCAGCGCACGTGGCAACGGTGCCGCGGTTCGCGCGGGCCCCGTTTCAGGCGATGAAGACCGTCAGCGAGCAACTCGATGCCAGCGGCTATGACCGCAGCCGGCTACTGGGGGCGTTGCTGACCCACGCCCACTGGGATCACGTCAGCGGCCTGGACCAGCTGCAGGTGCCGATCTGGATCAATTCCGGTGAACGGCGGTACGCCGCCGAGGATTCGGACGGGAAAGTTTTCCGGATGGTGTCGGTGGGCCACGAGATCCACGAATACAAGTTGAACGGCCCGCCGTATCTGGGTTTTGAGTCGAGTTTCGACGTGTACGGCGACGGCTGCGTGGTGATCGCTCTTGCGGGCGGCCACACGGCCGGCTCGGTGGTCATCTTCGTGACAGTGCCCTCGGGGCAGCGGTATGGGTTCATCGGTGACCTGACCTGGCAGCTGGACGGGATCCGGCGACGGGTGGAACGGCCCCGGTTGATGCAAAAACTCGCCGACAGCGATCCGCAACAGCTACGTCAGGGGCTGCTCCATGTGATCGCGTTGGCCGATGTGATGCAGATCGTCCCGGCCCATGACCGGGACGCCTACAACGGCATTCCGCGCCTGCCCGCCCGGCTGGCACCTGTCCCAGATCTAAATACCGTCCAACACCCCTAGAAGGCCGCCGCTCATGGGAGGGGCTTGCCAGGGCAGAACCGCCTTCTACCTCCACTGCTTCAAGCTTCCTGTTGGCCCCACCGATCGGCCGCACCCGAGGGAGGGAGCCTGAGAACTCAAGAAAGCAGTCCACCCAACTAATGAGCAAGGGAGCACAGGGTTTCCTATGCCCAGTCCCACGCGGCACACTCAACGATCGCCGCTCCAATTGCCGGAAGATCGCCGGGACTCGGGCGCATCCAGTGCGGGTCCGTCGATCGATTCGGACATCACCTGGCTGCTGCATCGGGCGGCGCAGCGGATGCGCGGCGCCAGTGGTGACCAGGCGGAAAAGCACGGAATTGCGCTCCGCGACTACATCGTGCTCAGCGCCCTTCACCTGACCCCGAATCTCACCCAGGTCGAATTGGGTAAGGCGCTCGGTTTGGACAAGACCACACTGATGACCCAGTTGGATCAGCTCGAGCACATGGGCCTCATCATCCGCCGCACCGACCCTCGGGACCGGCGCCTACGAATCCCGGACATCACCAAAGCAGGAAACGCCTTGCGCGCGAGGGTCGCCGCCGACTGCGCCGACGTCCAAGCCGCGGCGTTGGACGGCGTCAACCCAGATCAGGTGAAGATGTTCCGGCGGATCCTTTTCGACATCATCGGCGACAGCCAAGACCCCGGATCGTGCCTATAACCAGACAGCTCGCCGGCAATGCTGAGAGCCGTCTCGCAATCAGTCGATTCCGTGACGTTCTCGGACTGCCGCTTCAGCGGCCGGGACGTGTAACGATCGCCGTATAGATAGCTACGGCATGTAAACACCCGTCCGCTGATCATGGTTGATTACCCCGCGTGTCACTTGTCGAACTAATTGGCCGGTTCTGTGGCCCTGACAGTCTGATTTGGCCCCGGGGTGACGGTTTGATGTGGCTCCACCTGGGCCGAACCGGACGTCGATAGAGACGGTTTGATTTGGCCCCATCTCGACACGCCGGGCTCGTTGTGACGGTTTGATGTGGCCCCAGTTGACGGTGGACCCGACCGATGTCGGTGTTGCACTCGTCGAAGGGGGCTCGGGATGGAGTCGAGGGTGGAGTTGTTCGCTGCGATCCGTAGGGATGCGCGGGTCGAGGAACTGTCAATCCGGGAATTGGCGGATCGGCATCGTGTGCATCGCCGGACGGTGCGGCAGGCGTTGGCCTCCGCGTTGCCGCCGCAGCGGAAGATCCCGGTGCGGGTGTCCCGCCGGTTCGAGGAACACAAACCCGTCATCGACCAGTGGCTGACCGATGATCTGGACGCGCCGCGGAAGCAGCGGCATACCGCCCGGCGGGTGTTGGCCCGGCTGATGGATGAACAAGGCGCAGTGGATGTTTCCTATTCGACGGTGCGTGACTACCTGGCCTGCCGCCGCCCGGAGATCGCCGTGGAGGCCGGCCGGGTGTTGGCGCAGGGGTTCGTGCCGCAAACCCATGAACCGGGCGGTGAGGCGGAGGTCGATTTCGCTGACCTGTGGGTGATCCTGCGCGGGGTGAAGACGAAGACGTTTCTGTTCACCCTGCGGATGTCCTACTCCGGGAAGTCGGTGCGTCGGGCGTTCATCACCCAGGCGCAGGAGGCGTTCCTGGAAGGCCATGTCGCGGCGTTCACCGAGTTGGGCGGCACCCCGATCGACAAGATCCGCTACGACAACTTGAAGGCCGCCGTGTCGAGGGTGCTGTTCGGTCGGGGCCGGGAGGAATCGGCCCGGTGGACGGCGTTCAAATCCCATTACCAGTTCGACTCGTTCTACTGCATGCCCGGCATCGAAGGCGCCCATGAGGAGGGCGGGGTGGAGGGTGAGGGCGGACGGTTCCGCCGCAACCATCTGGTCCCCGTCCCGCAGGTGAAAACCTTGGCGGAGTTGAACGTTCGGCTGGCCGAGGCGGATCGCGCCGATGACCACCGGCGCATTCACGGTCAAGTGCGGACCGTCGGTGACATGTTCGGGATCGAACGGGACTTGCTGTCCCCGCTGCCATCTGAGATGTTCGAGCCGGGGTTGACGTTGAACCCGCGGGTGGATCGCCACGCCCGGATCATGGTCCGCAACATCCAGTATTCGGTGCCTGCGAGGTTGATCAACCGCCGCGTCCGAGTGACCCTACGGTCCAACGAGGTCATCGTCTTGGACGGCCGCACCGAGGTGGCGCGGCACGAAAGATCCAGCCGGAAGGGGTCGCAGATCCTAGTGCTGGACCACTACCTGGAGGTCCTCAATACAAGCCAGGCGCGTTGCCAGGAGCGACCGCTCTCATCCAGGCCCGGGCGAGCGGCGCATTCACCAACGCCCACGAAGCGTTCTGGGCTGCCGCCCGCAAGGCCCATGGTGACGGTTCGGGCACCCGGGAGCTGATCGATGTGTTGCTGCTGCACCGGCATATGAACCACGCCGACGTCGTCGCCGGCCTGCAGGCGGCCTTGTCGGTCGGTGGCAACAACGCCGATGTCGTCGCCGTCGAGGCCCGCAAGCATCAGGCCGAGACAGGTGGGGCCACGCAACTGGAGCAACCCGATGATCGCGTACATGTGCTCGAGCAACGGGTTGTCAGTCTTACCGAGCGGCGTCTGGCCGACCCGGCGGCCGTGATCGCTGGTTTGCCGCCGGATCCGCGTCCTTTGCCGTCGGTCGCCGCCTACGACGAACTTCTGATGCGCCGGCGACCCACCCGATCGGAGCCCTCCGCCCCCGATGCCACCGTCCAGAAGGGGAACGTCTCGTGAACCAGCCCACCCGTCGTCGCCGGGGACTGACCGAACCGGCCGCCGTGGCAGCGATCGACCAAGCCTGTCGACAATTGCGCCTACCGACCGTCCGTGGCCTGGTCACCGACCTGGCCGTCGTTGCCGAGAAGGAGCAGCTCACCTACAACGGCTTCCTGGCTGAGCTGCTGCTGTCCGAGTGCGATGACCGGAACCGTCGCCGGTCGGTCCGTCGGGTCAAGGCCGCCGGCTTTCCTCGCGAGAAGTGGTGGCAGGATTTCGACTTCGAGGCGAACCCGAACATCAATCCGGCCACCATCCACACGCTGGCAAATTGCGCCTGGGTCCGCAACGGGCAACCGCTCTGCCTGATCGAGGACTCCGCCCACAGCGGCCGGTGGATGGACATCCTCTGGCAGGCGGCGTTGTGGGTGCCGTTGACCTTCCGACGGGCAGCGCCGGTCGTGGTGTTCGTCCTGGTCGGTTTCGTCGCCGCTGGTCAGTGGGCCTTCGATGCACCGCAGGGTGGTGACTTCGCGGTCTTGATGGTGCTGTACACGGTCGCCGCGCACCGAAGTCGACTGCTGTCCCTTGCCGCCGCCGCGGCGGTGGAGTTGGGGGTGGTGCTGGCCGTGGCGCGGTTCGGCGCTGACCAGTGGCCACGGTTCCTGCTGCTCCTGAGCGTTCTGGTGGTCGCTGCGGTATCGCTCGGCATCACCCAGCAGGCCCGCCGGTCCCACTTGGCGGCGCTGACCGACCGCGCGGACCGATTGGAACGCGAAGCACAGCAGCAAGCTCAATTGGCGGCCGCGGCTGAACGGACCCGAATAGCACGGGAGATGCACGACATCGTCGCGCACAGTCTGTCGGTGATGATCACCTTGGCCGACGGCGCTGCGTTGACAGTGGAACCTGACCAGGCTCGCTCTGCCATGCGGCAGGTCGCCCGGACCGGCCGGGAAGCGCTGGCAGATACCCGCCGGGTGCTCGATGTGCTGCGCACCGACGACGATTCGCCGGCCCGGGCACCGTTACCCGGGATCGAAGCCATCGAGGGTTTGCTGACCACGGTTCGGGCCACGGGCCTGAGGGTCGCGTTGTCGGTGCGCGGCACCGTCATAGCCGTCCCGGAAGCGGCTCAGCTGGCGATCTACCGGATCGTGCAGGAAGCCCTGACCAACGTCCTCAAGCATGCCCACGACGCCGGCCGCGCGGAGGTTCGGCTGTCGTATCAACGATCGCAGATCACGGTGGAGGTGACCGACGACGGAACGTTCCCCGACGAGTCTCACCAGAAACACGGGGTCGAGGGCGCCCACGGCCTACTCGGCATCCGGGAACGGGCGGCCCTTTTCGGCGGAACATCGACCTCCGGCCCGATGCCCGGCGGCGGGTGGCGCGTCGCGGTGACACTGCGTTTCCCGGAGTTTGCCGGCACCGACGGGGCCGAACCCGATGTCCAGTCCCAGGTTTCGGCGACGCGATGATCACCCGTCCTGCTGGTGGATGACCAGCCGTTGATCCGATTGGGCTTTCGCATGGTCCTCGGATCGGCGGCGGACCTGAAAGTGGTCGGCGAAGCCGACAACGGCCAGACCGCGGTTGCGATGACCCGCGACCTCGACCCGGACGTCGTCTTGATGGACGTCAGAATGCCGCTGATGGACGGCATCGAGGCGACCAGACAGATCACCGCATCAGCTTCACGATCGCGGGTCCTCATCCTGACAACCTTCGATCTGGATGAGTACGCGTTCGGGGCGCTGAATGCGGGCGCGAGCGGCTTTCTGCTCAAAGACGCCGACCCCACCGAGCTCATCGGGGCTATCCGCACCATCTCGCGGGGCGACGCGGTCATCGCCCCCCGGATGACGCGGCGGCTCCTGGACACCTTCGCCGACCGCATGCCCAGTCCGCGGCAGCCCAGCATGGGGTCACACCTGACCAAGCTGACCCCGCGGGAACGGGAAGTCCTCACCGAGGTGGCCGCAGGCCTGTCCAACAGCGAAATCGCCAGCCGGCTCGCCGTTGCCGAAACCACGGTGAAGACCCACCTCGGCCGGATCCTGACGAAACTGGAGCTCCGGGACCGCGTCCAAGCGGTCGTCTTCGCCTACCAGAACGGAATGATCGACGGCCTGTAGACGCTGCCGCCGGCGCCGGGTCGCAGCGTTGGCATGTGCCCTACGGTGCCGTCAAAAAATTGGACGTAAAGGTCCGCAACCTCCTGCGGGGTCACTGGTCTGGGATCGTATGCCCGGGCCGGCCGCGCTGAAGGCGCCCGCGGCGGTTCAGCAGTATTCGAACCAGGGGGGGTGCGGCGAGGACCATCACGAACAGTCGGAGGCCTTGGACGCCGACTACCAGGCTGGTGTTGGCGCCGGAGGCGAATGCGGTCACCAGAACCGCGTTGATCCCACCCGGGGTGGTGGCGAGGTAGGCGTCGAGCAAAGTGAGTTTTGTGGTCGCTGCGAGTAGAGCAGCCAGACCGCCGCAGACGGCGATCACGGCGAGGATCGCGGCCAGCGCGGCGGGCGCGGCCCGCAGCACCCTTCGCAGGACGTGCAGGTCGAATCCCAGCCCGACCGCAAGCCCGATCACGATGAACGCCGGTTCGCGCACCGTTTCCGGCGGCTGCAGGTCGTTGTAGAGGCCGAGCGCTCCCCCCATGGCGGTGAGGACAAGCGGGACGATCAACGCGCCGGCCGGGATCCGCAGCTTCACCCCGATCAGCGCGCCCAGGCAGGCGAGCCCGATGGTCCAGGCGTAGCCGTGGATGCTGGCGACGGCCTCGATCTCCTTCGCTCCGACCGCGGCGTAGGTGCCGTGCGGGGCGAGCACGTACCGGACCAGCAGTGGGGCGGTCACCACGACCAGGATGAGGCGGACGTACTGCAAGACGGCGACGATGCGGGCGTCTGCGTCCAGGTCGTCGGCGGCGGCGACAATGCCCGAGCTGCCGCCGGCGATCAGGCCGAGCGCAGCGGTCGGTTCATCCAGCGTGGTGTGCCGGGCGACGAACAGTCCAGCGCCCACCGACAACACCAGCGTGACCGCAGTGGTGGCGACCAGCGGGATGAGCGCCAGGCCGGTGCCGGTCAGGGCGTGCAGTGAGAAGTAGGTGCCGAGCAGGACCCCGGCGATAGCCTGCGCCGCCAAATACACGATCCGAGGAAGCGCCGCGCCGGTCCGGCGACCCAGCCCTGTGAGCGCCACGACCAAGCCCGCCACCAGCCCGGTGATCAGATGCGGCGCTGGCAGCCCGACACTTTCCACGGCGCTGCCGCCGACGAACGTCACTACTGCGACCACCGCCCACAACAGCAACGCCGACACCGACCAACGCGATCCCGGCCTCCCCAGCCGCCACCACGACCTCGCCCCCTCGGACTTCAGCCCCGGGTCAGACTCCACGCCATGGGTCAACTCAGCAGGGACCGACATCGCACCACTCCACGTCTTGAGCTAGCAGGGACTACTACCACCCGGATAGTAGTCGCGTCGTGCCACCACCAGCACACGACAGCGGTGAACGAAACCCGAGCGGCACGTGCCCCTGCCGGTCACGTACGGCCACGGGCGGTAGCCACCGATCCACCCGGACCCGCACGAGGAGTACGTCAACTCGGCCACGCCGTGCTCGTCGACCAGGCGGCCCAAGACCCGGCGCGCGGTAAGACGTTGCCTGCAGCACGCGGTCAAGTCCTCCAAGAGCATCCCGTCGATGAGCGGATTTGCCGCACCGAGACGTGGGCTCCTCTGGACTGAGACCTGCGCGGAGCGAAACAGCGGACGCCAAGACGGCCCGGACAGTCCTACGGTGAACAGCGTCTGAGGACTGGTGAGCTCCGAAAATCGACCGGTCTGCATTCGAATCGACGTTGGGCCCGCGGTTACCGGTTGTGGGCGCCTCCGGCGTAGCGGTTCCAAATTCCGCCACCTTCTCGAACGAGCCTGTGATGCGGGGCACGGTCAGTTGTCGCCGGGTGGGATATCGGTGCGTTGCTTGGCCAATCCGGTGAGCCGGGTCAGGGCGGCGAACCCGTCATCGGTACCCGGCCAGTGCGAGCGCACGGCGGCAAGGCCGGCGCGGCGGACGACGCTGCGCAGCACAGCGGTGACGATGATGGCGTCGTCGGCGTAGCCGAGCACCGGAATGAAATCTGGGATCAGATCGATCGGCGAAGCCAGATAGACCAGCAGCAACGCCAGCCGCACCCGAACCCCTCGAGGCAGGCTCTTGTCCGCTGCAAGCCGGCGGATCAGGCGCAGCACATCGGGCAGCAGCCGGATCGCCTCTTTGAGCAACCCCTTGCGGGGTCTGACGATCGCCAGCACCACGATCAGAGCCAGCCACGCCACCACCAGAGCGGCGGCGACACCGATCAGCAGGTCCCACCAGAACGAGCCAGTCACGACCGGGGCTCCCTCGGCCCGGGCAATGCCTCACGGACCCGGTTGACCTCCTGCGGGTCGACGAGTTCCACCACGCACACGCCGAACGCTGCTGGTTGCCGCAAGGTCATACCCGCCTACCCCACATCTGAACAGATGCGCCGACGTCGAGGATAGCAACGCAAGATCGACGACACCCCCAGGCCGGGACTTACACATGTTGCAGGAGATCATGTGTCACGTAGTCGTGCAGGCGTTACAATGTCGTCTGCCACGATAAATGGCACCTTCTGTACAAGCTATTTGGCACGGTCCGCTCGTAGCCGCGGCACACGACTGGCCCCGCGACCAGCAACAGTGCGCCATACGGGAAATATTAGAGTCGGATGTTTGTTCGAACAAGATGCCATTTAGCGTGGTCAGAAGGTGCCAGATAAGTGGTTCTGGCTCAAGTTTCGTGAAGCTGACGGTTGGTCGATCGCATCGAGGATCGACACCCGGTTCGTGCGGTAGGCCGGATAGACGGTGACGGTGCCCGGGACCAGCACGCCCGACGCCGCGGCCGCGTCGTGCGGAGAATACGCAGCCACTGGGCCGTACGAGCACAACTCGGCCGGCTTCACGAAACTTGAGCCAGAACCAGCTAACTCGACAAGTGACAGGCGTCGACGCGCAGGGTTTCGATGGCGGCGCGGTGCCAGCGGGCGGCCAGGTCGGCGACCTTGCCGGACTGCGCATGGCGGGCAACTGAGCCACGTGGACCCTGCAAAATGTCCGAACTGTTGCAGCGCTGACTGCCAGGGGATAGGTGCGGGCCAGCGCCGGGCGGACTGTCGCGCGCACCCGGCCGTGGGCCTCAACCCCGACATCGGCAACCTCATCCGTGCCCAAAAGCCGGTGGAAAGCTGGGAGCACCTCGTTGCACTGACCGTGCCCCTGGCCAACTACTGGCACGTCAAAAACTACTTCCGCGCCGAGCACCCTGCCACCGGCGTCGTGCTCACCCATCCGGCGCCACTGGAGTCCGCCACCATCAACTACCGCGCCGCGATCGACTACGCCATCGCCCACGGCTACCAAGGCGCCTTCGTCGTCGAGCACTACGGCGGCGACGGCCTGAGCGTCGGAGCCACCAACCGCGACTACCTCCGCCGGATCCTGCCCACCTGACCGACGGACTCCACCACCCCGCACCGTGGTGCGGCCGCACCCATCACATGGTGATGGGACGGGTCAGGAGCCCGGCCCGGTCCGCAAGTGCTGTTGCACAGCAAATTTCGACGCGGTCCGCTGGTGGATGGCCAGCAACTGCTGCGCCAACCGGCGGTCACCGCCGGCGAGCGCGGCGATGATCTGTTCGTGCTGCAGGAGTGAATGCGCGGCGGCGCCCGGGACCAGATAGACGGCCACCGATGCCGGGGTTGCAGAGGAGATCAACGCCTCCGCCAGCACCTGAATGGAGCGGTTGGCGCATTCCCGGATCAGGCAGGTATGAAATTGCGCGTCCAGTTCTCCGGCCCGCTGCAGATCCCCGCGCTCCACCGCCGCCCGCTGCGCCAACAGCACGTCGCTGGCGCGCTCCAGAATGCCGTGGAATACCGCCCGCGTTTCGATCAGCGCGGCTGCTCGGCCAAGGCCTCGGGCTGCTTCGCTCGCGCCAATTTCGCCCAGGATCAAGGCGACGGCCAAAGTGACCACAAAAATGCTTCCGCCGATCACCTGCCAGCGCTTCCTTGCCTTCGCGGTTCGTGCCATGAGAAGAACGTATGTCAACCGGGTCGGTTGAGCGCGGAGCAAGGCGACCCTGAACCATTGGTCACCCGCCACCGGCTACCGGGACTGCCGGGAGTGCTGCTCAGACGGGAGGCGCCGGGTCGTACTGGATACCGCGTCGGACCTGGCGGGCGTGGTCGGTTCCGGCGAGCCGATCGACCAGGTGCAGTGCCATGTCGATTCCGGCGGAGATACCGGCTGAAGTGATGAGGTCGCCGTCGTCGACGAAGCGCTCCTCGCGGCGTACGTCGATGCTGAGGTCCAACTCCTGTAGTAGGTCGAGCGAGCGCCAGTGGGTGGTGGCTGGCCGCCCACGAAGCAGCCCGGCGGCGGCATACACCAACGATCCGGTGCAAACGCTCGTCATGAGGGGCACCGCGGCCCGCTGCCGCCGGACCCAGTCCAGCTGCGCGTCGTCCTGCAGGTGAGCCCGGGTCCCTTGCCCGCCCGGGTAGATCAGGACGTCCAAGGGCGGTGCGTCGGCGTAGGAGTGGTGTGCCTGGATTGTCAGTCCCTTAGCGCACTGCACCAGCCCCCCGGCCCGCGACAAGCTTGTCGTCTCGTACCCGTCCTGCGGATAGTTGCGGGTCCAGAACGCAAGAACCTCCCATGGGCCAATGGCGTCGAGCTCCTCAACGTCATTGAAGAGCAAGATCCCGATGTGCTTGGTGTCGGCCATATGCGAATTCAAGCAGAAGGTTTACCGGCAGATGAGCTTGTTCCCGGTCAGCGATCCGCTTACGCTGCGCGCCAGGTCGCAATCTGCTTGCAGATTGTCGTCGGAATTGCGCTAGGACCTCGTCTCGCCGGGGTTCGCCAACACCGCACTGGTCAACTTCCAGGGGACCGACTCTGTCCAGGACGCCGCCCGCGAGGTGGTGCGTGTCGCTCGACTCGGGCCGAACGAGCCCACCGGCACCTTCACGTCCTGGAAAGGAATAGATATCCCGTGGTGACCCAACCCTCAGAAAGAGCCAGCACGTGACCACGGGACCAAGGACCAAGGACCAAGGACCAAGGACCATGGACCATGGACCATGGGGCGATCGGGCAACACGCGGCAGCCCCGATGCAAGCTGAACTTGCCTCTGCTGGCTAATGGCTTCGACGACGTCGACCACGGTCGACGGCCCGGTCCCTGGTGCAGGGAATTACGTCGCCCGAGCATCCGCGGAAGGAGCATGCCCGAGCACCGCGCGACAGGCGTGTCAGTGTCCTCGCGGATATTGGCATTGCCGCCACTGGAGTGTGTGGATCGTGCGCGCGACACTGAGAGAGGACCGCCCGTCCCGGCGCGTCGCGCACCCAGAACCACGATGAGGAACACCGATATGACTGAGCCGATGAAGGCCGTTGTGCTCGCCCGTTTCGGAGAGGCCGATGCTTTCGAGCTGCGCGACGTTTCCGTACCGCAAGTCGAACCCCGCCAGGTACGGGTGCGCGTCCATGCGACCGCCGTCAACCCGCTCGACTATCAGATCCGTCGCGGAGACTACGCGGATCATGTGCCGCTCCCGGCGATCATCGGGCACGACATCTCCGGCGTGATCGAGGAAGTCGGATCCCACGTGACCGAGTTCCGCGCCGGCGATGCGGTGTACTACACGCCCCGGATCTTCGGCGGCCCCGGCTCCTACGCCGAGCAGCACGTCGCCGACGTCGACCTCGTCGGCCGGAAGCCGGAGAACCTCAGTCACCTGGAGGCGGCGAGCCTGACTCTCGTCGGCGGAACGGTCTGGGAGGCCCTGGTGACGCGAGCTCAGCTCACCGTGGGGGAGACAATCCTCATCCATGGAGGCGCGGGCGGTGTCGGCACGATCGCGATCCAGATCGCGAAGGCGATTGGGGCACGAGTGATCACCACCGCGAAAGCCGGCGACCATGAGTTCGTGCGCTCTCTCGGAGCGGATGCGGCGATCGACTTCACTTCGACTGACTACGTCGATGCCGTGGCCGAGGTGACGCGTGGCAAGGGGGTCGATGTCGTCTTCGACACGATCGGTGGCGACACGCTCACACGGAGCCCGCTGACGCTCGCCGACTTCGGACGCGTCGTCAGCATCGTCGACATCGCGCAGCCGCAGAACCTCATCCAGGCGTGGGGCAGGAACGCCGCCTATCACTTCGTCTTCACACGACAGAACCGAGGAAAGCTGGACGCGCTCACCACGCTGGTCGAGCGCGGTCTCGTGAAGCCGGTCATCGGCGCGACTCTTCCGCTCGCTCGAATGGGCGAGGCTCATGAGCTCCTGGAGAACAGGCGGTCGTATGCACTCCGCGGCAAGGTCGCGATCGATGTGGCGGGCGAAACTGTTGCCCTTCCCCCTCGCATCTCGTAGCGGAACGCTCCAGGCACTCGGGCGACGATCGCGGTGGTCAGCTCCGCCCGGAGAAGGTGGCGCGGTACTCCGAGGGGGACACATCCAGGAGCCAGCGGAAATGCAGTCGGACATTCGATCCGGTTCCCAGGCCGACCTGGTCCGCGATGCGGTCGACCGACAGCCTCGTGCTCTCCAGGAGTTCGCGGGCGGTGTCGACCCGCGCCCGGAGGATCCACTGCAGCGGGATACTGCCGGTCTCTTCGGCGAAGCGGCGCAGGAACGTGCGGGGCGACATCCGCGCGTGTGCGGCGAGTCCGGCGATCGTGAGCTGCTGGTCGAGCCGCGTCATGACCCATTCGCGCGTCGCGGCGAGGGTTTCGCCATGGGCTGCCGAGCTGGTCTTCGGCAGGTACTGGGCCTGACCCCCGGTCCGGTAAGGTGTAACTGCTCGAATTATCTGGCGGGTTCTGTTCACGCTATCTGGCGGGGAAACCGATCATCCGTTCGAGCCTCTGACCTACGTTGACAGACCTGACCGCAGTGACGCGACTCAACCCGGCAGACACCGCCAGATAATCCGAACAGAAACCGCCACTTAATTGGTTCTGGCTCAAGTTTCGTGAAGCTGATGGGTGGTTGATCGCGGCGAAGGTTGACCCCCGGTTCCGGCGGTAGGCCGTTGCCCGGTGACGTGTGACCGGTGTTGCAGATGTGGCCGAGCGCCAGCGTTCAGGCCCGGTAGGGGTGCCCTGAACCCGCACATCCAGCGCCTCGACGCCGTCGTGCGGAGAACGTGCAGCCCCTTGGCCGCACGACCACAACTCAGCCAGGATCACGAAACTTGAGCCAGAGCCAAATCAAATGCCAATTCACAGGCCAGATGCATCCTGGCGAAACTCCAGCAGATCGATGACATCGGCGACGATGATGCCTGCCGGAACTGATTCGATAAGTGACGCCAGTCCAGGGGTCGTCGGCCTTCTTGGGCGCCATGAACGCGTCACCGGCGAACCGCCGCAGTGTGAGGACCGTCGGGTCGTGCTCGCCCATGGCCTTGGCGAGTGGACCGGTGCCGCGGACGCGGCAAGTCAGCCCATCACCATCGCCTCCGACCGTCTTCTTGACGCCTTCGCGGACGTACTGCCTTGGAGCTGCGGCTGCTCGGCCTGCCGCCGCGCCGCGTCTTCTGACCGTCCGCGACGTCCGGCGGCTCAGGCGCCGGGTGCCGAGGTGCGGGTCGCGAGCCGGCCGCCGAGATGCAGCCCGGCCACGCTCCCGCCGATCCGTGTGAAGTACCCCCGCATGCCCTTGGCGTCGCCCTCGTCGACGACGTACGCGTCGCCGTCCTGGCCGAGCAGGGCCATCACGATCGGGGGTTGCTCGGGGACCTCCTCGCCGTGCTTCCGCAGCGCGGCGTCCGCGTCCGGCTTCACCGTGATCGCCGCGGACAGCCGCCCGTCGGTGGCGGTCACCTCGATGACGACGGCGATCGTCTCGTACCGGCCGGTGTAGGGCGCCAGCTGCTCGTCGGGCAGCCGCACGGGCTGGGGGTCCTCGACCCGGACGCCCAGGTAGTGCTCTAGTGCCCACCGGACGACCCGGTCGTTGAGCTTGGAACCGTTGGGCCCGGAGTTGGTCAGCGAGGTCACCGCGAAGCCGCGTTCCGGCACCAGCTGTAGCTCGCTGTGCTGCCCGTTGGTGGTGCCGCCGTGCTTGACCACCCGGACGCCGCCGAGGTCGGCGA
>JAABUV010002804.1_pt1 | contig 23024 bp, 18 predicted proteins | sample 5559971 | NCBI WGS metagenome assembly JAABUV01 (sample SAMN10711881, study PRJNA513362) | rock metagenome | isolation source: Antarctica rocks | place: Antarctica: Victoria Land, Knobhead nord | collected 2015-12-19
CCGGCGCGCGTCGAGGACGCCGAGGAAGGCCTCGACGACGACCTGCTCCCCGGCTTCGACGCGATGCGCGACGCGCTCCAGTCATCCGCCCAGGCTGCCCGCTAGCGCCGCCCATCGCGTCTATCCCGACGCGCGTTGGTATCGGGTGAGCACCGCCAGGTGGTAGCGCCGTTCGTCCATGACGGCTCGGTCGTCCCCTGCCCCCGCGATGCGGGTATCCAGCGCGCCCGTGTCCCGCCCCTCCCGCGCCGCCACCATCGTCAGGCGTTGGCGCAGGGCCGCGCGCCGCGCGGGGCTGAGGTCGGCGGCGACGACCGCGCGGATCACTTCGTGCGCGAAGCGATAGCCGTCCGCATCGGCCCGCAACAAGCGGGCGTGCGCGGCAGTATCGAGCGCCTCCGCCGCCTCCATCGTTCCCGCGAGCCAGGGCAAGAGGAGCGTCGGGTCGAGGGGTTCGCCGGCCACGGCCGCGATCTCGAGCGCCGTCCGCACCGTAGCTGGCGCGGCGTCGATGCGCCGGAGGACGCTTCGCGCGACGGCCCAGGGCACGCGGTCGGCCGCGCCGTCCGCGCCATGCTCCAGACGCAACTCCCGCGCCCATTCGACAAGGAAAAACGGCACACCGTCCGCGCGCCGCGCCACGCGCTCACGCACGGACGGCACGACCGCGCCGGTGTCCCACAAAAGCTCATCGAGGAGCTGGGCGGCGTCCCTCGGCCCCAGGCGGGGAAGCGCCAGACGCGTCACCGCCCCGGCTTGCGCGCCGGCGGCCAGCAGGGCGTCGAGCGGGTCCCCACGGCGCGTTTCGGTGTCGCGGTACGCGGCGACGACGCGCAACGGGACGGCGTCGGCGGTCCACAGCAGCGCCAGCAGCAGGTCGAGGGCCGCGGCGGCGGCCATGTGGAGGTCGTCGAGGACGAGCAGCATACCAGCCGGCCCGGCTACGTTGGATAGGAAGCGGGCGACGGCCTCCGCCGTCAGGCGGCTTTCCTCTAGGGGCGGCGGCGCGACGGAGGGTAGCGGCTCGATCGGTCCGTCGGCCAACTCGGGCAGCGCGCGCACGAGCCAGGCGCACCCGCGCAGATCCTCGCGCAGGTCGATCGGTGAGCGGTGGCGGATGTACCCTTGTAGGGCGTCGCGTAAGGGCTCGTAAGGCGTCCGGCCAGCCCCGAGTGGGCAGCGGCCGTGCAACACGCGCAGCCCCCGCGCGGCGCCCTGTTCCGCCGCCCACTCGAGCAGGCGTGTCTTGCCGATGCCCGGTTCGCCGGCCAGCGCCAGTAGGGGCGGCCCATCACCTGCGGCGTGTCGGGCGAGTAGGGTCCGCGCGTGGAGTTGGCCGACAAGAGGAGTATTGGGGCGAGGAACCAGGGCGGGCGCGTCCAGCGCCGCGGCTAGCGTAGTCGCTGCGCCGCCGCGCCGCGCCGCGGCCTCGAACGAGGCGCGCTCTTGCGGTGAGAGGGGGAGTGCCGCGACGAGGAGGCGCACCGTGTCGCGGCGGGGGACATGTTTGACGCCGCGCTCGAGATCGCTGATCGCGCGCGCGCTCACGCCCGCGCGCGCGGCCAGCGCCTCTTGCGTGAATCCGGCCGCCTGTCGCGCGCGCTTGAGCATATCGCCGAACGCCGGCTGGTCGTCCATCCGCGTCGCCTCCCCTTTTCCACTTATATATTACAGGCCAGGAGAGCATGGATCGAGCCATGCCGGCGCGCGAGCGATCGACAAAGATAACACAAGGTGTGCCTAAGTCTCCGGCTTTTCTCCTGGTGTTTGCGAGCTTGCATGCCGGACACTAATGTCATAATGTATAACATCACGCCCCCGTAGATGTAGATGTGGTATGGCCGACCAGCACACCCCTGACCTTGCCGACGACATCCCATCGGACGGTGATCTCGTCATACGCTGCCTCGCGGGGCGCCAGGACGCCTTCGCCGCGCTCTTTGATCGCTATGCCCGCCAGGTATATGCCCTTGTCTACCGCTCGATCCGTAACCCGACCGAGGCCGAGGACCTCACGCAGGATACCTTCGCGCAGGCTTTTAGGGTCCTGTCCACCCTGCGCCAGCCGCAAGCGTTCGCCGATTGGCTCTACCGCGTCGCCACGCGTCTCTGCCTCGACGCGTTGCGGAGCCGGCGCGCGCATCCCGAGACCCCCCTGGACGACGCCTTTGCCAACGGCCGTGCCGACGAGTCGCGCTGGCGGTCACCGTTGGAGGCTGTCCTGGCGGGTGAGGAGCAGCGCGTTGTCCGGGCGGCGCTCGATTACCTGCCGCCGCGCTACCGCGCCGTACTCCTGCTGCGCGAGCTGCATGGGCTGCCTTATGCCGACATCGCGCGCGTTATGGACACAAGCCCGGACGCCGTCTCGGTCCTGCTCTTTCGCGCCCGGCGGCGCCTACGCGAGCAGTACGAACGCGCTGACCTCTTGTCCCGCCTGGGTAAGGCGTCCTAAGCGCCAGCGCCGAAACGGCGCCGGCTGCGCGACCTCTCCACCACGGTCGCGCCGCGGCTCCCCTCTCCCACGGTTAGAGAGAGTACACTGGACGGTTGGCCCGCGGTTAGGGCCGAGGGGCCAGTCGTCACGGGATGGGGGTGAGGGTTTCTGTCGGCGAGATGGTGGCCGTCGGCGGTGCGATCGTCGGCGAGAGGGTTGGCGTGATCGCCGGCGAGAGGGTTGGCGTGATCGTCGGCGATGCGGTCGGGGCCACCGTCGGCGAGAGGGTTGGCGTGGGGGTGGGGCAATCGGCGCCAGCGCAGGCCATAGCGGTGGCGCCGGGGACCGCGGTCGCCAGCGGCGCGCCGCCGGAGCCCAGCGATTCCACCACGGCTGTGCCCACTATGCCGCGGCTCGGAACCAGGACATTGCCCCCTGGGTCGAGCGCCAGGGCGCCGCGCGCGTCGCGGCCGGTGTCATAGCTCCAGCGCACCCGTCCAAAATATCGTCCAGATGGGAGAGCGACGCTGTACACGTAACCCCGGTCCGTCGCCACGTAGACGTTGCCGCATACGTCTGTTGACGGCGCGCCGGGTATCCCCGCGTGGTACCGCCGCGTATCGAAGAACAGCCAGGGGTGATGGCTGCGCCGGTCGAGGGCGTAGACCCCGACCTCGCTCGACACGTAGGCCAGTGACGACCGCGGCGAACACTTGACGTCCGAGGGGAGCGATAGGGCAAAGCCGCCATCGACCGTATCGAGGACGTGCAGCGTCGGCCAGCGCCACAGCACACGCCCCTTGTCATCGACCACGATGACCCACGAGCGCGACGTCCCCGTCACGGCCACCCAGGCTATCCACCCATGATCCGTCGTCTCGATCGTCGCGTAGGACGGCCGGCCGGGCGCGAGGGACACCTGCCAGCGCACGCCGCCGTGGGCGTCCAGCGCGTCCAGCGTCGCCGCGCCCGCCGGGTCGGCCGCGCGGGCGACGACGAGCGGCGTGCCGTCGGGCGCTACCGAGACCGGCGTGAGGCGCGCGGCGTGGATGACGGTGGGGCGCCACCCCGCGGCGGACGCCCAACCGGCGGAGGGCTTGGGCTGGGGCCGCAACGCCGCGACCGCGTAGTGCGCGCGCGTTGTACCAGGCACGACGCCGTACAGCGTCCCGCTATCGGGGCTGAGGACGATACCGTCGCTGGGTATCAAGCCGGCCGGTACCTTCCACATATAGTTCGGGGAAGAGGTGTCGACGTGCGAGAGTTCGCCCGCGCCGTCGACCACGAAGAGGCTGTTATCCGGGCTGATCGTCACACTGGGCGCGACGGGCGCCGGTAGGGGCTGCCCCGGCGGCGGCTGGGGGCCCGTACACGCCGTATCGGTAATGGGCCGCACGGCCGCGCACCAGCGGGTGTCGCCGTTGGGGGAGAGCGAGAGCAGGGCCCCGTCGGCGCGCGCGAGGTAGGCGTTGCCGGCGCCGTCGACCACGGGGGGGCGCCCGAGCGGGGCCAGCGCGCGCGTCCAGCGCAGCGTCAGATCGGCGGCGGGATACGAGCGCGAGTGGGCGGTGCGCGCCGCGTCGTGGCCGGCGACGGACCACGCGGGCGGCGATGTCCCCAGCGGCGGCAGGGGAGACCGCTGGCGCGCCAGCGAGAGCGCGCCGATGCCCGCGGCCAGCAGCACGACGATGAGCGCCAGGTTCGATGGTCCCAGCCACGAGCCCTGACGTGACGGCCTTCCAGTGTCCACATCTGTAGCGTACACGCTCACGGACTACCGATGCAGCTGGACGAGCGCGATACCCGGCCCGAGCAGCGCGAGGCCGCGGTCAGCCGTGGTGTCGCGCACCTGGTAGACGAAAGTGTCGTCGAGGGCGCTACGCGCGGGTACCACGCCGCCGATCGGTCCCTGGTGATACAGTTCGCTCACCGATGCGCTCAGGTTGCCCATGAACTGGTAGCGCAGCCCCGCTGAGTCGGTTAGGTCGAACCACTCCGGCCGGTCGTGTTGCGGACGGCTCAACATATTGTAGATGCGCAGCCGCACGACCACGTAGTGATGGACCGCGTCGACGGGCGGCGTGATCCCACCCGGCAAGGCCGGCACGCTCGTGACGCTCAAGACGCGGTAGGCCCAGTCGCCGTCGCGCACGGTCGTGTCCATCGCCACTTTACGCACCAGCGGCGGCGCTGCATGCGGCGCGCGCACAGCCGCCCCGGCCGCGATACCCCCGTAGATGAGCGCCCCCGCCAGCGCCGCGAGGCCCACCGGCAGCAGGCCCGAGATGGATGGTCGAGCTTGCGCGCGGGGCCGCGTCGCCGCGCGCGCCGCCAGCCGCGTCGCCACCACGAGCGCTCCTGCCCCTTGTCTTACCGTAAACGCTGTTATAGGGGTAGGGATAATTGTTTCGCCTTGCGGGATGCGCAACTCCGTGAGGATCGCCGCGGGCGCGAACGCATGACCGTTGCCATTGCTGTTTTGGCCGGGGCCGGCACGGTCGCCGCTTGCCGCCGGTGGGCCGCGCGGGGTACGATCCGCGCGGCCCACGATAGTTAGCAAGAGGGCGCCGGCGGCAAGAAAGATGGCGAGGAGCGCCAGGGCCAGCCGGACGACCGTGGGCAGGCTCCACCAGGGGTAGACGTGCGCCCACCAGGGCGTGAAGGTGTTCCAATTCGCCTCGTAGCGCAGGCTGTCCAGGTCGGTGAGGGAGATCGCGGCCTGCCCGTAGACTTGGTAGACGCTCGACTCGCGCGGGTCGGAGAGCCGTTGGCTGGCCGGGTGCTCCAGCAGAGGGGCGTGGTCGACGTATTTCTGTGTGATGTCGGCGATACCCTGCAGCGATATCAGGATGGGCGACTGCTCGGGTTTCCACCAGTAGTGCAGGTTCGAGCCCCAGCCGTGGTCCTCGACCTGATCGTAGTGGTAGCCGTAGATGTAGTGCCAGTGCCGCCAGTAGCTGACCGTCACGGCCGAGAACTGTACCAGGAACGAGAGGGCCACCACGCCGACCAGCGCACCGCGCAGCGGGAGCCGATAGCTGCGCCAGCGCGCGAACACCTCACCCAGCGGTAGGATCAGGTACGGCAGCGTCGCGTAAAGGTAGCGCGGCCCCCACGCGGGGTCGCCGTGCCAGTAGTTCACGTTGGCGTAGAACAACAGATAGACGCCACAGATCAGGGCGAACAGGACGGCCGGGCGGGGACAACGGCGCCAGAAGGGGCGCGCGGCCAGGACCAGCAGCAGCACGGCCGGAGTGTACCACAGCAGCCCCTTGCCCGGACTCACGAGCAGGTCGGGCAGCCCGATCCACGGCGGAAAGCCGAGCGTGTGGTCGGGCTTGGGGCCGGTTTGCAGCGGCCGTCCCCAACGGATCACGTCATAGACGATATTGATGAGCACGGAGGGCAGGACGCCCACGCCGTAGAGGGCCAGGTCGCGCAGTAATAGTCGATAGTCGATAGTCGATGGTCGATGGTCGATGGTCAATGGTCGGAAGAAGGATCGCAGTAATAGTCGAAAGTCGAAAGTCGAAAGTCGAAAGTAGCGACGCGAGGCAGACGTGCGCCCCCGCGATAATACCTCACTATCGACCACCGTTCCACTTTCGACTTTCGACTTTCGACTTTCGACTTTAGTGTGGAGCGCCACGAGGTAGAGCGCGAAGATGGGGATGGCGATCAGGCCCGCCACGCGCGTGACGAAGACGAGCCCCGCCGCCAGCCCCATCGCCACCAGCCACAGCCGCCCCGTATCGACTTTCGACTTTCGACTTTCGATTTTCGACTCGAAACGGCCCACTCCCGCCTCTCGCCTCTCGCCTCCCGCCCGTCGCGTGTAGCGCAGCGCGGCGTAGGCCGCCGCCAGCAGAAATAGACTTTCCAGGGTGTGCTCTTCACTGGAGAGCACATCGGGCCACAGCGAGCTGCCGAAGGCGAACAAGAGGGTCAACGCCAGCGCGGCGCGGCGCGCGTAGCGCAGCAGCCGCGCCGTGGCGTAGAACAGCGCGGCCAGGAGCGCGCCCACGATCAGGTTGAGCGACTTACACGTCAAGAAGACGATTGTATTGGCGGTGCGCTGGTCGCAGTTGGTGTGCGCGACCCCGGCGAGCGTGCGCCCCAGCAGGTAGAGTGGGATCATCGCCGTGGTCTGCCCCAGCGTGTACTGCGCGTAGACATGGCCGCCGACGCCGGGTCCGGAGCGCTCACTGGTGTCGTAGGGGTTGATAAAAAAGGCGTTGCGCTCCACGATCGAGCATGTCACCTGATAGCGAATGTACCAGTCGGCGTTGTGGGTCGGCTTATCGACATTGAACGAGAGCAGGTAGCCCGCGAGGACGGTGAGGAAAATGAGGGTCCCGACGACCGCGGGGCGCCACGCGCGCGCGATGACGCCCCACGGCGTATGCTCCGCCCGTGGCGCTTCCTCCATGCACTCTCCTCCCCTCATCTATGCGTACCCCATGAATAAGCGTAGCATGCTCGTACAATCAGTCGATAGTCGATAGTCGATAGTCGATAGTCGATAGTCGATAGTCGATAGTCGATAGTCGATAGTCGATAGTCGATAGTCGGAAGTTGCCGTCGCCTGTCGCCCGTCGCCTGTCGCCTGTCACCCGTCGCCCGTCGCCTGTCGCCCGTCGCCTGTCGCCCGGCCGCGTTTCGGCGCCTGCGGTACACTAGCCAATGTGAGACAGCGGAGTGATAAGTCCGGCCAGGGGGCGCTTTTGAATCGTAGAGTCTCGATGGGGCCACGGCAGGCCCGCCACGCCTCTTTGCTGGAGCGGCTCGTGCCCCTCCACGAGGAGGCGGCGCTGCGCCTGGCCTGCTATTTGGCCGGCGCGGCCCTCTTTAGCGTCCTCACTATTCTGCGCTACCTGGGCGCCGCGCCCAGCGGCCGCGTGTACGACGCGACCGTGTGCGCGTTCCTCTGCTGCGCGCTGGCGCTCCTGTTCCTGGCCTGTCGCTCGACCGTTCCGCGACGGTTGCGCGCCCTGCTGCCCTATAGCCGCGCCCTGGCGGCCGTGGGGCTCATCGGAGCCGTGGGCGCGTCGTGCTACAGTGTCGTCAACATCGCTAGCTATCCCGCCATACTGACACACACCGAGCACTACTGGAACGACGCCATCGCCATGACCGATTGCTCCACGGACCTGTTCGTGCACGGCCATAACCCCTACGTCGATTTCTCGCTGGGCGACTGCTTCACGCGCCTGCACATGGATGGGCGCTTCACCACGCCGCTCCAGGCGGGCCAGTTCTCCGACTATTATCCCCCGCACGATGTCGAACGCCTGCTCTTCGCCCTGCTGCAGCAGGGCCATTTGCAGCACCCCCCGGAGTTCGAGAGCTACGTCAGCTACCCGGCGGGCTCTTTCCTCTTGCCGGCCCTTTTCTACAGCCTGGGCTGGCGCGAAATGAGCACGTTCTACATCGCCTGGCTCGTCGCGGCGTATGCCCTGCTGGCCTGGCGGGCCCCACCACGGTTGCGCCCCTGGCTGATACCTATCGCCCTCGCCAACGTCGTCGTGTGGGACTACGCGATCCGCGGCTACTCCGAAGGCCTGGTCATCTTTCTGATCCTGGCCGCGTGGGCGTCGCGGCGGCGGCCCTGGCTGTCGGCTGTGCTGATGGGTCTGGCCGCGACGACGCGCGAAGACTCCTGGTTCTTCGCGCTGTTCTACTTGGTCCTAGTCCTGCGGACAAGCGGGTGGCGCGACGCGGCGCGGCGTCTCGGCGTCATAGCGGCCATCGTCGTGGCGACGAATGCGCCCTTCTTCGTACAATCGCCGTCAGACTGGCTCAATGGCATATTGGGACCCGTGCGCGACCCCATGTACCACGGCGGGCAGGGTCTGATCGAACTCGTGCAGGGCGGCTGGCTGCCCCTGTGGCCGCGCGGCGTCTACACCGCGCTGGAACTCGGCGCGCTGGTCGTCTGCCTTGCCGTCTACGCGCGCATCTGCCGCCGCCATCCAGGTACGGGATTGGCGCTGGCGCTCGTGCCGCTCGTATTCGCCTGGCGCAGCCTGTTCGTGTACTTCTACCTGCCGCTCCCCATCCTGTGCCTCTGGCCGCTCCTCGACGATCTGAAAGCGCACTCCGCGCGGTATCTTATACAGACCGCTGAGAGCCGCGCGACGAGGTACACGCGAGATGCCCTTGAGGCGCCAGCTGGGGCCTATGCCGTGGTAGATACGACGGCGGGGGGAATAACGGCGCGGGGCGTTGTCGATTGAGCGGCTCGATAGCCAACATAGGCAACAATACACAGACCCTAGAGGAGCGCGTGCTATCGGCGCCGCGCTGGGCCTCTGCCGCCGCGTTAGCCGGCTGCGTCGCGCTGGCAATCCTGTGTCGCGTGCCGTTCCTCGCCGTGCCCCTCACTAACGACGAGGGCGGGTACGCCGACGTGGCGCGACAGTGGGCGGCGGGCGCGCGGCTCTACGGTGACGCCTGGGTCGACCGCCCCCAGGGGCTGGTCCTCCTGTTCCGGTTGTTCGTCACCGTCGCGCCCGGCACGGTCGGCCTGCGTTTGTGTGGCGCTATATACGTGGGGCTCAGCGTGCTGCTGCTGGCCTACATGGGGTCGCGCCTGTACGGCAGGGCGGCGGGACTATGCGCCGCCGCGCTCTACGCGGTCGCGTCGTCCGGCCCGCAAGTCGAGGGTTTCATCGTCAACGGCGAGTTGCTGGCGACGCTGCCGGCGGTCGCGGCCGTCGCCCTCCTCCTGCGTTCCCGCGACGCCGCGCGGCCGGCCCTCTCGCTCTTTCTAGCCGGCCTCGCCGGGGGCGGCGCACTGCTGGTCAAGCAGTCGGCCATCGACGGCCCCATCGTCGTTCTGCTGTTCGCCCTCATCGGCGCGGGGTTGAACGCCCGCGCGCGCCTGCGACACGTCGCGCTCACGCTGGCGGGAGTGATGGTCGCGCCGGCCCTCTCGGCGGCGTATGGCGCCGCGACAGGCTGGTCCGCGTACATCAACGCCGTTGTCTTGGACAACCTGCGCTACCGCTCGTTCGACGCCTCGGCCAACACCCTCAACGCCGCCGTCGCCGGGTTTGGATGGTTCTGGAGCGAGGACGCCGTGTTGATCATCCTGGCGCTCGTCGCGGTCGCGCTGCCCCTTCGAGGCGGGAGGCGGGAGGCGGGAGGCGGGAGTGGTTACGATGGGTCAACGCAATGGGTACATGCAAACGATATCCAGGCAGCAGGACCCGCCCGGCGCCTCTCGCCCCTCACTCCCGCCCCTCGCCCCTCGCCCCTCGCCCCTCGCCTATGGTATTGGCTGCCGCTGCCGTGGCTCGCCGTCGCCGTGGGCGCTGTGACCCTTGGTGGTCTCTACAGCCGCCATTACTTCGTGCAACTGCTGCCTCCGCTGTGCCTGCTGGCCGCGGCGGGACTCGTGTGCGGCGTCCGCGCCGTGCGCCGCCAGCCGTGGACGGCGCTGCTGGTCGTCGTCCCGCTGGCCGCATTGGCAATGACAACGCGGACGGACGCCCCGTACTACGTTGGCAGTTCGCCGGTCGCCATCTCACAACGGCTATACGGCTGGCCGGTCTACACCTATCAGGCCGCGCTGGTAGATTTCCTGCGCCGGCGCGTGCCGGAGGGACAGCCATTTTTCGTCGCGTACGCGGCGGCGCCATTGCATTACCTGACCGGCCGCCCCAGCGTCACGCGCTACCTGTGGCGGCGTCCGCTCGGCACGATACCTGGCGCCTACGCCGCGGCGCTGCGGGCGGTGGAGCGCGGCGAGCCCATCTGCGTCATTCCGGTCCAGCCCGTCGCGCAACCGCCCGGCGACGCGCGCATGGAGGCCGCGCTGTCACGCCGCTACGTCGTGGCCTGGCGCCGCCCCGGCCTGACCGTGCTGTGCCGTAAACCCTAGGGTCGCTAGGCTACTACGCCCATTCCTCCTCGTTCCATCTTGTGAGAGAGGGCGCGTCGTCATCCAAGATGAAATCATCGCCATTCGTGGCGATATCCGCGAACGCCGCCCATCCGGCGCGGGGATGGACGGCGGCGCGCATGACCACCGCTCCGTCGCGTACTTCGATATCCACGTCGCGCTCCAACCCCGCCTGCTCCAGGATTGCTTTAGGCAAGCGCACACCACGCGAATTGCCAATCCTGATTAACTTGGTTCGTATCGCCTGAGCCATTGTAGCGCCTCCTTGCTACACTAAACGTAATTACATTGTAGACTTTATATCATGATGGCCGCAATCGCCATCGTCGCGGACATCGCCCGAGCGGATGATCCAAGCACAGGACAAGTCGACAATCTAGTTGATACCGTCAGGCTCCCGCGAACACGAGTGGCTCTGGCAGCGCCTCGTCATGTTTGCGCGCCGAAGCGACGAGCGCCTCTAGCGCCTCGTGCCCGTTTTTCATAGCCTCCTCATAGGTATCGCCATGCGTAACCGGGTTAAACACTCGCTTGTTCCACTCGGGCAGTGTCACAAGGTACGCTTGGTCATCGTTCGACCACTGGACGACCATCGAATAGTGCAATTTCTCACTCATAATTGCTGTCACTCCTGTGCTTCCAATACCTTGAGCGCCGCACGCACCTGGCTTTCCTGGTAGGATTTCGCGTCGGCGCCATCTTTTCCTGCCAGGTTAGCGCTAATACCAGGCAGAAGGGGATGCTTTTAGACTTGGTGGCTGCCCGTTTGATGGTCAATACCAAACCCTGCTTGATGCAAGTCGGCTCTTAATTCACGTAACTTACGGGGCATATATATTCCTCAACAATATGATAAACCAATCGCGGCAGCGACGGGTGACTCTGCTAAGCAGCACACGCAGCTTTTTTGTGGGCCGCTCTTGGGGCAACGGCGAAGGGGGGAAGTATGACGCATCTTAACGAGCGATACGCACGCGTCGGCCGCGAGTACGACGCGCTGGACTACGAGAACGTGCGCCTGGACACGGGCGCGGTCATCGAGTACGCGATCACAGCCCGCTATCTGCAACGCTACGTGCCGGACGGGGCGACGGTCGTCGATGTTGGCGTCGGGGTCGGCCACTACAGCGATTTGCTCGCGCGGCGCGGCTGCCGGGTGCATCTGGCGGATGTCTCGCAGCGCCTCCTCGACGCCGCGGGCGCCAGGCTTGCCGGCGTGGGCCTGGCTGATCGCATCCTGAGCGCCGAACGGGCATCGGCGACCGATCTGTCGCATCTGCCCGACGCTTGCTGCGACGCTGTGCTGCTGCTCGGGCCGCTTTACCACCTGTTGACGGTCGGTGAGCGACGATCCACCGTCGCCGAGGCGGTGCGCCTACTCCGTCCCGGTGGCCTCGTGTTCGCCGCCGGCGTCAATACGCTGACCTACCTGCGCGACGTCATCCGCAGCGACCCCGACGATTTTTGCCGGCGGCCGGCCTACTTCCTCGATCGCCTGCCACGCGACGGCAATCTCGAATCGCCCGATGGGCAGCCCGCGACGATGCACACGGCGACGGTCGCCGCGTTCCGGGCCGAGCTCAGTCCGCCGTTCACGGAGCTTGTGCTAGCAGGGGTCGAGTCGTTCGCCAGCAAGCATGAACCAGAATACCACCGCGCTTCGCCCGCGGCCAAAGAGGTCTTGCTCGACCTCATCGAGCGCACAGGAACGACGCCGGAGGGCCTCGGCGCCACGAGCCACTACCTGTTCATCGGGCGGCGCATGGAGGAAGAGCGATGAACGCGCCGCTGGAGATCAATGGATCGCGTTGAGGCGGTACACTTGGAGGTATGCTGACGACGGAACCTATGGCCGAACTCCACGACGCGCTCGCGGCGCCGCGCCCACGACGCGGTTTTAGCGTTGGGGCGTTGATCGATATGGAGGCCGCTCGCGCCGCGCTGTGGCCGTTCCTGGCGACGCGCCTGGTGTTTATCTTGATCGGTATGGCGGCCCCGCTGCTCTACGTCGCGCACGCCACGCGCCAGCAGCCCGCGCATAGCGGCTGGGTGCAGTGGGACGCGCAGTGGTTCATCGCCACGGCCGAGCACGGCTACCCCTATAAACTCTTTTCCGACAGGGCCTATTCGACGACGGCTTTCTTTCCGCTCTACCCCCTGCTGATCCGGCTGGTGAGCCTGACCGGCCTGTCCATAGACGCCGCCGCCCTGCTCATCCCCAACGTGGCCTTCCTGGGCGCGCTCTACTACCTCTACCGGCTGGTGCGGCTTGACTACCCGGCGGCTGTGGCCACGCGCGCTTTGTGGCTGCTGGCCCTGTTCCCGACCGCGATCGTCTTTTTCATCCCCTACACGGAGTCGCTCTACGTGCTACTTGCCGTGCTGACGTTGTGGCATCTGCGCCGCCGGCAGTGGCTCGCCGCGGGTATAGCCGGCGCCCTCGGCGCGTTGACCCGCCAGTCGGGCATCGTGCTGGCGCTGCCGTACCTGGTGGAGTGGTACGCCTACCGAGGCGAGAGGCGGGAGGCGAGAGGCGACAGTGGGTGGGCGATGGGTGACGCTGAGACACGTCTGGATGGACAAGCACATGCCTTCCGTGCCTACTCCCGCCTCTCGCCTCTCGCCTCTCGCCTCGCCCCGGTCGCCCTGATGCCCCTGGCCGTCGCCGCGCACCTCGCGCTGTTGTGGCTCTTGACGGGCAGCCCCACGGCCTTCCTGACCGTGCAGCGGGCGTGGCATCGGCGCCTCGATTGGCCCTGGGCCGGTATTATCGCCACCGTGCAGCGCTGGAATTTGCCCGACAACACGGGACACCAGGTACACATCGTGGTGGAGTTGGCGACGCTGGCGCTCTTTCTGCCGCTCCTCGTGGTGGGATTGCGGCGCGCGCCGATCCGTCCCTCGTATACGGTCTACGCCGCCGCCGTGTGGCTGGCGGCGCTGATCAGCCCGGCCATCGCCGACAACTATTGGCTGCCCATCATGTCCTCGTCGCGCTTCGCCCTGAGCGTCTTCCCCACCTTCATCCTGCTGGCGCTGCTGCTGCGCCGCCCTTCGGCCTACCAGGCCTGGCTCACCGTCTCGGCCATGGCCCTGAGCTTCTGGGCCGCCTACTACGTGCTGGGCGGCTGGGTCGCGTGACGGAGTCGAAAGTCGAAAGTCGAAAGTCGAAAGTCGAAAGTCGAAAGTCGAAAGTCGAAAGTCGAAAGTCGAAAGTCGAAAGTCGAAAGTCGAAAGTCGAAAGTCGATAGTAAAGCGTGGCGCCTCGCATCGGCGTGTCAAGCGTTTGCCCCGCCGATGCGGCAGTCGGATGGCTCGTCCCACCATCGACCATCGACTATCGACCATCGACTATCGACCATCAACTCGGCAGTGGCCCCACGCCCTCGAACACGTTGGGCGTGCCCCAGTCCCAATGGTTATAGAAGAGGCTGGAATCGCCCCAGCGCCAGCGTTGATAGGCGACGTGATCGCGCCGCAGCCGCGCGATAAAGGCGTCTGCGTAGCGGTCGGGCAGGATGTAGGCCCAGCGCCGCGCGTGGGCCGCGCGCGCTAGGTAGGGCGCGTAGCGCGCGCCACGCGGGTTGTGGTCTATTGTTAGGCCGAGCGTCACCACTGGGATGAGGCGCTCACCGCTCTCGAAGGCCAGCTGCCAGACGACCCAATAGTCGCCGTAGACGGCCTCATCACCGTGCGCCACCAGCATCCGCGCCAGCGGCGTCACGTTCACGAACGTGCTGCTAGGCAACTCTCCGTAATGCGCCGCGCCGTAGATGTTGATGGCCAGGGCGACGGCCAAGATAGTCGATAGTCGATAGTCGATAGTCGATAGTCCGTGGTTGAAGAAACGTGCAAGTGGGAAGGGCTTCCCGTGCATGCGCCACCGTCCTACTATCGACCATCGACTATCGACTATCGACTTCGGCAGGGCGCACGCGATCACGTACGGGACGCAGGTGTAGAGGGGCAGCAGGTAGCGCGGGTCGCGCGTGGTCCAGGAGAGCGTCTTGTAGCGGCTGCCCAGATAGAGCGCGAAGACGGTCACGAGGAGCAGGGCCAGCGGGGCGTCGGAGCAAGGACGCCCACATATCCACGCGCGCGCCTGCGCGATGAGGCCGCGCCGGGAGAGGACCGCGCGCACGGCCAGATAGGCGATCGCGCACAGGGACAGGGCGTAGGGGATGGGGTGCGCGGCGATGTAGCGCGCGAATTGATCGGCCGGGCCGGAGAGGTGCGCGCCGCCGACCAGCACCGGCAACGCCTGCGTGGCCAGACGCCACAACACATCGGGGAGCGCATAGGGGCCGGGGCGGCCGGCCAGTACGGTGAGGCCGGATGTAGGATGCCGCAACGTATAGGTCAGCCACGGCGCCGCTCCCAGCGCGAAGCCGGCCGCGACCGGCCACACGCGCCAGGGAAGGGCGCGGATGAACCGGGCGCGCCGCCGCCAGGCCAACGGGAGGGCGGCCACGGCCAGCGCCAGCAGGTAGTAGGCGATCATGGGGTGCGCCCACACCCCCAGGCCGGCCAGCAGACCGAGCGCCGGCAGGTCGTACGGCCGCGGCCGCTCCAGCCACCAGCGTCGCGTGGCGATCAGGAAGAGCCCCGTCCCCCATACGGCCGCCTCGATGTAGCTGGCCCCCGCCGCCGTGCCCCACCACACCAGCATCGGCGCCGGGACGGCCAGCCATAACCCCGCGACTACGGCCACCCACGGGGCATAGAGGCGGCGCGCCAGCCCGTAGAGTTGCGCGACGAGCGCGACCGAGAACAGCGTGTGTACGAGCCGCAGCGTCAGGTCATCCGGCCCCAACAGGCGAAAGACAACGGCGGTGAGGTAGGCTTCCAGCGCGCCGTTGTAGGACTGGCCGTAAAAGAAAATGGGGCGCTCGCCGCGCAGGATATGACGCGCCATGATCCCCGCCACGGACTGATCGCTGTCCACCGTAGCCATAGTCGTGCGCAACAGGATCAGACGATAGGCCAGGGCCAGCAGGACGATAGTCGATAGTCGATAGTCGATAGTCGATAGTCGATAGAAGGACCGTTTAGCGCGCATATGATAGGGCAACATGTAGCTCACTTCCGACTATCGACCATCGACTTCCGGCCATCGATTTCCGACCATCGACTTCCGACTCGCTTGAGCCACGAACGCCACGCCGGAAACGGCCACGGCGACGTTGAGCGGCCACCACGGGGTCGGCGCGAGGTGGTAGTGCAGGGGGCCGCTTTGCCAGGTGTATTCGTTCTCCAGTATCCCCGCGACCGTCAGGAGGGCGGCCAGCCACAGCGCGAGGCGGTCGCGCTCATGCAGGCCCACCACGATGAGGAACGGCAGCGGCCACAGCAGGTATTGCTCGTACACAACCTGATTAAAGATGAGGTAGAGGACGAAGCACCCCGCCGCTTTGACATAGAGCGAGCCGCGCAGGAGCAGGAGCAGCGAGACAGGGTAGAGCCACATGAGCGTGCGCACCAGCTGGAAGACGTGCGCCTCGGAGAGGAGATGGGTCTCCAGCGGGAAGTAGTACCAGGAGAGACGGCCGAAGTTGGGCCGCACGTAGTCGAAGATGGCGAGCAGGCCGCGCGGGTCGGTGACGAGCTCGGGCAGCGCCAGTAGCGGCACGAGGGCGCAGGCCAGGGCGAGGCGATGTGGACGCTGACGGTCGCGTCCCAGGGCTAGGAGCGGCAGCAGGAAGAGCGGGAAGGTCTTGGCCGCGATCGCCAGGGCGTAGGCCGGCGCGAACAGCCGCGTACGGTAGCCCTCCAGGGCCAGCAGCAGGAAGGCCAGCGCGATGGCGTCGAAGCGCCCGTAGAAAGCGCCGTTGTAGAGCACGAACGGGTTGTAGAGGTAGAGGGCCATGCCGCATAGGGCGATGCCCTCCCCACGCCCGCGTCGGCGCAGCGCCGTGTACAGGAGCAGGCCGGCGGCGAGATCGGCGGCCACGATGGGTAGCTTGCCAAGGACGCGGAACGGCCAGCCTGTGTGTATCGCGATCCACTGCAGGGCCGCGAACAGGTGCAGCAGCAGCGGGAAGTAGGTCCAGGGCAGCGTGCTCAACCGATGGGTCAGGCGCAACGCGTAGACATCGTGTCCGCGCAGGGACAGCGCGGCCAGGATGTCGAAGGCCCGGAAGTCGTTGCCCGCGGTCAGCGGGAGCAGGACCAGGCGGATGACCAGTGCCCCCAGGAGCAACACCGCCACGAGGATAGGGGCCGTTTGACGCTGGCGCATAGGGGCGGCCTCGTCGTCAGGGCTGATAATACGGCCGTCTCTCGCGCCGGCTTTGTCGCCTGCTCTGGCTAGGGCGGCGCCGTCCGTAGCGAGCGCGGGAGCGGGTGAACGCCGTACGTGAACGGCGCGCCTCCTTAACATGCGGTTAACCTTTTCTTTACACGCTCTTAACTTTACACTAATGGAAGGCTGACGTCCCCCAACACGCCGCGCCCGCGCCAACTCAAGGTAGGCGATTGTGCGCTGCCCGAACCTTACAGGAGCGCATATGATCGACAAGCGCGACCACGTTGGATCCCCCATATCTTCGCGCCGCCTCCTGTTCGTGCTGCTCTATTTTCTGGTCGTATCGGCCGTGTTGATGTACCTGCACGTCGGCCTTGTCCCCGATATCTTGGTCCCGGTCCTGCTCGGAGCGGCGTTTGTCGTCGGGCAGCCCTGGCTGTTCGTGCGTGACTGGGGCGTTTTCCTGCTCGTCCTCATTCTATGGCAGCAGACGGGTCCCGTCGCGCAGTGGGCCGGTTTTCCGGCCCATATGACCGACCTGATCGACGCCGATAAGTTCCTGACCGGGCCGCTGCTGCACGGGCAGTTGCCGCAAGTATGGCTCCAACAGCATCTGTATCACCCTGGCTTCAGCGTGCGTACCTATCACGCGGCCTACTGGAGCGGTCACGTCTATCACGCGGCGGGTTGGGACTCCGTGTATCACGCGCCCAGTTGGCGGTGGTACGACATCGTGTCGGCCGTGATCTACGGGCTACACTTCCCCGAGCCGCTCGTGGTCGGCTTCGTCATCTGGCTGCGCGACCGCGCCCTGTTCCGCCGCTTCGCCGCCGCTTTCCTGACGCTGGCGGCGATGTCCTTTATCATTTATATCGTCTACCCGGCCGTCCCGCCCTGGATGGCCTCCAAGCAGTACCACGCCATCCCACATATCAACAAGATATTCGACGACTTCAACTACGCCGTGCAGCAGAAGATGTTCGGCCACCAATATTTCTCGCTGCTCAACGTGGGCTACGACAAAGTCGCGGCGATGCCCTCGCTGCACGCGGCGTTCCCCGTGCTCGGCATGCTCTACCTGTGCAAAGCTTTTGGCCGCTGGGGCCTGCTCATGCTGGTGTACGTGGTGACGATTTGGTTCGCCGTCGTCTACATGGGCGAGCACTGGACCATCGACGTGCTCGTCGGGTTGGTGTGCGCCGTCGTCGCCTACGCCGATGTGGAGAGCGTCGCGCGGTGGTGGTCCGAGCGGGAACGGGGACGCTCCGCCGTCGGTATCCCCGCGCTAGCTGGAGCGCCGTCCGCGCCGGCCCGGCCAGCCGGTGGACGCGGCTGGCCGGTCGGCGCGCGCCGCGCCTCCACCGTCGCCGCGCGCGCCGGCCGCCGCTTATTCCCAGGGGCCGCCGCTACGCCCACCGTTGAGCAGAGGGCCACAACATATCGGGTGGGTCGTCCAGGGGATGCGGGTAATCCACAAGCTGGGGCTAGCGGGCACATTCAACAAATGGCGGCGAGCCCGGCGGGGCACGACAACGGCCAGAGGACCGGCCTGAACGGTAAGACTGCCCCAGCCGGTGAACCGACTATCCGGTTCTCCGCCGAGGATCGTGAAGTCCTCATCACCCTGTCTGACCGCTTGTCCCCGAACGGATCTGAGCACAAGGATCGCGACGCTATCCCGGCGACGGTCACCGTCGCCGCCGGGCAGTTCCACGGGCGCATCCCAACCACGATAGCCGTGGAGGAGCTGGCCGCTTTGCGCCGGCTCCTCGTCGATTTGGACGCCCGCGCCGCGCAGGCGCCACAGGCGCGGTGGCAAGCGCGCGAGGCGGCGCTGTCCCTAGCGTTCAACCTGGACCGGCTGGGGCGTGTCCAGATCGAGGTCGACGCCGCGGACCGTTTCACCGGGACGCGCTTGATCTTCCCGCTCAACGCCGACCGAGGCTGCCTGACGACCTGGAGCGGCCAGATCGCCGACGTGCTCGAGGGCCTGCCGGCGCTCGAGAGCTTACACGTACACGCCTAGGCGTCACGGCTTCGCTGGTTCGACCCATAATCGCCCATGTGCGCTGACTTTTCGCGGTCCGTCCGCTGGTCATGGTCCTGTAGGGCCAAGCTCGTTTATCGCACTGCCCCCTGATCGCGCGTCACCACGGGAGGCGTGTCCGCGCCGACCGCCGAGGCGATGAGCGTGTCGACGATCTTGGCGCTGGAGAGCACGCCGGGCAGGCCCGCGCCGGGGTGCGTGCCCGCGCCGACGAAGTACAGGTTGGGGACATCCTCGCTGCGGTTGTGCGGGCGGAAGTAGGCCGACTGCGTCAGGATCGGCTCGACCGAGAAGGCGCTGCCGCGATAGCTGTTGAGCGTGTCGCGGAAGTGGCGTGGGTCGATCATGCGCTCGGTCACGATGTGCCGCGAGAGGTCGGGCAGGAAACGCTTTTCGAGCGCGTCCATGATGGCGTCGCGGTACGGCTTCGCCTGTTCCGCCCAATTCGTCGCGCCGCCCAGGTGCGGCACGGGCGAGAGCACGTAGAAGCTGTCGCAGCCGGGCGGCGCCAGGCTGGGGTCGGTGATCGTGGGCATGTGCAGGTAGAGCGAGAAGTCGTCGGCGAGCGTCTTGCGCGTGAAGATATCGTGCAGCAACTCGCCGTAGCGCGGACCCAGGATGATGTTGTGGTGGGAGAGGATACCCTCGTCGCGGTAAGGCCGGTCGGTCCCGAAGTAGATCACCACGAGCGACATGCTGTAACGCATGCGGCGCAGCTTGCCGTCGGTGTACTTGTGACGCGCCGCGGCGGGCAGCAGCTGGTGGTAGGTGTGGGCCACGTCGCCGTTGCTCACCACCGCGTCGGCCGGGAGCTCCGTGCCGTCGCGCAGGCGCACGCCGGTCGCGCGCCCGCGCTCCAGCGTGATCGCGCCCACCTCGGCGCACAGGCGTACGGTCCCGCCCAACTCCGCGAAGAGGCGCGTGAGGGCGTCGACGATCGCGCCGGTCCCGCCCTGGGCGAACCACACGCCCCAATGGCGCTCCAAATAGTGGATCAGCGTGTAGATGCTAGTCGTCTGGAACGGGTTGCCGCCCACGAGCAGCGGGTGGAAGGAGAGCACCTGGCGCAGCTTGGGATCGCGCACCAGGGAGGAAACGAAGCCGTAGACGCTGCGGTACGACTGTAGCCGCGCCATGTCGGGCACGATCTTGATCATATCCCAGGGCGTCAGGAAAGGCTTGTCGGCGAGTTCGGTGAAGCCCTTGGCGAAGATACGCTCGGAGCGGCGCACGAACTCGAGGTAGCCGTCGACGTCGTCGGGGCGCAGCGCCCGGATCTGCGCGGTCATGCGCTCCGTATCGCCGGAGTAGTCGAACGATGTCCCGTCGTCGAAGAAGATGCGATAGAACGGATCGACCGGGACGAGGCGCACGTAATCGTCGGGATCGCGCCCCGCCAGCGCGAAGAGGTCGCGGATCATCCAGGGGGCGGTGATGACGGTAGGGCCGCCGTCGAACGTGAAGCCGTCCTGCTTGTAGACATAGGCGCGTCCGCCCGGCTTATCGCGCTTATCCACGAGTGTGACGCTGTGCCCGCGCGCCTGCAGGCGGACGGCGACGGCCAGCCCCCCGAATCCGCTCCCGATGACGACGATCCGCATATATCTTAACTCTCTGTTAGTGTGTGGCTGTTGTTGGTGTGTAGGCGCTGACTCGTAGCGTCTATTACCTAAGTATGCCCGAAAAGGGCGTGCCACACGCCCCGCCCCGTGTGGCGCGCGTGGCTGGTGGCCGCGTGACCTTTGAAGGTCCGGTCCCTGCCATGACCTTTTAAGGTCAGGCCCACGGAGGCCGCCATCACCATCATCATGAGGATCCCCGCGAACGCCAGGGCCTTGACAATCTTTATGTTTAGAGCTAAACTATAACCATGGGACCCACCACAGGATCGTTCAAAGGCCGGCTCTTGCGGGCCCCGTCGGTACTGGCGTGGCTGCGCCTAGCGCGCGTCTTCCAGAAGGTCGACCGCGCCTCGGTGGCGCATCTACGGGCATGGGGCCTGAGCGTGGCGCAGTTCGATGTGCTGGCGCAGGTCGGGGCCGCGGAGGGGATGACCCAGCAGGAGCTGGCCCAGTCTCTGCTCGTCACCAAGGGCAACGTGACCCAGCTGATCGACCGTATGGAGGCATCCGGCTGGATCAGGCGTTGCCAGGAGGGCCGCTGTAACCGCCTCGCCCTGACCGACGAGGGGCGCCGGCTCTACGCGGACGTCGTTCCGGCGCAGGAAGATCTCATCACGCGCCTGTTCGCGACCCTCTCGCACGAAGAGCGCGCCGTGTTGCTCGCCACGCTGCGCCGCCTCGACCATGCCCTGCCCTGACCTTTTTGCCTTTCAAGTTTAGCTCTAAACAGGAGAAACCCCGATGACCATGACGACGACGACATCTGAAACAACCACCCGCGACGGCGACCAGGAGGCGCGCCCGCTGCACGAGTTGCTGCTGCGCCGGCGCAGCCCCCGCGCCTACGATACGCGGCCCATCGAGCCCGCCGCGCTACGCTCGTTGTTTGACGCGGCGCGGTGGGCGGCGTCGTCGAACAACGGACAACCCTGGCGCTTCATCGTCGGCGAGCAGGGCACGGACGACGCGGCCTTCGACCGCCTGCTCGGCACGCTCGGCGAGAAGAACGCGCGCTGGGCGCAACATGTGCCCGTGCTGATACTCGCCGTGGCCAAGCTGCACACGTACGCCGGCCGCGAGCAGCACGCGCTCTACGACCTCGGCCTCGCCATCGGCAACATGACCACGCAGGCGACGGCGCTCGGCCTTGCCTTGCATCAGATGGGCGGCTTCGACCTCACCCGCGCCCGCGAAGAGTTCGACATCCCCGCGGGCTATGAGCCCGTCGCTATGATCGCCGTGGGTTATCCGGGCGACCCGGCGTTGCTGCCGGACGACCTGCGCGAGCGCGAACTGGCCCCGCGCACCCGCGCTGACCTGGACACGTTCGTCTACGGCTCACGATGGGCCGAGGCGTCGCCGCTAGTGAAATAGTCGTGAGTCGTGAGTCGTGAGTCGTGAGTCGTTGATTGCCTCGACCATTAGTGACCTGTGAGACAAATGATGGTAGCGCTTACCATCTGACGACTCACGACTCACGACTCACGACTCACGACTAAAAAGGAGAACCCCCATGACCGCGGAGCTACGCATCCCCGGCATCCACCACATCACCGTCGTCGCGGGCGACCCGCAGCGCAACCTGGACTTCTATGGCGGCGTGCTGGGCCTGCGCCTGGTCAAGACGACCATCAACTTCGACGCGCCCGATGTCTACCATTTCTACTACGGCGACGAGGTCGGCCACCCCGGCACGATTCTGACCTTCTTTCCCTTCCCAAACGCGGCCAAGGGCCGGCGGGGAACGGGGACCGTCGACGCCATCGCGTTCTCCATACCCGCCGGTTCGCTCGACTACTGGACGGCGCGCCTCAAAGACCACGGTCTCGTCGTCGGCGCCCCGACGACGCGCTTCGGCGAGACCATCCTCTCGTTCACCGATCCTGACGGACTGCAGCTCGAGCTCATCGCGCACGACCAGGACACGCGGAGCGGCTGGGTCGGCGGTCCCGTACCGGCGGAGCACGCCATCCGTGGCTTCCACGGCGCCACACTGCTCGTGCGCGACACGGGGCCGACGGCGCGCCTCTTAACCGAAACCATGGGCTTCACGGCGGCGGACGCGGAAGGGGACCGCACGCGCTACGCCATGGGCGACGGCGCGCCGGGCGCCCAAGTCGATCTTGTTGGCGCGCCCGACCTGGCGTCGGGCGGCGTCGCGGCCGGTATCACGCACCATATCGCCTGGCGCACGCCCGACGAGGAGAGCGAGTCGCGCTGGCGGCGCGAACTCGGCGCGCTCGGCTTAGACGTCACGGGGGTGCGCGACCGCGAGTACTTCCGCTCCATCTACTTCCACGAGCCGGGCGGCATCCTGTGCGAGATCGCCACCGATCCGCCGGGCTTCACCATTGACGAGAGCGTGGGCGAACTGGGCTCAAGCCTGAAGCTGCCGGCGTGGTACGAGCCGCGCCGCACTCAGATCGAGCGCGCCCTCACGCCGCTGCGACGGCCCGCCCTCAACAATGCGCGGGAGGGGTAGCCGCGATGGGTAAGGTCGATCTTAAACGGGTGTACTCCAAAAAAGTGAGCAAGCGGAAAAAGCGGTACCCTCCGACGTGGACGCCGCGTGGCAGGGCCGCCCGTGCGCGGCGACGGCGCCGAGCAACACGAGCGGGCTGGCTATCGTGGTGGACGGCGTGCAGGCCCCCAGCGGGCGGGCTGGCACGCGATGAAGGTGGGCCCGTTTGCGCCGCTGGGGCCAGGGTTGCGGATTGACGCCGCGACACACCGCGCGCCCCTGGCCTGGGGTGCGGCCAGTTATTGCGCGG
>JAABUV010002808.1_pt1 | contig 22985 bp, 40 predicted proteins | sample 5559971 | NCBI WGS metagenome assembly JAABUV01 (sample SAMN10711881, study PRJNA513362) | rock metagenome | isolation source: Antarctica rocks | place: Antarctica: Victoria Land, Knobhead nord | collected 2015-12-19
CAGCAAGGCCGCCAGCAAGGCCGCCAGCTGCGCCGCGCCGGCCGCCGAGGCCGCGGCCGCGGCCGGCGACGCCACGAGCCCGCGCCTGTCCGCCGAGCAGGTGGCGCCCGCGCCGGGCGCTCGCCGCCGCGGCCGCCTCAGGGTCTATAGGGTCTGGGTGACCCTATATACTGCGAGCCGGCAGCGCTGACCGCGCCGGTCGCGCGCACAGGAGCACGTGGTGCGGCTGGTGTGCGAGGAGGGCAAGAGCGTGTTCTTCAGCGGCAGCGCCGGCACAGGCGCGCACGCCGAGCTGTAGTGGCGGGGCCCTGGGCTGAGCCTGAGGCTTGCAAGACGAGCTGGCCGCGATGCTCTGCAGAATTATGGCCAGGCTGCACTGCCAGCGGGCCGCTCGCTCGCCAGGCTGCTGCGCGGGCGCGCGCGGTGCCGGCGCCGACTGCATGCGCTGAGGGCGCGCTGGACCGGCAGGCAAGAGCTTCCTGCTCAACCACGTCATAGAGCGGCTGCGGCAGACCTATGGGGACGACTTTGCGAACAGCGTGGCCGTGACCGCCGCCACTGGCATTGCTGCGACCCACATCGGAGGCGCGTGCCACGCGCCTGCGGCACGCCTCGCCTGAGCTCCCAGCACAGTTATCAGCAGGGGCGCCCTGGGTACTGTGACTGTTGTCAGCATGTGTTTGGGGCGCATGCGGATAATGGCTGAGACACTCCAGATGCACCGGGCAGGCTGCTGTGACATTGTCTGGGGTGTCTGGGGATGCAGGCACGACTCTGCACAGCGTTTGCGGCTGCGGCATCGTGCGCACGTACGACGACTTTGGCAAGATGTGGCTGAAGCTCACCAGGGATCGCTGGCAGAAGCTCAAGGCGCGCGCTCGCCGCACACAGCCCGCCACACCCCACAGGCCGCACAGCACAGCAGATAGCCTGCCCATGGCTCAACCTTGAGCTTGGCCGGCATGAGCAGCGCTGCGCACACGCATTGGCGCTCTGGCCTGCGGTCGGCGGCGCACGCCCGCGCTCCTGCTGCGCGCCTGCGGGGCCTGCGAGGCCGACGCACAGGCGGGCATCGCAGCCCAGCACGCACGGCTCCGCAGTTGGCCTGTTTGAGACCAGGCGCAGCCCCGCGCGCCGCTGCGCACTCAGAGCGCTCCCGCCTGTTGGCCGGGCGGCGCCCGCACGTCGCCCATCCACAAAGCCGAGCCATGGCAGCTTACGAGCCCACTTTTCAGCACGCTTGTCAGGTGCTGATCATCGACGAGGTCAGCATGGTGTCGGCCGAGTTCCTGGAGCAGCTGGAGCAGTCGGCGCGCCAGCTGCGCGGCAGCAAGGCGCCCTTCGGCGGCATCCAGCTCGTGCTCTCCGGCGACTTCTTCCAGCTGCGGGCCCGCGCCGCTTGAAGAATCTGAAATGTTGCTGTGGTACGGCATGACGGGCCTGCCAGCGGTGCGGGGTGGCAAGCAGCGGTGTGCGGCCGCTCAAGCTCTGCACCTGGTTTCATCTAGAGTGACTGCAAACAGCCTGACGACTGCTCCCGCGCACCCAGCGGGGCTGCCTCGACCGGCAGCGCCAGCGCGTAGCAGCGCCCACATCCGCCTCTTGCAGCGTCGATATCACGCAGCATGCTGTCTCACCGAAGCTGAGGCCGTGTCGTGCCCTGTATCTGGGCATACCCCCTGCTGTGCTGCCGCGCATAGCGGTCATGATGGTGAGGGACCTGGTCTCCCATGCGGCCTCCGAGGCGAGCGCACACGCCTCTCAGCGCGCAGCGCATGTGCTGACAGGCATGGCGACGGGGGGCGGCAGGCTGCCGCCGATCACGTCGCGCAGGGAGGCGCACTCGCCGCCCAACGCCTTCCTGAACCGCGGTTTTGCCTTCCAGGCGCCCGCCTGGAAGCGCTGCGGGCTGCACCAGGTGCGCCGCATGCGCTTGGCTGCTTGCTTCAAGTGGAGCTGGGCGTAATGGGCAGCGATGCCAAGCTTTGCATGCAAACAGCCGCCGCGAGCCTGCGCCGAAGCGCTCAGCGGTCGGAGATGCGCAGGTGCTGCTCACGCACGTGTTCCGGCAGAGGGACATGCGCTTTGTCAACATCCTGAACCAGATCAGGTGCGCGTGCCGCCGGCCGGCTGCCGGGCGGGGGCGCGCGCGCGGCCTCTGTCGACGCGGGCTCATGGTTTGTGCGATCCATGCAGTGAGCAGCCTCGCTGGGGCGGTGCAGAGCGGTTCACAGGCAACGTGTGGACCTTCACATGTATCAAAAGCTGTTGCAGGCAGTAATGGGAAAATGCTTCAGACAGAGCTGGCTGCTGTGTTGCAGGCACAGCGTGTTTGCCGGGCCCAAGGGCAGGGAGTGCGGCGTTCTGTTGCAGGCAGGGCAATGGGGAGGCGGCTGCGCGCGAGCTGGCAACCGCCTGCGGCCGGCCCCTGCCCGAGAACCACGGCGTGAAGCCGACGCAGCTCTTCTCGCGCAACGCCGACGTCGACAACGTCAATAGTCAGGCGCGCGCCCGCTGCCCGGCGCGCGGCTCCGACGGGTGCGCAAGAGGGGCGCCCCGCCGTACTCCCCTCAGTATAAACCAGGCCGCGGTGCCGGCCGAACCCGGTGGCGCGCGCCGTAGGAGCTGGCCGCGCTGCCGGGGCGGGCGGTGGAGCTGCCGGCGGCGGACGACGTCGTCCCGCTGAGCGCCGGCAACACGCAGGCCGCAGACACGCTGCGGCGCTCGGACTTCTTCCGCGAGTGCATGGCGCCCAGGACTGCCTCGTTCAAGGTGCTGGCCGGGAGGCTAGGGTCAGGGTCCTCGGCAGCCAGCCGCGCGCAGTCAGCATTCGGCAGAGGCCTCTAGTGACCAGTTAGAATCTGCTGCACAGGGCCGGCAGGCGGCTGCCTTGCATGGCCTGGACGGCTGCTTGGGCAGCAGCGGCTGGCGCACAACACCCGGCCGTCTCTGCGTGCTCAGCAGCAGGGTCGGGGCATGAACGTGTGTGGAAGCGGTGTGAAGCATCGTTGGCGCACTGCTTGCATAGTGCTTTTTTTGTTTGACTTGCATCTCACTGTGACTGCAGAGCGGGTGAATGGGGCGCAGGTGCTGACACAAGGTGTTGGTACGGTGAGCAGTTGGTGTTTGGGCATGCCCGCGTAAGCGCGCTGTAGGCGAGGGCGGGTGTTAGGGCGCTGATGCCGCCAGGCGGGCGCCCAGGTGATGTTGCTAAGGAACTCGAGCTGCAAATAGGGTTAGGGTTTCATGTAGGGCAGGACGCTGACATAGCAGCCGCGCCGGGCGCGCCGCCAGGCGAGCGCCCAGGCGTTGCTGCTGAAGAAGCTGGAGCTGGGATTGGAGACAGGGTGGGGCAGGGCGCTGACGTGGCGGCCGCGCCGGGCGCGCGGCCAGGCGGGCGCGCAGGTGATGCTGCTGAAGAACCTGGAGCTGGGCGTGGCCGGCAACGGCGCGCGCATGCTGGTCAACGGCTCCCGCGGCGTCATCACGCGCCTGGTGCCCAAGCAGGTGCCGCATGAGCCTGGCATGCCGGCGGCCCTGCATCTCTGCGTCCTGGGTTCTCATGAAGGAAAAAAACCCAACCCTAACCCTTTCCCGTTTGGTGAGGAAGCCGTGAAGCTGCGGGTCCTGCGCGCAGGAGTACGTGGAGTCGCTGCTCGGCAAGCCCGCCGCTGCAAACCCTGAAGGCGCCGAGGGCGGGCCCGCTGACGCCGCGCCGCCCGGGAGCCAGGCCGCGCCGGGCCGCAGGCCGGCCCAGGCTCCCGCCGTCCCGCCGATCATCCAGATCCTGCAGCGGTGCGGCTGCGCGGACTTGCGCTCGTCGCAGCAGGGCATGCACCATATGGGCGCGGGGGCTGCCTTGTCGGTGGCCGCCTGTCAGGCTCGCTGTGCAAGGCTGGCCCCTGAGCGTCAAGCAGGGAGGGCCTGCAGCCCCGCTCATTTGCCCGTCGTAGGTGTGCTCCGCAGGCGGGACCCAGGTTTGAGAAGAGGACTGTGAGCAGCGGCCTGCCGCATGCAGCCAGGGTGAGAGCACGCCTGCGGTGCCGCGGCTGTCACCACCGTCTGCTGTTGTGGATGGCGCCAGAAACGCGTGCATGCCGCGCATGCGGCCTTGCTCGGCTGCAGGAGCGTGCGCCAGATGCGACGTGTCCCTGTGTGGCGCAGGTGGCCGGGCGAGTGGATGCCGGAGGTGCAGTACACCAACGGTGCGCGCGCCCAGGCCCCCTGCTGCGCGGACCTGCCGCCTGCCAGGCCGCGCAGCATGCTGCAGTCGCGCCTTGCCGCGCGCCGTCTTCAGCCGCTGTCCCCAGCGGCGCTCACGCTCGCCCTAGAATCGTGCCGAGCCGGCGCGTGCTTAGTCCATCGCGCCGTAAGTCTGCGACGCCGCCGCATGTGCATGAGCCAGGCGGCCTGGCAGGCGCTGCCGCAACTCTGCCGGCTGGTGGTTCTGCAAGGGGGGGAATGCGGCGCAGGCCGCGTGGAGATGTGCCTGCCCGCCGAGTTCGACTCGGAGATGGCCGGCGTGGGCACCTGCCGCCGCATCCAGGCGCGGCTGCTGCCCTACCCTAACCTTCAGTGTGCATGCATGCCCGCTTGCATGAGGTACAGAATTACTGGCATGCAGCAGCACGTGAGCTTGCATGCACTGTCTGTTAGGGGTGAGCGCGCCGCGCTATACTGCGCCTGACAGACAGGCTGCGCGTGCTGTGCTTGCCAGCGTGCTGCTGCAGTCCGACTGCTAGGGTTGCCTCGCTTAGCTTTCCGGGTCAAACAGCCTATGCACACACATGGACTCATAGCAAGGCACGGACATTGACATACATTTAGCTTGCTCTGGCGCAGATCCCTCTCAAGCTTGCATGGGCGCTCACGGTGTGCCCCCCTCCAGAAGCCTCCCATCTTTGACCTGCAGCCGCTTCTGAGGTTGCGAGAATTGCCATCCGGCCACAGTCTGCAGATAGGATCCACGCTGCTCCTCACGAGCAGCTCTTATCTGCTGATTGTATAAGGGACTAGCATGCCCCCTTGATTTCTTGCATACCTTGCTGGCGCGGCCGTCATAGACTATGTGCTTACTCCCGCTTCTGAAGATGACCCTGAGGGAGGCGCAGATCCACAAGTGCCAGGGCCTGACGCTCGACCTGGCGCGCGTGTCGCTGCGCTCCATGTTTGCGGAGGGCCAGGCATACGTGGCGCTCTCCCGCGCGCGCTGCCTGGAGGGCCTGCAGGTGCTGGAGTACTCGCAGAGCTGCGTCAAGGCGCGCGCGCAGCTCCGTGCCTCGGAGTGTGCATGCTGGTGACAGCTTGCACGCGCCATGTGCGACTTGCAGGACCCGCGGCTGTACCCGCCGCGTCCCAGGTTCCTGATCACAGTCAGTGTGGGCAGCATGCCTGCAAACGACATGACGCGTGAGCAATGGGTTGCGCTGCCCGCGCGCCTGGCGTCGCGTGAGCGGCCTGGGCGACGCCGCGAGCCCACAGGCGCCTGAGGCCGGCGCGCGGCGGCCGGCAGACGTCGCCCGTTGTCAAGCGCTTCTACGCGGCGCTGGCGGCGGGCGAGGAGTATGCCGACAACGCCTGGGCGGCGATCGCGCCGGCCGGGCAGCAGCGCGCCGGCGAGGACGCAGGGGGCGCCTCCATGGGCGGCGCCGCCGCCGCCGCGCCGACGGGGCCGCGGAGCGGCTTCGGCGGCGGGTCGCAGCCCGACGGCCAGGGCGCGGCGGGCGGCTCAACCGGCGGGTGCTTCAAGTGCGCCTGACCCTAGTCCTATCCTAGCACATCGTATGTTGTGCACTGCGGTTCAAGCGGCCGCACAGTGCCAAGTGGCAGTGAGTCTGCCTCCTCATAACATGCCCACAAAGTGGTCGTGGCGCATGCGCCAGGTGCGGCCAGCCGGGCCACTGGGCGAGGGACTGCCCGGGCGCGTCGCAGCCGGCGTCCGCGCGGTGGGCGACCCCAGCTGGTGCGGCGCGCGCACCAAGCAGCTGCTTACCCCTGCACGCTCGTGGCTGTGAGTGCTGTCATGCCACCACAAGCGCGGCATTACCGAAGCAACGGTCTGTGCGTTCTGAACGCCGCAGAGCCTCTGCATGGAAGACGGCACAGACGCGCACCGCCTGTGTTTGCGCACAGGCGGTCGCGGCCGAACCGCCGCCAGGACGCCGACAGGCGGCAGCCGGGGCCGCGGCCGCGGCGCGCCGTCGCCGGGCCGCAACGCCATCACATCGTACTTCAGCGTCCAGAACGGCGGCCCGCCAAAGCTGGGCGGCGCGCCGAAGCAGGGCGGGCCGGCGGCCGGCGCCGGCCAGGGCAGCGGCTTTAACGGCGGCGCTGCCGGGCGCTCAAACTGCTTCAAGTGGTGCGCCATGCATGTACGCAGTCCAGCCTGGCCAAGCCTGTGTCACTAAGCCTGTGCAGGCACGCCCATGCGTATGCCTGATCCTGCCAACGCATTTCCATGCACCAATGATGTGCAGATGCGGCCTGTGATCGTTACACAGCGATTTCCATGCGCCTGTGATGAGCCTTTGCCTGTCACTTGCATGCACAGTGACGGGCCACTCACTCGCATGTGCGTGGGCAGTGGCGGAGCTGGGCACTGGGCTCGCGACTGTCCCGGCTGAGGTGGCGCTTGTGCCAGTGACACCTTTGCAGCATGACGCGGCTGCGGGCGAGCGCTGTACGCACTTGGCCGGGTCTGCTCTGCACTTGCAGCTGGACGTCTGATTCCCCACGGCGCTGTTTGGCGGGCAGCTGTGGTGGCGCATGCGTCCAGGGCTGCTGGACTGTGCCCGAGCATGTGGCAGTTGCTGGCCATAAAGCTGCATTATGATGACTGGGGAGGGCTGGTGTGGCTCTGCCGGGACGAAGGCTGGAGCATGTTGGCTGGGAGGCTGGGAAACCTGTATGTGCACATGTCCAATGGTAGGAAGTGTGTCAGTATGAATGAAGTTTGTCTGCAGACGTCCGTTTCTCGGCTTGGATGCCTATAGAATAGGTGGCAGTAGTGAACATTTCAGCGAGGTCAAGTGCAGCGCCATGCCTGGTTCTGTGTGGTCCATGCCAGGGCGCATGCCGGCTGGATGTACCTGTCCCAGCAGACGCTGTGCAGCACGGCGCACTCTTAACAGGTTCACTGTTAGTGCGTCGTCAGGCACGCAAGAGAGCACTCCATTACGCATCCAACTGACTTCTTGGGACACTATAGGCTGGTCTGGCCTGGAGGCGCGTCAAAAGCCTTGTCACGCCTGCTTACGTGCACTGCAGCTTGCCATGAGAGTCGTTTGTACCTGCTTCAGCATGGCAGATGCCATATCTATATGTAGTCTGAAGCCGTGAGACTGAAGAGAAGCTTCACCAAGCATGCTGTGTTTGCAGGTGCACCCGCAGACCATCCACACACCAGGCCAGAACGAGGCAGTTGTACGCATGAAGCTGCGGCCGGTAAGAGGCCGGGCATGCGTAGTGTTGGGACCTTGCTTTGCAGAGGAGTGGTAGCTGCCACTGGGTATGGTGTCACAACACTGCAGCAAAGCGCGCTCTCTTGCAGCTGAAGCATCTGGCCACCGTGCCACTATTGCTATGTTCATCACTCGTACGTTTGGCAACACGCAGGTGAATCCGGCAGACTGCTCTTTAATTCAAGGGCGCATGGGGCGACCAAAGCTGCCGCTGACGCCCGGCGCTGAAGGTCTGGTGCACTCCACACCTGTCTGCCTCGCTGTTGCCTTGTGGCTTGTCCGCCCTCTGCGTGAGCAAGCATGCACCGAGGGCCTTCGGCAGTTGGCAGCTGCGTCCCCCTTTGGGTGAGGTTGCCAATGTGACCAATGCTGCCACATCTCCATTAGAGCTAACCATAGGAATGTGAGGGTACCCATCACCAGCAAGTGCCTCCACCCGGCACTCTGCAGGGTGCATCCAGAGGTTGCTCCAGACCCCTTACCCTTACAGGCCTGGGAGTGGTGGAGGCATGCGGGCCTGGCGTGGAGCGCGTTGCTGTCGGCCAGCGCGTGGTGCCTGTGCCCTCGGCGGAGTGGAGCGCGCTGGGTGCGCGTCACTGGGCTCTTGAACCTAGGGTGACCACCTGTTTCCCATGCACTTGTGGTGTTGGCGCCACGAGCAGCCCAGAACTATTTACATGTGGGCCTGTTCGCGTGACGCCGATCGCATGCATGAAGAGCCGGATGACTGAGCTACACCTATGTATCAGCCCGCTGCGGCTGTCTGGTGCAGCCTTGTATGACACGTGAGACCCCACACACATCCAGGGTCTTCAGGGTGAGTGCTCACGGCACTGCTCATGCTGGGCGCATGCTCCAAGGCGAGGACTTGCATCAGTACTGGTTGCGGTGGGATGCAGCCTGGTAAGAGACTGACAGGGCTTGCCAGACTCCCCCCGTCCTGACCATGCGACCAACGAAGGCCCGCTGTCCCGCCTCCCGGGCCCCCGACCTCCCCGCCTCATGTCAGAGGGCCACCGCTCGCGGCAGGGCAGACGGCGGCGGCACCTGGCAGACCTTCATGGCCGCGCCGGCCGCCAATCTCGAGCCCGTGCCCGACGGCGTCGGCGACCAGGACGCGGCGCAGTTTGCGGTGCGGCCCGGACGCGCCCTGCGCGCCTCCGCGCCTCCCCTCTCGGGCGCCACGCATGCGCCCGCGGGTGCGGCGCGGAGGCGTGGCCAGGCGCGGGGCAGCCGTGGGCACCTGTGAGCCGCAACGGACAGGGAAAACATTCAGTGTGCACGTGCGGGCGTGAGCGCGCGCCAGGAGGCTGGCGGCCATGTGCAGTGGCTGGCGCATGCAGGTCCATGCTGGGACCTTCACCTCAGCGCTGCTGCCAGTGCCCGCGTGACCAGCGCGCTTCCCGTGCAGCGCTGCCTGCCTGCGTTGTGCAACATGTGTGGGGTGTGGCGGAGGCCAAGCCCATGACTGTCGGGCACAGTGGGCGCGTGCGAGCGCACGCGAGCGCGGCAGGTCAACCCGCTCACCGCGTACGCCATGCTGGCCGTGCTGCAGGTGCCGCGCGGCGAGTGGCTGGCCCAGGCGCGCCCGCCGGCCCCGCCCCCCTGCCCTGCTCGCCAGCACTTCTGTACATTTGCTGCACATTGGTAGGTACTGTGGAGCTGGCGTGCTGTTTTGTGGAGCTTGAGCTGCGCAAGCGAGTTGGGTGTCACTGCCGTGCAAGCTAAGTCCTGTGCAAGAATACAACACGGTGCTGCAAGAGTGCTGTGCTCCCCACCACATGCGTTCCAGTGCGCCAGACTATCAGGTCAAGTCGCTGTGCGCCTGGCGTATGATCCCGAGCCCAGGGCCGCGCGCCGCGCAGACCGCAGCGGGGTCTGTCCTGGGGCGGCTGGTGATCGCGCTGGCCGTAGCGCGGGGCGTGCGCACCGCCAACCTCGTGCGCCGCGCCGAGCAGCGCGAGGAGCTGCTCGCGCTTGGGCGCGCGCCCGCGGCGCAGCGGTCACGTTCACATTTACTGGGGCTAGGGCTAGGGCTTCTGCTCCCTGGGAGACAGAGTATGGCAGGCCTGACTGGCAGGCCTGACTCCTGGACTGACCACATGCTGTGCCACAGCACACCACTTCTCGAGCGCACGCCTCGACTTGCATAACCGACTTGCAAGTACGGGCAGTGCTGAGAGGTGAGTGAGCAGGCGCATGCTGTTTGGCCAGGGCTGACGAGGTGGTGGTCACTGACGACGACAATGCTGCGGAGCGCCTGCGGGCATGCACAGGCGCGCTCCATCTCCCTTGCAGTCCCCGTCCCGCAATGCTGCCCAACCAAGAGGGCATACCCCCCGTTTGCATTTGCATCACGGATAGTGGACAGCAGCTCTGCCGAACACTGCATGACGTCTGACCGCACCCACAAAGGGATCTGCATGGATTTTTTTGGCTCTGGTAATCTTGGGGCCGTGTCGTTGCGGAGCACGCTCCGGCTGTCTGCACTGCGCCACATGAGGCTGCCAGCCCAGCGCACAAGACCGTACGCTCTGCGTGGTTGCTGCAGGCCAGCATCATTTTGCACTGTAAAATTCACTGGACATTGGCTGTGCGTGCAGCACGGCCAACCTTACCCTCTGGGGGCGCGCTGCAGGCGGACGCGGCGCATACGCGGCGCTGGACGCCGTGGGCGGGGCCACCACGCAGCTGGTCACGTCCGCCGTGCGCCCGGGCGGCACGGTGCTCATCTATGGCGCGCTGTCGGGGCCGACGCTGACGCTGAACACGTTTGACATCTTCCTGCGCAAGCGCCTGGAGGCGTGCGCGGGCTCGGGCTCGGGCTCACAGTTGTGGCTGCACGAGTGGCAAGCCTGGCCGCATGCATGGCTATCCTGCCTGCTTGGAGAACAGCCGAAGGCCGTCACCCTGCCGGCTGGCCGCCAGGCAGCAGGCCGTGTCACGCCCATGCGCTGCAGAAGACATGCGTTTTCGGGTGTTGGAGCTCTGCTAGCTTTTCGAGGTCATGCAGGCATGCGCGATATGGGTTGCTGAGCCAGTGTCTTCGAGGGGCGACGCAGGCATTCACGCTGCGCTCATGGCTGGCCGGCCTCGGAGAAAGCCGAGGCAAGGTGCTCGCGGAGGTTTGGGCGCTGGTGGCAGACGGTACCCTTCGGCCATACTCAGGTGCCCAACACCCAGCCACGCACCTCCCCGGCACTCCATGTGCACTGGTAAGCGCTCTGTGGTCTGATGATGTGAAGCTGTGTGAAGACCAGACTGTATGCTTGGCTGCTAGCGTGGTGCCCAGCGTGGCAATGGCCGCAAGAGCACTGGCAAGCCGATGCTGGTGCCGGAAACGCTGGCCAGGTGTGGCCCATGCGAGGTGGCTGGCAAGCTGTGTCTGCCTCACTGGCTTGTGCGTTTGTGCGGGCATGCAGGCCGCGTATACATGCTGGAGCAGGCGCGCGAGGCTGCGGCGGAGTCTGTGCGCCAAGGGCGCGGGGGCAAGGTCTTCCTGGCCGGCTGAGGAACACCATGCCTCCGGGTGCAGAGTGCCATGCGGTCTTCGCCGCCAGCAGCGCCTTTGAATGAAGGCCCCGGGCTGGAGAGAAGTGGAGGACGAGAGGTCGCAGCAAATAGCCACTGCACAGCTTTTCACATCTTCTTCTTGCAGACGATTGACACGTAAAGCCAAAATCACCAGCGTCTGGTGTGACACAACAGGCAGGGGATGCCACGCAGCGTCTGCACAACAACACTTTTCACAAAAGCAGCCCCATCCCCGCCTGCATTAGCAGGGACACATGCTGGTGAAAGCGCAGGCCTATCTCATCTCCTCCTTCTTTTCTTCCAGGCTCTTGGCCACATCGTCCGCAGCGTCGTCGCTCGCAGTCTTCAGCTCCGTCTCAAACTCCTGTCGGTGAATTCTGACAAAGTTGAGCGGCCCGCACAGGCTTTGCATATTACACTTCAGACAGTCAGGGCTCCGTACTGCAGCAACAGTCACCGTAGCACACTCAGCGCACCTTTGCGGCGGTCTGGAAGCTCTTCACAGTCTTGCCGAGCTCCTTGCCCAGCTCAGGCAGCTTGCTGGGGCCTGCAGGCATGAGGCCATCGCAAGCTTGCACAGCGCCAGCTGCTTATCACAGCACGCTGCAACGCAAGGCAGCTCAGAGCAGGCGTAAACAATGGTGCACCCGGGTCTGCTGAGCTGTCCTCAACATGCGAGGCACGCCTTTGCAGGTCGCTGTGCTACCTCCCTCTGGACCTGGCAACTAACCAGCGCTCACCGAATATGACCACTACGACGCCTGCGATGACCGCCAGCTCCGGGAAGCCCAGGCCGAACAAGCCGCACGTCGTCACTTGCTGCGCAATCCACAGTCTGAGTCAGCCAGGTCCCACGCGTTGACCAGCGGTGTTACCAGTGGCTGGCAGCCTTGACTGCAAGTCCGTCCGCACCCGCCGCGGCCTTTGCACGGCGGCGGCCAGCCTGCATGTGGCAGGGAGCGGCGCTCCCGTCAGGTAGCCGCCTTTGAGCGCCGCGACCGGCGCCAGCCGCTGCGGCCGGGCGGCGTGCTGTGCCCTGTGTGTGCAAGCGCCGTGTGCAAGCACGCCGTGAGTGATGACCGCATTGGCAGACATTGCAACAGCCTGATGTATAGCTCTGCTCTTGGTGTACTGGCGTCAGCTCACTGGACAACAGCGAACAAATTCACCAGAAGACAGCGCTGTATCTGTTCAAGCCCTGTAGCTGACCCTAAATGTATCCTCCTCAGCTGAAGTCTGCAGTACATGCTCATTGCATTGCAGCCTATCCTCGCGCCCCGAAACAGGCCGGCACATGCAGAAGTCGCTATCAGACAAATTACGTTTGCGGGGGATTACATAGCTACTTACATGTCCTCCCAGCTTGGCTTGTAGACATGGGGTCCTGGTTGAAAGACATGCAGTCCGTCATGCACACACTCCTTCCTTGACGCAGAGCAGGAACCAAGCAATTGCCCTACCATACGCGTAGAGCCTCCCATGGTCGCAGACACTAAGCACCTACTGCCGCACATCACAACCTGTGGCTGGCCAGCTCTCATGCAGCTCAGCATGCACGGGTAGCTCCAGCAGCGGTCCAACACTTCACAGTGACACCGCATCCAAGCTCTCAGCAGACACTACCGGCATGCGCGTCGTGTGCCGCGAAAAGTGGTAGCCTGGGGCGTCATTGGCATACGAGCGTGCAGGCGCCCCGCCCTCGCCGCTGAGCACAGCCAAGCGCGTATCACGCCTTGCGCAGCTCGGCATGCACCATGAACTCCAGCAGCGGCGGCTTGCGGTCGCTCCACTTGAGGTGCGGCAGTTGCTTGGCCGTCAGTGCCCTGGCCAACGCAGCAACATCAATCCACAACCCTTGGAGAAAAATGCTGTCTGACCTTCCTGCATGCCTGCCTGTGTACTCCCCGACGGGTGCATGGGCAGCGTAAAGCACAGGCTTGAACAATGAAGCGCATGTCAAACAACAAAGCGCCATGTGCGGTACCTGTGTCCCTGCCACGGACCTGTGAAGCCCAACGTTGCAGACTGGCGCCCACGACCGCACGAGAGGTGTGGCCAAAGCAGTGCCCCCGTGGCAGAGCCGGCGGCGCACCGGGCGTCTAGCTGCTCCGCGACAGACCACCCGTGCGCGCCCCAGAACGCGGCAAAGTCCTCCGGCGCCGTCTCAAAGCCCGACAGGATGGGCTCGCCGCGCGCCGCGAGCGCCTGCGCGCGCCAGGTTGAGGGTATGTGAAGCTGGCTGAGCGGAAATCTCGAAAATGGTGCAGTACCCTGCTGGCGCCCTGCGCATGCCCCTAGCCGGGATGGCCGTCCACAGGCCAGCGGGACGCTTGTCGGATCGCCTACGTGCGGACTCCACAGTAGAGCCATCGCGCTGCGCCAAGCAACGACAAGATCGAGTGCGCGCTTGGCTGCGCTGGGGGGGCGCGGGGCGGGGCGGGGCCGCGCACGTCGCGGCCGTTGATCCAGCCGCGGCGGGGCTTGATGCGGCCCTCCACCAGCCCGAGCGGCACCGCGTCCAGGCACAGCCGGCTGCCGGCCGCGGCGACGCCGCTGATCTGCGCCACCACGCTGTCCACGGCCGCCTGCGCGGCGGGGAGGGTCAGCCTCCTGCGGCAAACCCGCAAGCTGGGCGCTTGCGCGCAAGCCGGGCGCTCGCGCGCGCAGCCTGCAGGGATGCTGCACCGGGGGTAGTGCGGGCATGGGACGCCCCTGCTGGGCAGTGCGCAAACGCCTTGACCACCGCTTATTCCAGCCTTGCATCTTACACAACACGCGTTCTTGTTCAGCGAGCTCGTGCAATACAGCCAGACCCGCGTGTCCAACATCGGCGAGCTTGACGTATATCAGAAGCAGGGCGAGCGCTCTGCGACCGCGCGCAGGTCGCTCTGGCCTGGCATGACGGTGAGCGCGCAGAGCCGGCGGGGGCCGCGCTCGGGGGCACGCCAGCGGCAGGTAGCAGAAGATGCCCTCGCATGTGAACAGCGCCGGGCGGGCGGCGTCAAAGCCGGCGGCGGCCAGGTTGCGCGCGAGCGCGCCCACGTCCGCCAGGTCGGTCGGCACGAACGCCGGGCGCGGGTACTGCGCGCGCCGCACGACCTCAGTGCGCGCCGCACGGCTTCAGTAGGCGCCCGCACAGCTTCAGCGGGCGCCCGCACGGTTTAATGCGCGCCACACGGCTCCAGTGGGCGCTCGCGCGCGCGCAGCCTCGCGCGGCTCGGTTGCAGGCGCGCAGTCAGCAGACAGCGGGTGTTGGTCTCAGCAGCGATGGCCGGCAGGCTGCCGCGGTGCGGGCATGCCTGAGCATGATAACCGTCCACACGCGCTGTGCATGCATGTGAGGAGCCAGAGAGGGCCAGACGCCCACTGAAGCTGTGCATACTCAGCAGTGGACTGGCTTGCGTCATCTCTTGTGCTGTCAGCAAACGCACGCAATGCGATGTGCCCGATGCCACAGGCATACACAGGCAAATCGCATGGCGCGGATCCAGCTGCGAGTGCCAAGCGCGCGCCTTGTGCGTGTCGGGCAGCACGCCGTCCACCAGCTTGACCTTGCGCTCCAGCACCGGCGGCAGGTCGACCTCGAAGAACTGCGCGCGCGCGCGCGCGCGTCCTGGGGCAGGAGGCGCGTGCGGCTGGGGCGTGCCGCGCCCCATAGCGGCAGCCACAGCAAGCAGCCTGGTGTCACCCGACCAGGCTCCAAAGTGGTAGCAAATTTGGGGCGACAACGCGCCTTACAAGTTTCAGCACATGCACAGCGCACAGGGGACATGCCCAGCGCAAGCCCGAGGCATCCAGCTGTCGCTCGCACTGCGTACTGTGGCATCTTCCCGCGGTCCCACTATGATACACGAAGTGCCTTGGGGGTGTTGCGGGGATGAGGAGGAGGGCGACGACGACGTCGACACGTCCTGTTGTGGAACAGGTCGAGGTGTCTCTGGGCCTGGCCCCACCTTGACGCCCGGCTGGTGCAGGCGGTACGCGCGCGTGCAGTAGCCGGCCGCGATGATGACGACCTGCGTGATGCCCGCCTGCACCGCGGCCGCCACCACGCCGTCCATCCAGGACGTGCGCGCGTCCACGTAGTTGATCATGCCGTGCGCGCCCATCGCCTCCTCCACCGCCAGCTGCGCGCGCGCGCTCCACGACTTGCCCAGTGGTAAAGGTAGGTTGCACCTCGATTGCTGACACCATTACTATTTACGTATTCTAAAACTTGTTCATGAGGCGCACACGCAGCTCGGCACCACGTCGTGCGGCGAGGAGTCATGCATGCTCCAGAGGACGGCGCTCCACACGCTGGCCGCGCCGAGTCCGCACAGCCTGTTTCTGCACAGGCAGAGTCCTGTGCGAGGCGGGAACGCCCACTGGTTTTTAACAGTATTACTGTGGCGCACCCAGTAGATCGTCTTGTAGATGTAGAAGAAGTTGTTGTACCAGAAGACCCTGCCGCGGAGCGCGGGCGTCAGGCGCTGGCACGGCTCCGGCGCCTGCTGCAGAGCAGGCAGCGCTGCAAGCTGCCGGTGACAAAACATGCAGCCAGAACAAAGAGCCGCAGGAGAGGCAAGCACCTACAATGCCGTGCGTGGAACTGCGACCTCCAGACGAGCACTGAGTTCTGTATGGACAGGTCCATGGGCAAGCCCTCTCATGGGACGCAAGCAACGCATTTTTGGATTTCTATGTGTCCTGTAAAGCCTTTCTTAGCACCAAGGAGTGTAACTGAGCCCGTGACGGCCGGCGAGCGCACCGCGCGGGCATGACGTAGTCGCGGAACATCGGCGAGATGAAGTCCTGGTTGCAGTTGGGCTTCTTACAGTCGCGGTTGAAGGGCCGCTGGCACAGCTGCGAAGCGTGCGGCCGCACTTCAGCAGGCTGCGTCCGCACACGGCGCTGCAAGCAGAAAAGAATATACCAAGATGGCTGAATGCCAGGTTCTGTGCTGCGCCCGCAGCGCGCGCGCAGCAGGCAAGCGTGCGGACAGGCCTACACTCTTGGCGAGCAGCTGCCTGCAGGGCAGCCGTGCGCAGCCGCGGCGGGCGCGCACGATCATGTAGTTGGTCGGCCGGTGGTTGCCGACGCAGCGGAAGATGCCGCAAGGCCCACGGCCCACCTTGCGGTGGTACAGCGCCGGCTTGCGCCCACGCTCGTCCCTGCGCGCCGCGCGGTCGGGCTCCGTGTCGAGGGGCGCCCTGCCGCGGCCGTCGAGCGCCGCAGCGGGGCCCAGCGCCGGCGCCGCCGCCGGCGCAGCCGCTGCGCCTGGCACGGCCGGCGCGGCTGTGGCCGCCGCGACGACGGCGATTGGCGCGCGCGGCTCCGCCGCTGCCTTGGCCGCGCGGCCGTGCTCCGCCATGGGTACTGGTATGGCTGTGACCTGAGTATTTGGCACACGGTGTCGGCCACCAGGACTGTGCGTGTGCACTGAGCACGTCTGCATGCCACTGCAGATACCGCTTGCGTTGGGGCAGCCGGAGCAAGGGGGCCCCGCCCAAGCAACTACAGGCAAGGGTTGCAAGGCATGGCCGCGCTGCCACGCTGGTGCTCACCGTCTGGCTGGGCAGAACTGCCAGCGCCTCAGGCGCGGGTATCCAGAGCGCAAACCAGGAGGAACAGGGGTGATACCTCTGCCATCCACAGGGCGCAGGGTGGGGCGCGGCGGGCGGTCTGCGGGCACCAAAGCAAGCAAACCTCTTCGCTTGTCCTCTACTTGAGTGTCAAGGACGCTGCGCTAGTGGGCTTCTAGTTTGAACTCGTGTGAAGCCCTGTTGTCCCAGGTCAGGCCCTGAGGTTGGCTTGGAGTCGAAGCGGGCCGTGAGAAATTCAAATTGATCCAAGCTGATGTCAAGATCTGCCATGCCGCATGGCCTGTGCGTGTGCGGAGTGTGAGCTATGTCTAGCCGAAGGCGTCTGCAGAGTGCCCAAGCGCACGTGACCTGCATGGCTTGAGTCCACCAGGCTTGGTTGCATAGGTGGGCACTGCTGCCTGTGACCGCAATTTTCGGATGCACAGTGTTCAGGTTGGCGCCAAAACAGAATGCCGCTGCTGTGGCAGCACCCACTGGTACCTGCACGTCATGCGAGGTGGGTGGTACATGCTGGCGCTAGTGAGGTCGGGAACATCTTCTCTGTTTTTGCCCCAGACCGGACAACCAACCTGCTTGTTCGTTGCAACCGCGTGTGTGCGCATTGCTCAGCTGAGGGCGGCGCCGCGCATGGAAGCTTTCCCGTGCAGAGCCTCTGTGGCTTAGTGTCGGCCGCAGAGATACGGAGTAGTGGACAGTCGATTCAATTTTGGGTCTGTGGGAGTCAGGTGCATGCGCATGATCTGCTGCGTATGCTTATCGCGCAGTGCTCGCGCCAGTATGCGCTCAAAGTTGTGAAGAGCACATCTGGTCCGGTAGGCTGGTTGAAGGTTTTGGCATGGCGCCGCTGGCCGCTGCAGAGCTCTTCTGAGTGGCAGGCAGTTGCGAACGATCATGCGTATGCTGTTTGGTGGGCAAACGAGGGGCACAAAGTTTATGGTGTGAAAGCTTTTGCAGGCATGCATGCACAAGCATCGGTTCCTGGACAGTAGGTGACTAGGGCTCAAGGACACAGGTGCAAGAAGCATCTGTTTGGCAGAGCGCCATGTGTGCTGCAGTGTGAGACACGTGTTTGCTTCGACCTGGCTGCAGCGCACGCATTGGCAACGAGCTGCAAGGCGGCCGAAGTGCGAGCGGTCATTGATGCATGGGTGCATACCCGCATGCATGGAGGAATGCGCGTTCTGCTGCTTCGCCTCCATGTAACCTCATCCTGTTACGGCTAGACTACACAGCGTGCTGTGTTGACCAGCGTGCATGCTCTCGGTGCTAGTCTGCTCTGCCAGCGAGGCGCAGGGTGCAGCAACACAGAGCTGGACACGTGACGTGACGCAGGAAGCAACCTTGCTACGAGTTTTCTGCATCCTCACAAAGCCTGCCATCAATGCAAAGGCCAGCTCCCTCACTTGTTTATGCGCATGCCTCAGCGCGCACGACGCTACGACAGCGCTCTGACAAAGCAGAGCACGAGGCTGGCAGCGGCCGCTAGCCAATCAAACAAGTACAATCCTTCCTAGGCATGCCAGACTCCATGCGCACGCTTTGGGGTCTGCCCAAGCCTCACCTGCTCACACATGCCCAGGCCAAGGCATGGCAGCAGAGTCAGAAACAGCGCTAGTCGGCGGCCCTTTGCTACCTGATTGTCTCTGGCCAAGACATATACGAGGGGGGGTACCCAAAGAAGATCCATCATGGCGCACGCATATCAGCAGACAGGTACTTTTGTGGCACTTGCACACCACACCACAGAAAGCACGAAAAAATGGACATGGCCAGACAAATTCCCGTCACCGCTCTCAGCCTCTTCAAAATATTATTCGCTGAGGATCATGCCATAGACATGACTGGGCTGTGGAAGCAAAGGGGTGGCCACAGGAGTCTCCAGGACGGGCACCATGCCAGCCAGCCCAAAGTGTGGGTCGCCGCGCCACGTCACAGCTCCTGGCTGGGCATGCAAGGTGGTGTTGCACAGGACAGACAATTTTCATCGCTGCCACGTAAGCAGCGCGGGCGTGCTCTGCGGCTAGACAATGCATGGCAGGGCGACAGCCGCCACCCTCGCCTCGCTCACCTCCTCTGCCGCCAAGCGCGCTGTCCTGGCGCTGCTGGAGGCTCGCTGGGCCTCTCCAGGCTCATCACCGGATCTACCCGTCGACCGCAACCGCCCCCGCAGCAGCCGCGCTGCGCGCCGTGACCTCGCGCCGCAGCGCCGCCAGCGCGGTGCCCTTGCCGGCCGCCGTGGCGACCTGCGCCGCGCTGGCGTCGGCGGCGGGGCGCGCAGGGTACAGTGCAGGGTCCAGGGCGTCTACCAATCCCCCAGCAGTCCCTGCCGCTGCAGGCCTGTCGTCCGCCGCCTCCGCCGCCAGCTGGCCCTCCGACATGCGCCCGATGGCAGTCGCGGCGGCGACCGCGCGCGCGACGTTCAGCGGCGCAGTCAGCATGCCCTGGTGGTCGGCTGCCACGTGCAGCAGCCGCAGCAGCTCGCCGGCCTCGCCGTTGGCGGCCGGGCTCAAGCGCGCCGCGAATGTGGACCACTGGCTGCCGGTGCCCCATGCGGAGATGCTGATGTCGTCGTCCTGCGCGCCACGATCCATGCTCGCTAGCTGAAGGAGCCTGCATATGCACTGGTGCAGCGCATAACGTGTTGGACAACGCTCGGGGTGGTAACTCGTGTTCGGTCTGCAAGCTTTGCTAAAAGAAACCTCCTTATCTGGAGCCCCTCGGCAGAGCCGGCGTGGCACTGCAGGCCAGCATGCACTTCAGGCAGCAGTCCCTGCCGTCACAAGTGGCGCTGAAACACAAGGGTCTGCAGTCAATGCCAGCAGTCCATGCTGCCGCACAGCGTGGTCCCCACCAGTGGGCAGGGAGCACGAATGCAGCCTGTGTACTTTATGCTTCCCTGGCCTGAAGCCCGCCAGGCTGTGCTTCTCTCAAGCAGCTGACCAGGGCACCCTTGCTTTATTATGCAAGGCGTGCACACCTCGATGATGTACACCTTCATCACGGGCGTGGCGAAGAATCGGTCCATGTTCAGGTGCTCCAGGCAGGGCCCGCGCGGCTCGGGCACCAGGTGCGCGAACGTGTCCTGCAGGCGGGCGGTAGGACGGAGCATCGTCGACATCTTGTCAACATCTTTCCCTCGGTGCATGACCATGCCCGCACGCAGCGCCGCCGGCAGGAGCAAGAGGGCTGCAGAAGGAGCCTGCAGGTCACAGACGCGCCCCAGTGCAACCCCCGCTTGTGCAGATCTGAGACACGCGGATGGCAGGCTTGCGCACGCTGCGCGCCTGCAGGAACGTCGCGTTATCGGCGCGCGTCTGCACAAAAACGCCGCGCCAGCCGTCCCAAGCGATATTGGTCGTGCCGAAAGTGCCGTCGCCCAGCCACAGCGTGCTCAGCGCCTGCGCGCGTACGCCCGCGCTCAGCTGCGCACTGGCATGCTCGCCGCTCAACGTGAATATCAGCGGAGGGATAAAATTAACAGCGAGAGCGCTCACAACTCGCTGAGATGCCCATGCTGACCTCCCTGGGGACCACACTGTGGATGCAGTGGGAGGCAAGCGCCCGGCATGCAGCAAGAGCGCAAAATGCATGCATACATGGGAGGCCTCGCTGCCAAGCTGACTCCTGCAACGCCCGGGCCGCCACACGCGCCGGCCAACCGAGCGCAGCGGCGACATCGCCACTCTCTTCAGGGCACGCGGCCTTGTCGGGCGGCAGCTGCGCAGGCTGGCCGAGCACAGCGGAAACATTGCACAACCTTCGGCGCCGTGGCCGCCGCACCTGCGCAGGCCAGCCGATGTGGTTGAGCGCAAAGCTCTCGCCCGTCTCCAGCAGCACCGCGTCCAGCAGGATGAGCCGCTCGATGTGCAGCGGGGCCTGCTGCACCAGGAGCTGCGCGGCGCGGCAGCGCGGTGGCTCAGGCGAGCTGTGAGTGCGGGCCTGCGCCTGAGAGCGCATGCCTGGCGGAGGCCGCCTGTACCAGCAGCGCCTCTAGTGGCATGAGTTAGTGTGCTGGTGGACAGGTGCTGGACATCTGCACGGCGGGTCGCCTCGACACGCGGCATACTCGGACCGGGTCCGGGTATGCATGCACTGCAAGAGATGTGCTGGGGATGCCGTCCACTGCACAGCCATCGCTTGGGCTAACACTCAGGCCAGAACGAGCTGGCAACACCATGCACATGGCGAGATTTACGAAGCAGCGAGTGAGCACGCAGGCATGGTAGCGACCGGCTGCGCACCTGCGCCCACACGCCGGCGAGGCTGTGCGCGACCAGCGTGACATTCACCAAGCGGTTCGCCTGGATGACCTGACGAGCGCCGTGCCGCGCCAGGTCAGCACTGCAGCCATGCTTCCAGCGCAAAGCGAGGCACCCGAGCAGGTGGTTGGCATGGCAGTGTTGTGGGCACTGCGCCATGTCCAGACGGCCATGCATGCTCAGTGTGCCTGTGCAAGGCAGGCAATGCTCTGGACCGTCTGCTCCATACACCTGTGCGAACTTGCAATCTGGACATGATGCAAATCACACTAGTGGCACAGTGCACGCCTCCCACTTGCCGCAACTGCTGCCTGAAGCCTCAGAGAGGCTTCAGGCACCAGAGGTTGATGGGCCTTACCAAGAAGGGAATGTCCGCAGCCCTTCTGCGCTTTCAGGTAGGTGCCCATGTATGACCTGACCTGGGTTTGTACAGTGCCGTGGCACCCCGGGATTGCAGGCAGAGGTGTATTGCCATGCGCGCGCCTGGAGGTACGTGTCAACATAATACATTTGCGCCGTGATCACGCGGCCAATGTATGACCTGACCTGGGTTTGTACAGTGCCGTGGCACCCCGGGATTGCAGGCAGAGGTGTATTGCCATGCGCGCACCTGGAGGTACGTGTCAACATACATTTGAGCCGTGATCACGCGGCCAAACAGCTTGCAGCCGACGTTGCGCTCGTGGTTGGGCCAGTGGCAGGGCAGCGTCGGGTTGAACACCCGGAACCCCGCGCGCTCCAGCAAGCCCTTCACTCCGCGCGGCGCGCCCAGCGCAGGCTGCGCATACCTGCGCAAGGGGGCGCAGCCGCTGTCACAGCTTCAGTCCTCGCCTTGCGACGCACTGCGCCTCTGTGGATTGCACTTGGCACCAAAGCCCGCGGTGTGACCTGCGTCAAGCGCCCGCCACACCCCAGTGCGCCCATGCGGGCCTTATTGAAGAGCCCTGTCACTCAGTCTTGGGAGCGCGAGCTGAGCTGCCGCGCGGTGTGCGAGAGGCTGGCTGAAGCTGTGACCTGGGCCTCTGAAGGTGCGTAGAGTGTGGACGCGCGCTTCAAGTCTTTCGGTGAAGCAGAGCCAGGAGCAAGGGCACCAAACAATGCTGCCGGAGCGGGGCGTACTCCCACACCCAGCCGCCCTGCAGCGCGCCGTGCATCAGCATCAGCGGCGACGCGAGCTGCGCCGGCAACACCGCGTCCAGCGCGCGCTCTATCGCGCCGCTGCTGGCGCCGATAGGTATGCTCGGGCTGGGGCCGCTGCCCCCGCTCATCGCTGTCAGCTCCTGCACCAGTGCAGCCGCAGGCGCGCCAGCTGGCCACCCGCTGCTCGCGCAAGTGCTCTGCGCGGCCCCACCAGCCCGTCAGACCTGTGCGCAGCAGCACTCTCGCAGCGGCAGGCCAGCTCACTGCTCACCCGCCGCCTTGCTCAAATGCTGGTGTATGTGTGACCTGTCGCTCAGCAAGCTATGCGCACCAATGGAGCCAAGCACATCACCAACAGCGCCGACACCAGCAGTGCTAGCCTCCTCCATAGGTGTGGTCGCCGAGGGGTCATCCTGCACAGGTGGCGCTGGCCTGCAAGACATTGCCCGGTGTGCATGCGCTTGCACGCCCCGTCTGTTGCCACCAGAGTCAGAACAGGTGCACATTCACCACGCCGCAGCACCGTGGTCGCGCGCCAGCTCAAGCCATCATCAGTCTCCCGGACTGTACTACTCCGGGACCGGGACGTAACCCTTCTCATTTTCACCGGGACACCGGGACAACCCTAAGCTGTGCTCCCGTTGCAGAGCCTCTTGTCCCTGTAAGCTTTTATCCCTGTAAGCTCTCGAGTCCGTCTCCTCTGTTGGGCTTTCATTTTGTGCACCACCAACGACGGGACGAGGGACTGACAGGGACCGGTACTCCTCTCAGGATTGATCTGAGCGCCATAGCAATAGCTACGCTGACCAAAAAGCAGAAGGCCGAGGAGTACCGGTACCTACTGGCCGGCCTGGGTGCCAACAATGTCGAAGAGTTCAAATGCTTCACCTGAGACCTGAGTGCCCAGCCCAGCAGCACGCACTTTGCGCTGTGCATGACTATTTCCGGGTTTTAAGTCTACAGCAGTGCAGTGCCAAGTACAGTACTATATTTAGGCCACCCTCGTC
>JAABUV010002809.1_pt1 | contig 22980 bp, 39 predicted proteins | sample 5559971 | NCBI WGS metagenome assembly JAABUV01 (sample SAMN10711881, study PRJNA513362) | rock metagenome | isolation source: Antarctica rocks | place: Antarctica: Victoria Land, Knobhead nord | collected 2015-12-19
CGGCGCCGCCGGCGGCAGCCGCGGCAGCACCGGCGCCGCCGGGCCAGGCAGCAGCGGAGGAGGCCGCGGGGGTCTACCCGCTCCAGGCCGCCATGGCGGCCATGGCGATGTCCATAGGCCAGCCGGCGCGCGCGCCCACGGAGGACCTGCTGGGCTCGCGCGAGCTCGCGGACGCGCGCGAGCTGGTGCGCCAGCGCGCCGCGCACGTCGCGGCCTGGGTCGCCTCCGGCATGCACGGCGAGGACGCGCAGGCGCGCGCCCCCGCTCCCGGCCCCGCGCTTTGCGCGCCCTGCCCGTTGATGGCCAGGGCCTCCGATGCGCGGGACGCGCGCGCGGTCCTCGGATGTTTGGAGCAGGCAAATGGTGCTTGCGCTCAGGCGTGATGTGTGCATTGCCGGCTGCCTGTAGGTCAGGAGACACGCGGGATGCACGCGCGGTCCTCGGACGTATGGGACTAAAGCAAGCAAACGGTGCTTGCGCTCAGCCATGATGTGTGCATTCCGGCAGCCTGTAGGTCAGGAGACACTCGACGGGCCAGCACTGAGGGGCATGGCTGGACAGCCGCGCGGTCCGGGCGCAGGACACCCGCCTGATGGCGCCGGCCGCGTGCGCGCGCGCAGGTCTATTGGGAGTTGCACTGCATCGGGCTCCGCTGCGGCAAGAGCGATGCGGACGGCCGCCTGCCGCGGGATGCGCTGCTGCGCAACCCGGTGGCAGATGCGCTGGACGATGGGTGGTGGCATGGGTGCCTGGGTAGGCCCCTGGGGGTGCAGTGCTAGAGGCGCCAGCCCTGCCAGCAAATTGCCCCGCAGTCCTTGTGGGCCACGCCAGGTCTGTGTCATGGCGCATTCGCGCAGCGTGCTCGTGATTCAGCGGCAACCTCATGCCGGCTCTGCTCTGCCCATTTGTGCGGGCTGTACCGCTGCATTTGTGATTTTGCCGCTCCGATGCCGGCCCTGACCGGGCGCGTGTATCAGCTCTCTCATTGATCCAGCCTGTGAACGGAATCTGTAACCAGATTTGAGGTCCTGCAGCAGCATGGGTCTGGGTGTTTTGTATGCGCGAGTGAATTGCCCAGCGCGTGGGCCAGCAGTTCCTGTTTGCTGATGCGCTCCTTTTTGCAAATGCGTCGTCCAGAGCATTTTATTCAGTGCTGCCAGGGACTTCGCTTTGGCTGCTGCTTGGGTGGTCAGGTGCTCTGGGCCCGATGAGCTTTTACGGCACGCAACCAAAACAGCCGAGGTCTGACGCATGCAAGTAGAAGGTTGTTAGGCTGTAGTGGTACACAGCCAGGAGTGGTGTAAGAGCAAGATAGGAAGGACAACACAGCAAGCAGTCGAGGTGGCGAACAGAGCCCAGTCATGCAAGCTGCACATACAACTGCGGGACCTCGCTTCGGGCTACAGGGTCAGCTCACAGCGCTCATGTGATGAACGAATGCCAGCTGATGCACACGCCCAGTTCGGGCTGGCAATGGAGCGGCACAACTGCGCATGCAAGTCTTACAGGGCCGCAGCAATGTGCGCCAGCATGGAAATGCCGCTGGGAGAGCCCGGCACGCTAAGCGCGCATGCATCATGTGACAAAGCTAGCTGGATACATGCCCAAGTGGAGCGGCACAATTGCAAATGCAAACGGGACAGGGCCGCATGAAATAGCAGTGCAACCAGCATGAATTGTCCGCTAGAAACCTCAGCATGCTGCGCGCATGGGCCGTGTGACAAACCTGGCGGGGCCCAAGAGGGTAACAAGGCAGATGTCTCGCTTCATTCCTTTTCATTCCCTTGCTTCTACCCAAGTGCCTGTCTCACAGGGCCTGCGCCTCTAGACATGCACCCCCGGGGCCTTGCCCAGGCGTCCATGCGTCCACCCGTCGTCGAGCGCCTCAACCAGCGGGTTGCAGCGCAAGCCTGCCTGCCATCCTGGACAGCGGCGCACCTGCGCCACACTCGCAGGCACAGGAGACGAGGCAGGAATGTTGAGTTTGTGCAGCAGGCTGCGCCGCACGAGTCGCGCGAGTGACGTGGCGCACACTGCGCGCAGGTGGGCCTGTCATTGCACCGGACGTCAACCGACGAGTCCGAGCGAACCGTCTCATTTCGGTTGCCACAGCTGCCGTGCGCCAGGTAGTGCTACAGGTGCAATGATTGCCACCGCAGGCATTAAGCCAGGCACCGCTTTGTTCTGTATGCCTCAACACATGCACCGCTGCCCCCCGCGTGTTCCCCTTGCTCAGGCGCGGTGCTGGTTGCACAGGCGTCTTTGACGGCACTGCCCGATGAGCTGCTGGCCAGCATCCTGCGGCGCGCCTGGGCAGACAGGCCGCCGCGCCCCGCAGCAAAGGAGATGCGCGCCGCGGCCGGCCTGGCGTCCTTGTGCCGCCGCGTGCGCGAGTTGCTCTGCGCGCCGCCGCTGCCGCTGGCGCTCGACTTCAGCGCGGCGCGCCTGAGCATCGCCCAGCTCTGCTGGCTGCGCGAGCCCGCGCAGGCCGGTCGCGTGGAGGCCGCCAGCTTTCACCACAAAGACCTTGTGTGGGAGCCGTTGTCGCTCAAGAGCTTTTTGGCCCTGCACGGCCGCACGTTGCTGCACCTGTCTGGCGTGCCATTGCAACTGCTGGCCTGTGTGAGCCAGGGGCAACGGCCCGGCCTGGACCTGAGCGGCCTGCGCCTGACGAAGCTGGGCATCCACTGCATTGAGATCGAGCGGCTGCTGCGTGTGGAGCCGCCTGGTCATGTGTGGTTTTGGCCCGAGCGCCTGCCAGGCGCCCTGGAGGAGCTGCACCTGCTCAGCCTCTATGACGATTGGCTTGGGTCCTTGGCGTGGGCGCCACGCCCATGCCAGGATTCGGGTTCAGGCTTGGCAGGGCGGCTGCCGCGTCTGCACACCCTGCGCGTGACGCGTCTCAGACGGACACCAGCATTCAGCATTGACAGAGTCTCCCTCCTGGACGGCTTCCCTGTCTTGCCGGCCTTTGAGGTGGATGGTTCGGGGATGGATATCCATGTGCATGACAACCTGTTCGGCCGGGTCAGGTTTGCGCGCATCGTTGCCAGTGGCTTTGTGAGCCTGTTGCATCGCCACGGGGATGAGGCCACGTTCGTGGACCGCCTATGCCCCGCTGGCCTGCAGGCCGCAGAGCTGTGCGCGGGCACTCGTTGTAAACTGTCGGAGGATCGTACCTTTGGGGAAGAAGTCGTGTGGGAGCTGATCAGCAGGTGCGGGGAGCGGTATGCCGTTGAGGTGGGAGTCTATGCGAGTCCTGGTGAGGGATACAGGGCCCTTATCTATCGGCTGGCCTGGCGTCGCTGGCCTGCCCGCGGTGCGCCCGATCTGCAGGCAGCCAGGGCAGCGCATGAGCGCGCCCGCGCATGGACGGCAGCGGGACGCCAGCAGTAGAAACTCATGATGACAAGTACAGTGATGGACATGATGTCCATGGCACTGTGTCTATCACTGCACTTGTTCATCTTGAGTATCTACTGCTGGCCTCCCGCCGCCGCCCATGATGAAGGCGTGGATGACAATGTGTGAGATTGGTTGGTGTGGGGTAAGATTCATTGGCCGGCAAGTGCATCATGAGCAATGCAAGGCGCAAGGACTAGCGTAGCATTTTGGCAGGCGGGGAAGGTCCACTGCTGCGCGGGAACACAAAAATGGTTTTGGTGCTGTGCCGTGTCTGCAGGAGAGGCCGAGGCATGCGCCAGCAAGGATGGAACTGTGTGTGATGTTTTGGTGTTAGTTTCTATGCCTGCCTGCTCGCATGCTTTACGGGTCAGCCTGGAAGGCAGTGCAAGCGTGTGCTCAGGCTCGCATGCGCCCGCTTGCAAACATGTGCTGGCTGGCATCCGCCTTTACTGGCATGACGAGCGCAGGGCGCCCCGCTCGCGCGTTTATCAAGCTCCTGTACATCCTCACGGCGAGTAGCATGCATGCAGAAAAGGCAAGGTGGTGCTCTACTCTCACTGCCTGCCCAAGAAGCGTTGACGTACCCGCACACAGCCGCAGGGTGAGCGGGCTAGTGTAGGCGCTCGAGTGTGGCCGTGTGTGCGCCGTTTGCACACACAGTGATTTGTTTGATTGTCAAACAATTCATTTATGAAGCAGGCAGTCGCGGCAGCTCCCCGCGTACAGCTGCCAACGCTCGCAGCGCATGGTCACCGATCAGGGCCCTGCCCTCGCTGCTATCCAAGCGCGTGCTGCAGTACATGCATGCTGCACTGGGCGCCCAGTTAGGGCACCGCAGCCCGGCTGCGCAGGCCTGGCGGCCGGGCGGCTGCTGCATGGTGGGGTGGCACGCCGAGCGCGCCGGCTGGGGTTCCTGCGCGCGGCCTGGGGCAGGTTTGCCGCCGGGCGGGCGCTGCAGCTAACGGCAGGGCCGCGCGCACTGCCTGCATGCTCGCCATGCGCATGCTGTGCACGCCAGGGCCAAGAGGGAGGGCGCGCGGCGGCGCTGCGCAGGCATGCACCGCCGCGCATTTCGAGGCGCGTCCGATAGGGCTGGCGTCCAGCCTGTTCGACACGCATTCAGTAGGGTTGGACGCCGGCCCTACCGGACGCGCCTACAAAAGGATTACCGTTTTGTCACCGCACGTCAGCACGCGTCTGGTAGAGCCGGTGTGCCCTACAGCTCTCATGGTCAGGGGCCTCACTGTGACGGTACAGGCGCCGCAATCGGAGCGCGACATCAAGGCCGCAGGCTGTGAGCGGTGCCAGGCCATGCTGAGGCAAACTGCGTATCAAGCCGCTGCAGGTGTGTTCAAGAGCGCTGCTGGCCTGGGGCTTGGTGCAATTGTAAGCGACAATAAATGCTTTGGAATGCATGCAGGACTTGCTATCCAGGCCAGAGTATTAGCAGCTGCAAAAAAGCATGTTACGTGTGGGCGTGCGCACATCAATAAGGGCCGGGACACTTGGCACGTCCTAGCAGACACAGTGCAGCTCGAAAGCGAGGCGTAGTGGACAGTCAACACGCACAATACAGGGACAGTGCCCGACAGTAAGGCCGGCATGAAATGCAGGGCAGGGGCACACTTCAAGCAAATTTGGCAACAAGCAGAGCACGACCTCTCTCGTTCAGCTGCAACACGTTGTGTAACGTTCAGTGCACAGGTCCTGCGGTGACAACCCAAGTCAGCTTTCCTTGCATATCTGGTGCCCTCGGCAGACGCCTGACACAAGGGTCTAGCAACACACCTGAACCGCTTGGCGCGCTGTTTCATACGTCCTTGCACACAACCACCGACACAGGCGTGGTGCGCACGCAGTAGTCGGACACGCTTCCCAGGCCCACCATGTTGAGGAGCGTCCTGCGTGCGGAGGCACCAGCTTGAGTTTAATTAATATAACATCAAGCTTGGCAAAACTGCTTTCAAGCAGGCATGGTCACTGTTGGCTCTCGGTGGCACCACCAACATTGAATCATTTAACGAGGGCAGTGACTTGCTTGTGCTGTTGCGGCTAACCTGCGGGGGCGCACCGCCTCACAGCCCCCAGCTTACGGGTGCCGATGACCACGTCGGTTATGTCATGCCTGCCCGCGCAGTCGTTGATGGCTGTCCCGATGCCAGCAGCGTTGTTGATGTCCGCCTGCAGCAGCACCGCCTTGACGACGCAGCTCTCCTGCAGTGCGCAGCGCCACGTCAGCACTGCCTTGACTATCAGGTGCTGTGCACTTCCATACAGGTGGCACAGGGCAGGAGGGTCGGTCGCTCACCGCAACGGCCTTGTGCGCAGTGGCCTGGTGCTGCTCGAGCACCTTGCTGGAGTCGTGCGGGGCGGACGCCGCAGGCACCAGCCACGCGGGAGGGAACAGCTGCGCAGGAAAGCTGGTCAGGTGCGCTTGCACCGCCTCAAACGGGTAGCAATGTTGTCAATTCCTTAACGGGGGCAACCGCATCGCCCGCGCCGGCAAACAGCAGGCCGTGGAGGTCGTCGCGAGGCCGCACCACCTGGAAGCAGGTCATTCATACAGCTTGAGATGGGAACACAGCAATGAGGGTGCAACATCCCACACGAAAATTTTCATGCAAGCACACGCCTCAGCATGCTTGCAGCAGTTGCACTTGCCGTGACAATGTGCAGCTCGTCCTTGTCGCGTGCGAGCTTTGCAGCCCACTTCAAAGCTCCAGCTGTGGAGGTTGAGTGAATGATGTCAGAGCGCAGTTGCAGAACGAATGATGTGAGAGCGCGGTTGCAGTTTCAACACCAGCACGCTCTGGGCAGCTTGCGCAGGCTCCTACCAGCGCCCTCAGTGTCATCCACCGCCACTAGTATTCTTCTGCACTTCTCTGGCTCGCCCATCAACTGTGTGCCGCAGCTCACAACGCCTGACGCGGTCTCATCCCAGTACACTGGAAGTAGCACACCGCACAGCGCGTGCCTCCAATTGTATACATCACCAGTCTGTTTATTTCTGAGCTGCTAGCACTAAGCGCCTCGTCAGACACCCATAGGCCCCAGCAAGGGCTTTGGGAGTTTCAAAGAGGGAGGATTGGGAAGGGCGACCAAAGTGGCTGACAGCTGTAATTGATTCATTTATCTATCACTCGCGACAAAGCCCGCGTGCAGGACTGGAGTGCGGCGCGATGCTGCGCACGCTCAGAACCGCTGTGCCCAGCCTGCGTCTGTGGCAGTCTGCAGCGTGCGCAGACGGGCTCTTCCAGCGAGGCGCGTACAGCACAGGTGCGGCCTTGCTTGCGCACTTCGTGAGCCGCAACGCTCATCATGCGGCGCTTGAACCTGGGCGTGTGCGCGCGCGCAGAGGCGACCAGCCGGGTAATAGACCTGGCGTCAGACAAGGAGCACGCGGACGCACTCTCTGCTGCTTCTGGTGCGCCGGCCTGTGCCCGCCTGGCGCAGAGCGCGCGGACGCCTGCACTGGCCGCATCAGCCTGCTGCACCTCGTAAAGCCGGTTGCCTTGCTCACGCCAGCGGACGCGCACCAAGCCAGGCAGTGCCGCGCAGATGGAGGGAAGGCTGTTGTGGACTACACCGCCAAGTGGTGTGCGCCATGTGCGCCTCCCCGCCCGCAGCTTGGCGCCGTGTTGGCACTGCGCAGCGTGCGCTGAGCGAGCCTGGGCGCCGGGCCAGGCAACATGATCGCACCCATCTACAACAAGTTCTCCACAGAGTACACAGACGTGCGGGCCCGCCCAAGCGTCTGCCTTCTGTGCGCGCACGCCTGCTGGTGCTTGTTCGCTGACGTCAAACGCTGCTGCCCCGTGCACGACTTTGTCCCGCGTGGCTTCGTGCAGGTGAAGTTCTACCGGGTGGACATCGACCGCGAGGAGATCGCCGACAGCGTGGCAGAGGCGTGCGTGAGCACAGTGGTGCGTAGCCACGCGCGCGAGCCCACAGCTTTCCCGTGACCCACCACATGCGGTGTTGTGCTCTTGCCATATTGCGTGAGGTTTCACTGTTACCGTGTCTGCGCAGCCGACCTTCACATTCCACAAGGACGGGGAGCGCGTTTCCTCCTTCTCTGGCGCAGACCCCACCAAGCTGCGCTCCAGCTTGGAGGAGCTGCAAGACTGATGGATCCAGGTTGCTCTTGAGGCACTGGCAGCCACCTGACCAATGTCAGCCATCGAGCGTGCTGCTGAGTGTGGTGATGCAAGAAACGCCCAACAGCAGTGGCTGGGAACATGCGACAGTGATGCGCAATCAGCTACTCTGTGTGTGTGAGGTCGAGAGAGACATCTGCACCCCGCGCTTGTTTTCTGTGTGCTGCAAGAGTGTGTTGCATGTGGCGCTAACCTCCGCTGTGGGGCACCGCTGTGGCGTGGATAGCAGTGTATGACGCGCTGTGGCGCGGACAGCAGTGTATGACGCTCAGCCGCAACCTCCTGCACGACACGTCTGAGCAGAAAGAGAGTGCAGCACCTCGCGACGTGCGCTCTACAGCGCAGAGTCTACGCGCCCTGCAACGAGCATTCTACTCGCAAGCCTCTCACCAACGCTCCACATTTATGGACATGCAGAGCCTACGCGCAGCGCGGTGTGCACAACAGCATCAGCTGGCCGGTGCCCACCGGCTACAGTCGTGCCTGGTTGTTTGGTCCCGCACTTACAACCTGACGCGCCCCAGGAAAGCTGCGCCGCCGCTGCGCACTGCAGAGACGCCGCAGCAGCTGCAGGCCGCCTTCAGGCCACCGCTGCCCATCCTGAGCGCATGCGCTCCAGGCCGCACGCTCCTCAGATCTCCTGCACCTGCAGACCTGCAGGGGACAAGCATATGACGGTCAGAGCACCGGTGAGGACCAGAGCCATGAAACGTACGCTGACAACGCTGGTATGTAGCAGATACACAGCCGGAGAGAACGGTGGCCTTCAGCTGGCAGCGCTGCTCCAGTCGCAACGCTCTCAATGAGAGCCCAGCAGACAGAGACCCCGGGTTGCTCGGGGCGAGCGCGCCTGGCGGCAGCGACTGCTTCAGCTTGTCCGCCTTGTCCGCGTCGGTGACGCACAGCGTGTACAGGTAGCGCTTGCAGCGAACCTTGAACTTGGTCACCTCGCCCGACTTCTTAATCTTCACCGAGCGCGCGTCCTTCCGCCGCGCCGTCAGCAGGAAGTCCTTGATTTCGTTGATCTGCTTCGGCTGCAGCGCGCGCCGAGCGCAGCCCGTCAGCTGCAGGCCGCGGCTCGTGCGCGCAGGCCACAACCGTATGCCTCGACAAGACCCACAGCCTGAGGCCAACAGTCTCGTGCCGCAGCATCCAGGGCAGCGCGCTGCGAGGCAAACCACACACCCATGCGCGCTGCTGGCGCATGGAACAGCAAGGAGGCCCCGCTAGAGGGCTGGCGCGCGCACCATTGTGCTGCCGTAGCCAGCAGCACTCCCTGTCCGGCCCTTAGAGACGCACCGAAGGCTCCCTCTGCCCGCTCTCGCTTGCGCAGCACTCAGGCGGCTGGAAACCCTGCTTTTAGTAGGGTCTGCCTCATGCCTTCAATCAGAAGGCCCGTATAGCTTGTTACGCCCTTGTGAAGGAGGCTCGGCCGTAGCAGAGTACAAGTACAGGGCAGTGTATGCGTGCAGCAGCGCACTGTTGTTGATTGTCCACCTGCTGAAGAAAGTTGTTACGCTCTCTCTCTGCACATGCTACCAAGTGTTGCCTCCAGCGACGAGCCTCTTCACGTCGCGTGCCGGGCCGCCGGTCAGAGAAAGCGGCGCTGAGAGGCAGCGCGCGGGGCGCGTCGCGGCCAGTGAGCGCTGCACAGGCTCGCAGCCGGCTCTGCCGCGGCACGGGATCACTTTGTGCAGCCGCTGATTGCTGCCGATCACAGCGCCACGATGGCCGACAAGGCGCTCCGGTACCTGGACGCGCTGCAGGCCAAGCATCCGGCACTGGCGCCGTGCGTGGGGCAGCTGGCAGACCTGTACCGGCGCAAGCTGTGGCACCAGGCACGCCCGCGCGGCCTGCTGCAGCAGCGCAGCGCGTGGCCGGAGCCAAACTGTCCCCGCGCGCGCCGCCGCTCGCTCTGCCTTGCTCGGCGGGCGGGGCCCTGTTCCGGCGTCCCGCTGCGCGCTGAGCGGCGGCGGCGCGCAGCTGACGGCGGCGCTGGAGGACTGCCTGGCGCTGCCGGAGCTGCGGCAGGAGGGCGTGCTGCTGCCGTTCTACCACAGCTTCGTGGCCAGCTTCGCGCACAAGCTCAACCCGCTGCGGCTGGCGCAGCTGGCGGTGACCGTCGCGCAGCAGGGCTTTGCCGAGCCGCCGCGGCCCCTGGAGGCTGGCGCGCGCCCGCTCCGCCCCCGCTCTCTGCGCCCCTTGCGGGAGGCGTGCGCTCGCGCCCGGGGGCAGGCCTCCGCGCGCGCGGCCGCTGTGCGCGCGTGCGTGCCGCTTGGCGGCTGCACGCGGCGCGACAAGCTTTGCGTGCGCGCGCGCAGTCGCGTTCCTGGAGGGCGTGACGGCCGCGCTGGCGGAGACGAAGCAGCCGCGCCTGGAGCAGCCGACGCTGTACCTGCGCATGCACGTGGCGCAGTACCAGCTAACGGCCGGCGACGTGGACGCCTGCAAGGCCGCGGTTGCCGGCGCCAAGGACAGCTTGGACGCCCTGCAGGATGTGCGCCTCCGCCTCGCTCTGCGCCTGCGCTGCGCAGTGCTCTCGTCGCGTCACAGCCACCCTGCGGAGTGCCCGTCTGCTACTCGATGCTGGCCGGGCTGCCAGGGGGTGCGGGAGCGGATGTGCAGGGACCCGCCAGGGGCGCCAGGCGAATTGCGCACCGGCGGCGATGCGGCAGCCGCTGCTCGCCGGCGCCGGCCGCCAGCCGGCGGGGGCACGACGGCGCGGGCCGCGGTATCAATTTAGGCTGCAGAATTAATCTAGGCCGCGGTATAAACCTAGGCCGCGGCGCGCAGGTGGACCCAAGCGTGAGCGCGGTCGTGCACGCGCTGCGCAGCCTGTACTTTAAGCATGAGAAGGACTTTGCGGAGTTTTACAAGAGCTCGCTGCTCTACCTGGCCTTCATCTCCTCGGACGCGCTGCCCGCGGATGTCAAGATGGTGCCGCACCCGCCCGCGCGCCCGCTCGCGCCCGCCTGCGGCACGCTCGCGCTGCCTGAGCAGACATGCCCCTCGCTTGACGGGCGGCGCGCGCATTGCCTGCCTGCTCGCGCGGGCCGAGCCGCCGCCGCTCCTGCCGTCCGGCCTGACAGAGCGCGGCGCGCGCGGCGCAGTCGTTGGCGGTGGACATCTCGCTTGCGGCGCTGCTGGGCGACAACATCTACAACTTTGGCGAGCTCCTGCTGCACCCGATCGTGTGCCCCGCGCCACACTACCCCGCTCCGCACCGCTGTGCCTGTTGTTATTGTATCGAGCTTGTCGGGCAACATGGAGGCCGCCGTGTCAGAGCCCTCAGGCCCATCCGCTAGTGAATGGGTGTCTTGGAGTTCTGGGAAACCTGGCGGTGACCCGAATTTATGGAAAACCCGTGAAGGCGCCCAAAATGATGGGCCAGAGTCCCGCCGCGGCAGATCAAAGTGCTGGACGGGTCGCCGTACGAGTGGCTGGCCGAGATGCTGGCCGCGTTCAACCACGGCGACCTGCACGCGTACGACGCCATTTGCACGCGCCACGCGGCCGCGCTCAACGCGCAGCCGGCGCTGGTCACGCACGAGCGCGCGCTGCGCGAGAAGATCACCATCCTGTGCCTCATGGAGCTCATCTTCAGGCGCGCCGCCCGCTGCCGAGCGCGTGTGTCAGCACGCTCTTGTGATCGCCATCCTGTGCTTGTGCCTCATGGAGCTCATCTTCAGGCGCGTCGCCCCTGTCATGTGTGTGGTCGGCATTCTTACACAGTTGCCCTCCAGTGCCTCATCGAGCTCATCTTCAGGCGCGCCGGCCCTGTCGAGCGTGTGTGTTGGCACGCTGTCATGATCGCCCTCCTCTGTCTCATGGGGCTGATCTTCAGGCGCCCCCCGTGCCGACCATGTGCTCTGGCGAGTCTGCGCATGGCCTGCTGCGCAGCGGCGCGCTCTCTACGCAGCAGCGCGACCGTGTATGGAGGCACTGCTGTCTGCGCTGTCGCCTCGCGTCCGGCGGACCGCTCATGCGCTTGCACCGCGCGCTGAGTCTGTGAGCCGGCGCCGCAAATTCTTTGCGTCGTCGGTCGACGGGGGGCGCCCGCGCGCGCCCGCGCGCAGCCTGCCGGCGGAGCAGCGCACCATCCCGCTGAGCGAGATCGCGGCGCGGACCAAGCTGGGCGCCGACGGCGTGGAGTTCCTGCTCATGAAGACGCTGAGCCTGAAGCTGATCGAGGGCGTCATCGACCAGGTGGACTCCACCGTGCAGGTGCGCGGCTGCCCGCCCGCTGTCTCCTCATTTTTGCCTGCGGGCTCCTTATGTTGACAGAGCAGCAGCAGGTCTCGCGACCTGTCTACAGACGTGACGTCGGGGGCGGTGCAGTCCAGCCACACTGCTGCATGCGTAACATCCATGTCTTGGATACAACAGTGCCCATGAGTTCCTCAAGGCATGCAATGCGAATGACCTGGGCCGCTGCTGCCGTGCCAGGTGTCGTGGGTGCAGCCGCGCGTGCTGACGCTGGAGCAGGCGGGGGGCCTGAAGTCGCGCCTTGACGCCTGGATCAGCAAGGTCAGCGCGGCAGCGCTGACCCTAGAGGAGGAGCGGCTGGGGACCCTGGAAGCGTAGGCAGAGCCGCGCGGCGCATGGCAGGGCGAGCCGCGGCTGATCTGGTGTCGCCGCGAGGAAGGCACCGCATGCTGTAGCGTCAAACCCGGCAGCAGAAGATCTGTGCTGTGAACACGACGGTCTTATACAGGCGGAGCTGGGCAGGACACCACATCGCTACGGGGGCTGAGCTGCTAGGCTTCAGTGCTTGGTGTGTGCTGCCTGAACAACCTCACAAGGTGCTGTGCTGCAAACAGTGCTGAGCTTCCATGTAACTCAGCAGACCAAGGCGCCAATCTTGTCACAGGTCTGCTCGCCAGCGCCTCACTGCCGCGGCTGTGACCCCTGCCACTCAACAGGTGCCTGAAAACTATGTGCAAAAGGCCATAAGCCCCAGGGGCGCCAGTGCTTCGCATGCATGGCAAGCCCCAGGGGCTTGACACAGCGGGTCAGTATGCGACCCTTGGGGTGCCGTACAGGGCGGTGCCCCACGAGCGCGGCATCGCCCACGCCTGCCCGCCGCCCGTGCCGCTGGGCCGCCCTTCAGCGGAGCCGCCATGCAGCTTCTCGAGCGTGCGCGCGGCCGCCGTCGCAAGCGTCCGCGCGTCCTCGGTGTTGTCGCCCTCGCTGGCGTGCCAGACCAGAAGCAGGGCCGGCACGCCTCGCGCCTCGAGCGCGCGCCAGAGCGGCCAGGGCGGCAGCGCCGACCCCTCGCCGCCAGCGCCCCCCTGGCGCCGCGTCACAGGTGTGGGGGTGCAGCCTGTAATTGCGCAGCCGCTCAGCGTGCTCGCTCAGCAAGCGTACCTCGAGCTCCCGGAAGCCCAGCTCGTGCGCGGCCGCGGCGCCAGCCGCGTCGCCGCTCGCGCAGAAGCGCACCCCCGGCGTGGCCAGCTGCCCGTCGCCGCGCAACGCAGCGTCCGCGCTCGCCAGCATCAGCACCTGGCCGAGCGGCAGGGTGAGTACGGCGCACGTGATGCACGCTGCAGCTCGGCAGCTGGACCAGCGCGTCGGAACCCCTGTGCGCACCTGACGCACTCTGGCCGCTGCAAGGAAGTCTGCCATGTGCTCGGCAAAGTCCTGCTGCCTGCGCGCGCAAGCAGCAGGGGTCTCTTGAGTGCACACTGAGCGCGGTCCAGGCCTGCCGGGCAGCGCCTGGTCGCTCACCTGCCCGTGGCGGGGGGCGAGCGCTGCTGCAGGGCCGCCCAGTGCTGCGCGGCGTCCGCATACACCTGCAGCTCGGTGCTCAGCGTGCCGGCCCCCTCGGCGTCATAGGCGCCCAGGCCCACGCAGGGCAGCAGCGACGGCTCGAGCAGCGCCGCGGCGCACGGCAGCCCCACAGTATTCACAAGGAGGTCCACCTGAGCGCACCGCAGCACTCTTCAATAGCCCCGCAGTCTCAGCGCATCTGCACAGCAGGTATGGTGCAGGCGGGGCAGAGGCGCCCACCGCAAGCTGGCCAATGTTGCCTATCGTCACCGCTGGCTGCGGACGGGTGCGGACACGTCACGTCAGTTAAAAGCAAGCAGTGACAGGTGACCCCATGCAGCCTTGCCCACATCGCACCAGCACGATCGTCTTCCCATGTAAGTCCAGGTCGCCACTCGCTTCCATCCTCCGCGCCGGGCTCCGGCTGGATTGCTTGTTCGCAAGCCAAGGAGTCTCCAACAAGGTGTTGAATAATTTTCTTTTGTTGTGCCTGCTCAGTGTCTACTTGGATCAATATAGATAATCAGATAATCTGGGCATCAGAATAACCTAGGCGGTGAGCGAGCCCGCCTTTTTTGAACTCGCACATCTGCACTCGGCGCTCCTTGACTTTATTTCAGCGCGAACGAGTTGCGCCGTACGCAGACAAATACATATACATACAATGAAGACGCAGGCGCTGGTGCTGTGCCTGCTTGCTGTCGCGGCATCATGCCAATCGCTAGGTGTGCTGCCTATTTGCTTGGTAATATTGTGCTTGACCTTGTCGTTGCCTTGCAGCCAAGCATCTGTCTGCGTGTGTTTCGGCTTGTATGCATCTAATTGTCATGGCGCTGTGACTAACTCGGCTCATTGTTTTTTTTTTGGCATAGATGTCGAGGCCCTGGACAGCCCAAAGGTGGTGGAGGATGTTGTCTATGAGACAGGTACAGCCCGCTGCCCTGCTTCCAGCGTGCCGCGCGTAAAGTCGTCTGCGTCGCTTGCCTTGCCGCCAAAGCGCTTTGCTGACTGCGTTGGCCGGCGCGCTCAGCGACGCTGACGGGCTTTGCTGGACGGTCCTTCCAATTCAACGGCGAGCCAGGCGCGCACTACGTGCTCGTCGCCGGCGCTGAGCACCAGGTGCGGCCGCTGAGAGCTCCCGCCGTGCTGACCATCTCAGAACTGTACCATACGGCAGCCTCCCCACTGCAGTGTACGCGTGCCGAGACGCCTGACGCAGGCTGTTGCGCGCAGCTGAGCGCACGATTCCAGCGCAGCGAGTCGGGCGACCGCGTCACCACCTTCATCGACGCCATGGGCCTCGTGTACCGCAACCGCACCATTGTGGTCGCGATGAACGGCACCGAGTCCCTGACTGGTGCGGCCTGCTCAGTGCTGGCGAGGCTGTCCTGCGCCTCCACAAACAGAAGTGTTGTGTCGGACTTGTCAGCGGCCTCAAAGAACACCTGTGCTATATGAATGGCAGTCTGGGGCTCCCGCTCGCGAGCCTGACCGCGTTTCGCGTGCTGCGCGCAGTGGCGCTCGACGGCGAGCCGCTGCGCGGCCCGACGCCGGAGGAGCAGGTCAGCGAGTACGCGCTGGAGAGCGAGGACCCCGCTGCCGCGCTCACCATCGCCTGGCAGGCGACCTCCACCACTTCAGCCGTGTTCCTGCGCACAGGCGCGCCATGCGCCCCCTGCCCCTTCTGACGCTGGCCGGCTGCAGCGCCAGCCTCCTGCTGTGCTTGCTTGGCAGGCATGCCGCTGATACGTGAGCGCTGCATGCCGCAGAGATGCTGGCCGTGATGCTGTTTGTGGCGCCCGGCGAGCCGGGCGACAGCGGCGAGCCCGCCCAGCCGGCCTTCCTCAACTTTGACATCGCGCTCCTGGTCGAGCCCGCGGGCGGCCTGCAGGTGGGGCACCTCCGCCCCTTGGGCATGCTTGCATGCCCCAGCCTTCTTGCTGCTTCAGAGTTTAGAATGGGAGCACTACGCCCCGCATGCGCTCCATGCACGCAGCATTGGGCCCCGCGCACGCCGCGCAGCACTGGGACCCGCGCACGACGCGGTTGCTGACTCTGGGCCGGTGCAGGGCATCATCGGCGAGACGTACGAGCGGTTGATGGCCGGCGACGAGGCGCGCACGCCCGGCCACCCCCTGTACGAGGACGACGACGACCGCTTCCACGGCAACATGGCGGACTACGTGGTGGCCGGCTTTGCCGCGCCACTGGCCAGGCAGCCCGGCCCGGTGCTGGGCGACGAGCGGGACGGCGCGGTCACGTCGCGGAGGCGCCTGGCGAGCACGGCGGCGTTCCCGCTGGCCGCGGCGGGGCGCACGCGGGCGGCGCGAGCAGCGGCGCGCAAGCCGGCGCATGCATACCGGCGGTTGCTGTCGTGAGGTGTCAGGGTTCCAGGGCGCCAAGCCACATGTCTGCGCGTGTCCTCCGGTGTGTTTGTAAGTTATAAAATGTATGTGACAACTTGTAAGTTACAAATTGTAACGAACGACAGAAAGAGTACTACACACTGAGTACTCTGATAGGCCTCTTCTCCACTGTCTCCCACTAGTCATCAACCAGCCATGTAGCAAAGCCCCTGCTGTGGGGTTCCCATATGAACGGTTCGAGCAGCAAAATTAGCGAGGAGAGCACGCAGCGCAGCAGCAGCAGCGCTGCAGGACACCGTGACGGCGCCACTGGCAGTCGCTTGCTGCAGATGCTGCCAATGGGGAGCGTGAGCTGTTCGTTTCAAACGGGCAGCACGCGCTGGCCGTGCGGCCGAATAGACAGCAGGAGGGCGTGTCGCAAGGGTCCGTGCCGCTGCTGTGCGCACGAGGGACCTGCACACTCTCGCCGCGAGATGATACTGCAGTCCGTCAACCTCGCACTCCTGGGCGAGGCGACCGCGGGCACCGACGAAGCGAAAATGATCGTGAACAGCATACTAGGTCCGCGCAGCGCTTGTATCGCAGGATGTGCTGCTGTCATGCATGGCCCGTGACTGTAGTTGGATGGGTGTGACTCACGGCATTGAGCAGACCTGTTTGTGAGCATCCTGCTGTAGGCTGCGGTTGCTTCGTGCTGCCGCATACCTTGCTAGCTGCTGTTGGGGCGCGCCACGGGAGTGGGGCACTCGGGGCGCTCTTGCTGTCTGCATACAGGCATGCTCGAGTCCCTCTGGTGCCTAAGCCCAGCAGTCTATGCGGGGGAATGGTCACGCCCACGGCCCGGCAGCTTAACACGCCGACAGGTTTGTGCCTATGGTGGTGTGTTTACAGCCCTGCTGTGTACAGGAGCCTACGGGCTGCCCCTGCTGCGCACGTCGCCCGGCTACAAACTGTACGACGACACCGAGGCGGGCTTCTGCTTCGAGCACCCGCGCGGCTGGATAAAAAGGAAAAATACGCAGCGGCAGGGTGTCTACATTGCAGACTTCCAGGCGCGCCGGCCCAGCCACCCTGTACCACGAACCTGCCTGTGTGCTAGTGGGCGCACCAGCCTTGCTTGCACCAGTACGGGGTACCTCGCTATGTCGTGGTATGTGTCCATGTGTCTCGCTGATTCCAGTGGCTTCTTGACTGACCGTCTTAACATATAAAGTCGAGAGGAAGGCGGTCGAGATGATCATGAACAGGGCCTTTGCCCGCAATCAATATATGTTGACTTCCATGATGCTGTCTGTGCTTTGAAAGTGTGCAAGCGGTGCAGACGTCGGACAAGGCCGTCCTGGAAATCTTTCCTGGGTCCGGCCTACGCGACGAGGAGCTGGTGGGCGAGGTGGTCGCGCACATCGTCTCGCCCGGCCAGGACGTGGGCGGCGACGCGCGGCTCATCATGCCGGACCAGCGCCGCATCAAGTCGGAGGCGGGCGAGATCGGGGGCGAGCATTACATGTACATCACATTCCCGAGCGAGACCATCACGCGCAGCGGGTATCAGATCAGGCGGAAGAATTTCGCCGTAGCGGCCGCGCGCCACGGGAGGCTGTACTGCCTGGTGGCCTCAGCGCGCGGGGACCAGTTCTCGCCGGACAAGGAGGCTACGCTGCGTCACATCGTGGACTCCTTCCGGCTGCTGACCTGACCATGGGGCGGCGGTGATGAACTTGGAGAGACGTGAGGTGAGAGTAGCTTGAGAGAGAGCGTGCGTGCAGCGTGAGCAAGTCTGCGCGCGTGCAGCCTGGAGACGTCTGCAAGCAGGCATGCGCGCATGCGCGTGAGTTGGCTGGGTATGTAGTCGAGCATCTGGGTTTGTCGTGAATCACCTGTTGTTCATGAGAGAGTTGGTATGGTTGCAAGGTGGATTTGGTCAGTCTTGTTGTAAAGGTTTCCTGCCCTGCTGTGGCATGCGCATTTATTGAAGGGTACCATGCATTGAGTCGGAGAGAACAGCATCCTGAGGGTTGCATTCATTGACGGCATTCGATTGGCATGTGCTGCAAACACTGGACATGCAAGCACATTGGTCATGTCCATGTGCTGTGAGCAAAGCACGATGCACATGCAGGTACTCTCAACTCCATGCGCTGCAACAAAGCCATGGCGGCAGCATGCAATGCTGACGCCCGCCGAGAGTTCGCACAGCGGCACATAAAGAAGTTGGTTTTATGACTTCTGGTTCGTGAAGCGAGTCGGTCTGGCTAGTGAAGCCAGGGCGGCGGCGGCGTCGACGACCGGAGCCATGGCGCCGCCGCCGCCGCTGACTCCACCGCGCATGCTGCCCCGCGCCCCAGCAGCGCTGCAGCAGCGCGTCACTTATGCACGGGCAGGAAGAGCTTGAACTCTGGGGGCAGCTCCTCCTCGGCGTACAGGCGGTCAGAGAAGTACACCCGCCGCAGGCGGCAGTTGGCGTGGATTTGCACGCGCAGCGTCTCCACATAGTTGGTGCCTGCACGGCCGCCCCCACAGGCTTGACAGGCGCGGCGCGCAGGGTTTGGATGGCTATGGCGACTCAAAACAGGCTGACACAGCTCTTCATGCGGTGCATGAGCCTGCGCAGGCAAAGCATGCAAGCTCGTATGTGCCGACCCATGCGCATGCTGCTTCTTGCCCATATCAGCTCACACCAGCAAATCAAGCTGCACCGCGGGCGCTCGCCCGTCCGCTCAGCCTAGCTCCAAACCCTCTCATGCGCACCGTATGCGCGCCGCGTGAAGTCCGCCAGGTTGAACTGGATCTGGTTCCAGCCGTCGTCCAGGCGCATGGGCATGGTGCAGATGAAGGGCTTCACGCGGGTGGTGGACTGCGCGCATGGAGCACGCATGGAGCCCATGCGCATGAGGGCAGTCATGCAGGCTGGCGCAGGGCGGTGCTGTGCAGATTACGGGCGTGTACTGTGGCGCGGGTGACGCAGGCGGCGACTTTCTCGGCCGAGGGTGGAGCAGCGCTCGCGCCCGGCAGTCTCTGGGTGTCAAACAGAGGGGCGCTTCTCTTGCAAGAGTGGGCGGCGAAAGCGGCCAGTGCACCAGCCGGCAGCCGCATACACGGCTGGGGGTTCTCAGGCGCACCTGGTAGTTGGAGGCGCGGAAGCGCCGGCGCACGTTCTTGTCGTCCAGAACTTGCACCTCGAAGCTGAAGTACTTCTTCAGGTTCTTTATTATCATAACCAGGAACGGCAGCTTGATGCCGAGCGTCTTCTGCGGGTCCGAGGGGCAGGTCACGTACGTGGTGCTCACGTTTGCGGACACTATCTCAAGCACGCTGCTGGCTATGTCGTCGTCGGTGATGCGCTTGATGTGGCCGTTGCGGACTGCGGCGCGCACGCAGCCAGAGCTTCAGCCCAGAGGCTGGTCAGTGCACACTGCTGCAACACGCCGCTCTCCTCAGGAGAGCAGGGCAGAAGTTTGACCAAAGCAGACTCCTAGCTGCCGCACAGGGAGCCCAGGTGCCCGCCTTCTGCGGCCCATATCTCAAGCGGCCTGCTCCCGAGCGAGTAGAGGATAGACAGAAAGCCGCTTTGGAAGGAGTTGCGGAACATCTAAGCAGCCGCTGTTATCAGTATTTGCGGGGAGTGCGCTGGCATGAGGCGGCGGCCGCCCTGCTGTGCAAGCAAGCGCCGGCTTGAAACACAAGCTCTCAGGCCTCTTGCCCGTAGTACAGTGGTTTGGTTTAAGCAGCCTAACTTGGCTGTTTACCCCATGCTGCCGACGCAATCACCCCAAACAGTGAGACCGTGCTGCTGTGCGCTCCGCTCTTGTCTGAGCAGGCACAGCGGGCAGGCGATGCTGCGCGCGCGCCTGCTCCTGCGCCAGGCCCGCAGCACTGCGTGGCTGGCAGTCGGCAGGGGAGAGGGCTGCGCGGCGGCGCTGCCGCGTGCGCGGGAGCCCGGAAGCTTGCAGCGCCCGCTGGCTCTCAGCTTTGCGTCCGCCGCAGAGCCCCCCGACGGCGTGAAGCCTCCCGGCGGCGGGCCTGGGACGGAGAGCGAGGAGGATGCCGACGGTGTGCAGCACAAGTGCTCGGTGGCTGCGCTATCTGCGCTTGCGCTGCTTGTACTGCACAGGTCGGACCAGCCTGACATGAAAGCGGCGGTCGCAGTCGTGGACGAGGTCGCCGAGCGGCAGCGCTGGCGGCAGTTTGCAGAACAGGCGCTGGACAGCACTGCACGTGCGCCCCCGCTCACCTCCCAGGCGCCTTGAGCTCAGGCGCATGCGCTCGGGCGGGTGTTTCGGATTTGCTGCAGGGAGCGGACGGCGGGTGCCGGCGGTGTAGGTGGTGACGCTGCGGCGGGCCGGTATGCTGTGGAGGACAGCCAGGCTGACCGCAGACCTGCGAGAGCGGACGCTGGTGCGGGCGGCGGCCTGCGGAGCGGCGTGGGGCTCCAGGCCCTGGCTCAGGGAGAGGACCGCAGCGACGGTGCCGAGGCCGGCGAGGCGCAGCGCGGCGCGGCGAGCTCGGCGGAGGCTGCTCCTCCCGAGGGCGCTGCAGCAGGAGCAGTGGGCGCAGGGCCTGGCGGCGCGCCGCTGACGGTCGACTGGACCAGCTGGCTCAAGCAGCGCATGAGCTGTGCGCGCCCCTGCCCGCGCGTGCCAGCTGCAAGTGGCGGGCCCAGAGGCTGGGCGTAGAGCTTTGGGCTCTCCCGGCACCGGAGGTGCTCACAGGCGCCCTGGGACGCGCGCAGCTGTCAGGCTGGATGATGGGTCCCGACGCGACGGCGCCGAAGCCTCGAGGCGTGAAGCGCCCAGGCCTGAGTCAGCCCGCGCCGGTCCCAGGTGGAGCGCTCGCGACACTTGCACATTATGCTGTCCTGCAGCCATGCTGACTTCTGAAACAGGGCTGACTTTCGTGTGCCTAGCCCCATTCCATAACACCAATGAATCTGGTGATGCTAGTGCGTCGAGGCTTTGCCGTGTCGTCGCTGGCGGTCTTTGATGCTGCACATCTCAATTGAGTCGGTCCAGGGCATGGCACCCTGCAAAAGCGTGTGCGTGTGTCGCTCTCCAGGGCCGGTTTCCAGGACCTGGAGGCCGGTGCGGACACGCAGCGAGCTGGGCCCCTGCCGCGCGCCGCGCTGGAGCCTGGCTCCTTCTTGGCAGGCGTGCCCGGGGCACTTCATGTCCACCTTGCATGCCCGCCTGACGTATTGGTGTGCTCTCAGCGTCATGACGCGCACAACAGCCCCCGTCACTTGTCTCCGCTGCATCTGCGCACCGCGGTGCGGGCCTGCTGACCGTGTGCAGCAGCCGCTGTGCGCGATTTCGGCAGCATGGCCTCAGTGTTGCAGGCGTCCTTGAACGGTAGCTCTATAAAAGCGCGTGTGTTGCGCTGGACAGGCGATCGGGGCCCGGGTGGCGAGCGGGCTGCGGCCGCCGCCAGGGCCGCGCCAGCCAAGCCGCCGGCGACGGTGGTGGGCATGCAGGCGCCCGGGGGGTGGGAGCAGACGTACGGCGAGCTGGGGCGCGGCCTGTACGGCGAGGCCGCCGACGCCGGCACCCGCATCTACCCCACCCGCACCTTCATCCCCGGCATGACGTACAACACAGAGGCGCGCACCGGCCCCCAGTTTGGCCGTCTATGCGCATTACGTGGCTTGATATTCTCGGTGTAAGCTTTCCTTGAGCATGTGTGAGTTGCAAATGAGCAGCACCGCGTGCACCAGCACGCGCTCGCTTGCCACATGGCGCGTCCGCGAGAACGCTGAGTGACGAGGTGGCGCGCGCGCAAAGGACCTGGTGGAGCCCCAGGGCACGGGGCCCTCGGGCCAGGGCGCATACGTGCCCCAGGCGCACCCGGAGAAGATGAAGAATGGCGAGGTGGGGTCCCCTGGCAGGCTGGACGCGCGGCCGTGCATGTTACTTGCAGCGGCGGCTGCGGCGTCGCTTCTAGCCTGTCGCGTGTTGTCTATTTTTACTTCTGACTTTTCTTGAGCGCGCGGAGGCGGCGCCTGCTGAACAGCCTGCCTGCGGCGGGCCGCTGCTGACGGCGGGCGGCGCTGCGGGCAGGTGCGCCGCGACGTGGACTTCCGCAACGTGGAGATCCTGCACGTGTTCATGAGCCCCGCGGGCCGCTTGCCCGCGCGCCGCAAGTCGCGCCTGAAGCAGTCCGTGCACCGCCACATGTGCCGGCAGATCAAGGTGCGGGCCGCCCGCGCGGCACGGGTCGGGCGCGGCCCGGGCGGCGCTTGCGCCTGCTGCACGCTCGCGCGTCAGGCGCTCATCGTGGGCGCCGTGCTAAGACCATGTGCTGTCCGTCCTGCAGGTTGCGCGGCAGCTAGCCCTGATCCCGACCACGGACCGCCTGAGGGAGTACAAGGAGGAGGAGATGTTCTCTGGCGAGTACTATTAGCGCCGTTTGCCATGTCCCGCGCCTGGGTGCGCTGCGGCGTCCGTGCTGGAAGCGCGTATGGTGCATGGCTTCACAGCTACCCACCTGTAACATGCGCATGGCCATCTGTGACCGCGCACTCTTCCATACAGAACGACCGGTCGTGCACCGCGCGAATCGTACAACGACAACTCTGTAAAAGCACGCGGGTCAGCGATGGAGAGGCTGCTTAATAGGCCCCCCCGCGAAGACACGCGACTCCCGTCCCCTGACCTTTGGCTCCGGTGCCTCGAGCGCGGCCGCCCCGCCGCCGGCGACGACTCCCGCCTGCCCTGCCACCGAAGGAGCTTGCCTGTCGGCGTGCGCCCCTGCGCCGGCCGCAAGTGGCTGCTGCGCGCGCAGCTTGAGCACAGTCTCCTCCAGGGACGCGATCTTGGCCTCGCGCTCTCCCAGGCGCTGCCTCAGGTTGGACGCCTGCGCCTCCAGCGCCGACACGGCGGACCGCGCCGCGGCGGGCCAGCCCGCCGTGAGAGCGGGGTCGCCCTCATTGCCAGCGGACACGCGCCTCAGCGCCGCGAGCTGCTCGTCCTGCCTGCCCACCCGGTCCTCCAGGGCCCTGACCTTGTTGCGCAGGCCGCGCGCCTGCGCGGTGCGCGGCACATGAGAGAGCGGTCTGAGGTCGGGATGCGCATCGGCAAGGCCTTGCATGTGCTCGCCTGTCTGGGCTGGTCGGTGCGTGGATAGGTGGGCAGGCAACGTACAGGGGAACATGCAGATGCCTTGGAGGTGATGGAAGTGCACAGGCCTCACCTCGGTCTCAATGGTCTGCCTGCGTGCCGCACTGGCCTGCAAGCGCAGAGTCACGTCGGCCAGGGCAGCGGCCCCAGCAGCCGCCTCAGCGCGCGCAGCAT
>JAABUV010002810.1_pt1 | contig 22972 bp, 22 predicted proteins | sample 5559971 | NCBI WGS metagenome assembly JAABUV01 (sample SAMN10711881, study PRJNA513362) | rock metagenome | isolation source: Antarctica rocks | place: Antarctica: Victoria Land, Knobhead nord | collected 2015-12-19
CAGCGGAACCCACTAAAGGCAGCGTCACCGGCCAGCCGCTGCCCCGGTTCGCCGCCCTGCGTGCCGACGAGGTCTACATGCGGGTCGGCCCCGGCAAGCGCTACCCAATCGAGTGGGTCTACAAGCGCCGCGACCTGCCGGTGCAGATCGAGCGCGAGTTCGAGGAGTGGCGCCTGGTACGGGACCAGGAGAACATCAAGGGTTGGATGCACCAGACGACGCTTGCGCCGCGCCGGACCGGGGTGGTGGTCGGCGGCGAGCATGTGCTGCGGGGCGACGCCCGCGACGATGCGGCGCCGGTCGCGCGGCTGAAACCTGGCGTGATCGTCCGGCTGCGCTCCTGCGACGCGATGTCGGACTGGTGCCAGGCGCAGATACAGGACTATCGTGGCTGGGTGAGGCGCAGCGAGGTCTGGGGCCTGCTTCCTGGGGAGGGCATCTAATGAATGAGCAGGAAACGGGGAGTGAGCAGAGGCGCGCCCATCACGACATGGGCGGGGTGCCAAAGTTCATGTGCGAGCCGATCGACACCGGGACGCACAGCCTCACGCAGTTCGACCGGGAGGTAGACGCGATACGCGGCATCCTGGGCGCAAAGGGCATCATGTCCGTGGACGAGCTGCGCCGCGGGATCGAGGCCATCCCGGAGGACGAGTATGCGCGGCTGTCGTACTACCAGCGCTGGATACGGTCCATCGCCGACAACCTGCTGGCCCGCGGCGTGATCTCGGACGCCGAGCTGCGCGCCGCCCTGGAGGGCGCGTGACGCTGGCGCCGGGCGCACAGGTCCGCGTGCGGGACGACTGGCCGGAGGCGCGCGGCCCCTGCCACATCCGCACGCCGTATTACCTGCGCGGCCACACGGGCACGGTGGTCCGGCGCCTGGGCGCGTTCCGCAACCCCGAGGACCTCGCCTTCGCCCGCCCGGCTGCGACCCTCGCGCTGTATCATGTCGCGTTCGAGCCGCGGTCGATCTGGCCGGACGCCGGCGGGGACGAGATCGTCGTGGAGCTGTATGAAAGCTGGTTGGAGGCTGCATGAACACTCTGGTCGAAGCCCCGAGCGAGCGCCTGCTGGATGGCCTCAAGGCCCTGCTCGCCAGCAAGGGCATCGCCACCGCGGACGAGATCGCCGCACGGGTCGCGCAGACCGACCGCGCCAGTCCGGCCCAGGGCGCACGCATGGTCGCGCGTGCCTGGACCGATCCGGAGTACTATGCGCTGCTGCTGCGGGACGGCGCACAGGCGGCCGAGGCGATGGGCATTGCCATGCGCGGGCTGCCGCCGCTTGGCGTGCTGGAGAACACTGACGAGCTGCACAACCTGGTCGTTTGCACCCTTTGCAGTTGCTATCCGCGGGCGGTGCTGGGCTATCCGCCGTTCTGGTTCAAGTCGCCGGGCTACCGCGCCCGTGCAGTCCGTGACCCGCGCGGGGTGCTGGCGGAGTTCGGCACCGTGCTGCCCGAAGCGAAGCGCATCCGCGTGGTGGACAGCACGGCCGACTACCGCTGGATGGTGCTGCCGCAGCGCCCGGCGGGCACCGAGGGCTGGGATGCGGACCGGCTGGCGGCGCTGTTGCGCGAGGGCGACATGATCGGGGTGACGGTGCCGTCAGCTTAGGACAGCTCCGCAATTTTTAGAACTGCACCGCCGCACGGCCCCCAGGGCAATCGCATTTGGCCCAGCTTGCCTCCGGCCTCAAAGGACCCGTCATTGCGAGCCGGCTCCGGCGCGGCAACCCAGGGCCACATGGACCCATGTCTGGGCGCGTCGCCCTGGGTTGCCGCGTCGCGAGCGCTCCTCACAATGACGAAGAGGGGCAATGACGTAAGGGCAAATGCGATTGCCCTACGCGCGGCCCTGCTCCCCAACCGTCAACGTGTTCTAGCGCTCAGCCCGGCGTGTCCCACACCGGCGCCCAGCCCGGATTGATGAACCGCTGCGCCTTCGGCAGCATCGAAATGGCCGCGCGGTCGGTGTCGTCCAACTCGATCCGTAGCGCGTCCAGGTTGGCCTGCTGGCTTTCAACCCGGCTCGCCTTGGGAATTGCCGCCACGCCAGGCTGGTCCAGCAGCCACTTCAGCGCCACCTGCGCCGGGGTCGCATTGTGCTTGCGGGCGATCGCTTGCAGCTCCTCGTGCTCGGCCAGCCGGCCCTGGGCGAGCGGCGCGTAGGCCGATGCCGCCACGTCGTGCGACTGGCAGTAGCCCACCAGCGACGCCTGCCCGAGTAGCACGTGATACTCGAACTGGTTGCAGGCAATCGGCGCTTTGACCTCCTCGACTGCGCGCCGCAGCAGCGCCACCGGGAAGTTGCTGACCCCGATCGCGCGGGCCTTCCCCTGCTCCTTCACCCGCATCAGGTTATGGACCGCGTCCGGCAGGTCCATGCCCACGCTCGGCCAGTGGATCAGGTAAAGGTCCAGGTAGTCGGTCCGCAGCTTGGCGAGCGATGCGTCGACCGAGCGCTGCATGGCGTCGGCGGAGAGGTTTTCGTGCCAAACCTTGCTCGTCACATGCACCTGCCCGCGTGGCACGCCGGCATTGGCCAACGCCTCGCCGACCGCCTCCTCGTTGCCATACATCTCGGCGGTGTCGATGTGGCGGTAGCCGATTTCCAGCGCCCGCTGCACCGCCTCCGCGCACTCCGGCCCCTTCATGCGCCAGGTGCCCAGGCCAAGCTTGGGCATCGGCATGCCCCCGCTTGTGATAGTCGGGGTCGTGATGCGGTCCAAAGCTTTGCTCCGTCAGCGTGGGGTGAAGTCGATCAGCGCGGCGAACCCCGTCTCGGTTCCAAGCGCCAGGCGGGACCCGTCGGGACTCCACGCCAGCGCCGACACCGGCCCATGGCCCGGCGGCACCGCCGGCAGGATGCGGCCCGTGTTGATGTCCGCCAGCGCCACCAGCCCGTCCGAGAACCCGGCCGCCACCGCGTCGTGCTGCGGGTGGCAGGCGACGCGGGTACAGGTCACGTTGTCGCCGCCCGCAAGCTCGGTCGGCGCCTTGCCCATTGGCCCGCCGCCGAAGAACGGCCACAGCACGACGCTCTCCGCCCCCGAGGTCGCCAGCCACTTGCCGGTGCGGGTGAACGACATGCTCTCGGTTTTGTTGGGGTAGCCGCTCATGCGCATGTGCTGGCCGTCGGCGAGCCGCCAGCCGTGCAGGCTGTTCTCCTGCATGCTGGTGACGACGGCGTCGGCGGCCGGGTGCAGGACGACGCCGGTATGGCTGCCCTTCCACTCCATGAAGCGCGGGCTGTCGGCCTTGGCGGCGACGAACCAGAGGGTGCAGCCGTTGTAGTGCGACGCGGCTAGGCGCTTGCCCTTGCCGTCGAGCGCCAGGCCGGTGACGGTCGAGGGGTGCGCCAACGTCTTCAGCGGCTGCCCGGCCATGGTGAACAGATGCGCGGACTTGCCGACGGAGCAGGCCAGCACGCCGGACTTTGCATCGGCGAACGCCGCCACGTGCTCCACCCATTTCGAGCCGTAGCGCGCGAGTTCCATAACGGTCCCGTCGGGTCCGATGCGCAGGAACCGGCCGTCGTCGCCGCCGGTGACGAAGCCGGGGCGGGCGTCGGCAGCGATGGCGAGGATGGCGCCGTCATGCGCCTCGACGACCGGCCACTCCGCCGTGGAGTTGTGCGGCGTCAGGCGCACTGTGCCGTCGCCCAAGGCGAAGCCGGCAACCGCGCCCGTGCGGTCGAACACGGCGCCCACGACGAAGGCGCCAAGCTCCCGGCTCGTGCCCCGGCTGTCGATCAGGAACTGCCGGCTTGTTGTCTCGCTCAAGCCCTGGGCGCCCCGGCATCGGGCGCCCCGGCATTGGGCGCACCAGCTTGGCAGGCCTCGAACCCGCGGCGCAGTTGCGGGCGGTTCAGGTTGCGCCCGATGAACACCAGCTTCGACTTGCGCTCGGCACCCGGCGGCCACGGGCCGATGAAATCGCCGTCCGCGATCATGTGGACGGCCTGGAAGGCGAAACGGCGGTCGTCGTTGGCGTAGGCCAGAATGCCCTTGGTGCGCAGCAGATCCTGGCCCTTCTCGGCCAGCAGCGTGCTGATCCAGGCGTTGAACTTCTCGGGGTCGATGGGGCGCGACACCTCGAAGCTCACGCTGTTCACCGTGTCGGAGTGCGAGTGCTCGTCCGTCTCCAGGAAGCCGGGTTCGCGCTCCAGCACGCGGGCGAGGTCGAAGGCGCCCTGGTCGAGCACCTGGTCGAGCGCCACCGCGGCGCGGCTGGTGCGGTGGATTTGGGCGAAACGGTTGATGGTGCGGATGCGCGCCTCAACGGCGTCGAGCTCGTCGGGCGTCACGAGATCGGTCTTGTTCAGCACGATCACGTCGGCGAAGGCGACCTGCTCCTCGGCCTCGTGGCTGTCCTCCAGGCGCGCGAGCAGGTGCTTCGCGTCCACCACCGTCACGATGGCGTCGAGCCGCGTGCGGGCGCGCACGCCGTCGTCGACGAAGAAGGTTTGCGCGACCGGGGCCGGGTTGGCGAGGCCGGTCGTCTCGATGATGATGCCGTCGAGCCCGCCCTTGCGCTTCATCAAGCCCCCGACGATGCGGATCAGGTCGCCGCGGACGGTGCAGCAGATGCAGCCGTTGTTCATCTCGAACACTTCCTCGTCCGCGTCCACAACGAGGTCGTTGTCGACGCCGAGCTCGCCGAACTCGTTGATGATGACGGCGTACTTGCGGCCGTGGTTCTCGCTCAGGATGCGGTTCAGCAGCGTGGTCTTGCCGGCGCCGAGGTATCCGGTCAGCACGGTGACGGGGACGAGGGCGGGGACGAGCGTGTCAGGCATGGGTGTTCCTTGCAGGCGATTTCGCCGTCATATAGGCGCGCGGCGGCGCCAACCCAAAATCCGGCGCGTGGCTTAGGTTGTGCTGGCCTGCTCGTAGTGCGCGAAGCGCCACTCGGCCGGCTCCTGCGCCGCGGCCTCGTACCAGGCGTCGACCAGCGGGTGCGCGCGGACCGCGTTGCAATAGGCCTGGGTGTCGGCGGCGAGCGGCGGCTGATAGGTCAGCAGCCGGGCGGCGACGGGCGCGAACATCGCATCGGCGGCGTTGAACGCGGCGCCGAACAGGAACGGGCCGCCGGCGCCGAACTCGGCCCGGGTTTCCCGCCACAGCGCCTCGATCCGCTTTATGTCCGCCAGCGCCTCCGGCGTCTGCCCGGCGCCAGGGGCCGACTTGTTCAGCACCATCGGCATGGCGGCGCGCAACGCCCGGAAGCCTGCGTGCATCTCGGCGCTGACCACCCGTGCGCGGGTGCGGGCGGCGCGGTCCGCTGGCCACAGGCTCGACTCAATTTCGGCGCAGTACTCGCAGATCGCCAGCGTTTCCCAGATCCGCTGCCCGGCGTGCTCCAGATAGGGCACGAGGCCGCTGGGCGACACGGCCGCGACCGCCGGCGTGCCGCCGCTGCCGACGAGGGGGATCACCACCTCCTCCACGTCCAGGCCCGCCAGGCGCACGGCGAGCCAGCCACGCAGGGACCATGAGGAATAACGGCGTGTGCCGATATATAGGCGGCCATCGGGCATGGATCGCTCCTTTATGCTGTGGGGCGACGATGCCACGCTTGCCGCGGCGGCGCTAAAGCGCGAACTTGGGGACTGGTATGCGAGTCCGGTCGGTGAAAGTCCCAGTGAGGAAAGCTCAGCCATGAACGAGATCAGCCGTCCGAACAACCTCGACGCCTTCTGGATGCCGTTCTCCGCCAACCGGGCGTTCAAGGCCGCGCCCCGCATGCTGGCCCGCGCCGAGGGCATGTTCTACTACACCAACGACGACCGCGAGGTGCTGGACGGCACGGCGGGCCTCTGGTGCGTGAACGCGGGCCACGGCCGGCGGGAGATCGTCGAGGCCATCCAGAAGCAGGCGGCCGTGCTGGACTTCGCGCCGACGTTCCAGATGGGCCACCCCCTCGCCTTCCAGGCCGCCGCACGGCTGGCCGAAATTTTGCCAGTCGGGCTTGACCGCGTGTTCTTCACCAACTCCGGCTCCGAGAGCGCCGACACGGCGTTGAAAATCGCCCTTGCCTATCACCGCGCGCGGGGCGAGGCGCAGCGGGTGCGGCTGGTCGGGCGGGAGCGCGGCTACCACGGCGTGGGCTTTGGCGGCATTTCCGTCGGCGGCATCGGCCCGAACCGCAAGCAGTTCGGCGCCATGCTGCCCTATGCCGACCACCTGCCGCACACCCACGCGCCGGAGCACAACGCTTTCACCAAGGGCGAGCCGGCCTGGGGGGCGCACCTGGCCGACGCGCTGGAGGGGTTGGTCGCGCTGCACGGCGCGGACACCATCGCGGCGGTGATGGTCGAGCCGGTTGCCGGGTCAACCGGGGTGCTGGTGCCCCCGGCGGGCTACCTGAAGCGGCTGCGGGAGATTTGCACGAAGCATGGCATCCTGTTGATTTTCGACGAGGTGATCACCGGGTTCGGCCGCATGGGCACGAACTTTGGCGCCGAGCGGCTGGGCGTCGTGCCGGACCTGATGACCATGGCCAAGGGGCTGACCAACGCCGCCGTGCCGATGGGGGCCGTCGCTGCCAGCGAGGCGGTTTACTCCGCCATTGTGGACGGGTCGCCGGCGGGGATCGAGCTGTTCCACGGCTACACCTACTCCGGGCACCCGCTGGCCTCGGCGGCGGCGATTGCGACGATGGACTTGCAGCGGGCCGAGGACCTGCCGGGGCGGGCGCTGGCGATGGAGCCGTATTGGGAGCAGGCGATGCACAGCCTGCGCGGATTGCCGAACGTGGTGGACATCCGCAACGCCGGGCTGATTGCGGGGATTGAGCTGCAAGGGCGTGCAGGGCTGCCGACGGACCGGGCGGTGCGCGTGTTCCAGCGCTGCTTCGATGCCGGGCTGCTGATCCGGACGACGGGGGATATTGTGGCACTGAGCCCGCCGCTGATTATCGAGACGCCGCATGTGGACCGGATTGTGGAAACGCTTTCGGATGCGATTCGGGCGGAGGCTGCGTAGGGTTCAGCACTGCTAACCTGCTTTCGCGGTACATCGGTAACGGGTTAAGGGCTATTTTGGTCATTTAACAAAGCAAGGAAGTTGCCCGGCTACTTTTCAACCATAGGGCTGGCTCCTGTCCTTACAGGACCCGGCCTTCCTCATTTAGTCTTCTCTAAAACATCGGTAGGCAGGTACCGGAGGCTAAATAGGTTCGATCATCACGACTCCATGTCTGGCCGGCGGCTCGTGCGAGCGAGACATGATCATGACTGATAAGGAGTAATTTTCCTAGGTAAGATCAGTAATCGTTGCTCTAAGTTTTTTCTCATGATATCTCGTTGCCGAGATTATGGAGTTTAAGAAATGAGCAACACAGCCACAAAGCCTATTCGCAGTCCTTCCTACCCAACCTTGGGACTTCAAGAAGCTGTCGTGGCTGTTGGGAAGATTGAGAACGTATATCGCTCGTCATCTGTGGACCGAATCGTTGCGGCCAAAATTCTAGGCTACAGCGGTCTGAGTGGGCCATCGAACATGGTTCTTGCCTCTTTGGCATCTTACGGTTTTGTCGAGCGCGCTGGGAAAGGAGAAATGCGGGTTACTGACCGGGCTCGCTCTGTGCTTCACCCCGATAATTCGGAGGAGCGGCGGCGTGCGCTCCTAGCCGCGGCTCTTGAGCCGCACCTATCCCGAGAGCTACGGGAGCGGTTCGCAGATATAGCTGTGCCTCCAGAAGATGGTGTTGTGACGTATCTGAACCGACAGGGTTTTAATCCAGGAGCAGTAAAGCCAGCCGCCAAGTCCTTTCTCATGACTATGGCCTACATCAAGGAACTTGGCGTAAGCGAAAGTCATGGTGCCGCTACAGATCAGCGCCGAAACTGCGATCAGTCGGATGGCAATGGTGCTCCGCCTAAATTTGGAGGCGCGCGTGTTGGGGACCTCGTACAATGGGAGTCTGACGGTGCCCTTCGGCTTGAGAGGCCCCTTCGCGTTCGGTACGTCAGCGACGACGGCGACTGGATCGCAGTTGAGGGCAGTGAAACGGGGCTACCTATGAAACAAGTAATTGTCGAAGAGCGATGCCAAGCTGACAGGCAACAAGCCGATCCAACCCACTTTCCTTTAACTGTGGGAACGAATGACCAAAACAGCGGCAGCGAGGGAACTGATCTTCGTTTTAAACTCGCAAAAGGTGTAGTTGTTCAAATCCGGTCCCGAGAGGAGCTAGGAGAAGCAGAATTGTCCAAGCTTGTCACGCTCCTCTCAGCACAGCGGGATGCGCTGAAGAACTAAACACTGTTGGCTGAAGGTTAAAGGACTTGATCCTTTGGCCTTCGGCCAAGTCGCGCACGCGTTCAATTGCAGATTACGGCATCTCAAACGAGTCGTCGTTGACGGAGCTGGCAATATATCATCATATAAGAGTGCTGCTACCGCCAGTTAAGGCTAACGCGGCGGCAAGCCCAGTGCTAAACGCCGCCTGTAAAAGATAGCCGCCTGTTGGTGCCTCCCAATCCAGCATCTCGCCGACCGCGTACACGCCGAGCAGCCGGCGCAGCATGAAACCGGATTCTAACTCTGCCAGCGCGATCCCGCCGGCGGAGGAGATGGCACGCTCGATCGCGCGCGTGCCCACCAGCCGAAGCGGCAGGGCCTTCACCCGCTCGGGTAGCGTGCCGGCAGCCTCAACCTCCCGCACCAGCCCGGCAGCAGCCAGCGACAGGCCGCCCTTGCGCAACGCATTGGCCAGCGATTGCCCATGGCCGCCCAAGCGGCTCGCCAGGGTTCCCGCGTCCAGGTCAGGACGCAGGTCCAGCAACAAGGTGGCGCTGCCCTCGGCGTCGATGGCGTCGCGCAACAGGTGGGACAATGCGTAGACCACGCCGCCCTCGATCCCATCCTCCGTCAGCATGGCCTCGCCGCGCACCGTCACGCCCTCGAACGTCGCCGCAATCCGTTTCAGCGGCTCGCCAGCAAAGCGCGCCCGGAACACCGGGGACCATGCGTGCAGAAAGCCGCAATTGGCCGGACGAAACGGGTTCACCATCACGCCACGGGCGCGCAGCAAGTCCACCCATCCCCCGTCCGAGCCCAGCCGCGGCCAGCTCGCGCCGCCCAGCGCCAGCACCGTCGCCGCCGGGCGAACCACGACCTCCCCGGATGCCGCGGCAAACCGCAGCGCGCCCGCGTCGTCCCAACCGGTCCAGCGATGCCCCATGTGGAACCGCACGCCCAGCCCGGCCAGCCTCCCCAGCCAGGCGCGCAGCAGCGGCGTCGCCTTGAACGAACGCGGGAACACCCGGCCGCTGCTGCCGACGAACGTCTCCTGCCCCAGCCCCGCGCACCACGCCCGCAGCGCATCGGGCGGAAATGCCTCTATCGCCGGCGCCAGCACGGGCCGCGCCGGGCCGTAATGCTCCAGGAAGCGGCCCAGCGGCTCCGAGTGGGTGAGGTTCAGCCCGCCGCGCCCGGCCAACTGGAACTTGCGGCCCACGGACGGCATGCGGTCATAGACCGCGACCGCCCTGCCCGCCTGCGCCAAATGCTCCGCCGCCATCAGCCCGGCCGGGCCGGCGCCGACGACGGCAACCAAGTCCATGCTTCCTGCGGTCAATCCCCGAACAGCTCCGCCGGCGACGGCGCCGCCCGCGAGTAGCCCGCCGCGCAGTAGCCGCCGCCCTGGTAGCGCTCCGCCACCGGGCTGCCGCTGACCTTGCCCGCGAGCTGGCCCGCGAACCCGTCCGCGCTGTCGCTCGGCGCCCACCCGACGCGCGCCCGCTGGTCGTGCCGCCACCAGGTCATGCGCGCGTTGGCCGACGCGCCCCAGACCACGGAATGCCCAACCACCCCCGCCACGACGCACCGCTCCATCAGCCCGGCCATGTCCGCATAGGACAGCCAGGTCGCCAGCATGCGGTCGTCGCGCGGCTCCGGGAAGCTCGACCCGATGCGGATGTTCACGTTCTCCACGCCGTGCTTGTCCCAGTACAGCCGACCCATCAGCTCGCCATAGGCTTTCGAGAGGCCATAGAAGCTGTCGGGCCGGAAATCGCAGTCCGCGTCCAGCACGGTGGCGCGCTCGTGAAAGCCGATGCTGTGGTTGCTGCTGGCGAACACCACGCGGGCGCGCTCCCGCCTTGCAGCCTCGTATACATGGTAGAGGCCGCGGATGTTCGGGCCGATCACCTCCTCGAACGGCCGGTCGGTCGAGACGCCCCCCAAGTGCAGGATGGCGCCGCAGCCCTCGGCCAGGCGCAGCAGCGCGACTCCGTCCTCAAGGTCCGCGGCGGTGAACTGGGCGCCGGGCGGCACGGCGTCCGGGAACGGCGCGATGTCCGTCAGCCGAAGCTCCCAGCCCAAGCCGGCAAGGTGCCTGGCCAAAACCCGGCCAAGCGCCCCGCTCGCGCCGGTCAGCAGAACGGGCCGGCCCGGCTTGCCAATCCCCGGCTTGCCAATCGTCGTGTCGATCATTTCGAGCCTTCTCCGAGTGCTTGCGCGGGCACTGTTCCGCCGGCTTGCCCTCGGGTCAACCTGGCGTCAGGGTTGCGCCATGCAGACCCTGACCCAAGCCACCGCCGCCCTGGCCTCCGGACGCACGACAGCGCGTGCGCTCGCGGAGGCGTGCCTCGAACGCATCGCCGACCCGGCTGGTGAGGGCGCACGCGCCTTCGTCGCCGTCTATGCCGCACAGGCGCGGGCCAGCGCCGACGCGATGGACGCTCTGCGCCGGGTCGGCCGTGCGCCCGGCCCCTATGCCGGCATCCCGATCAGCCTGAAGGACCTGTTCGACGTGGCCGGGGAGGCGACCGCCGCTGGCAGCGCAATTCTGGCCACGGCCCAGCCCGCCAGCGCCCATGCGGCCGTCGTGTCCCGCATGTTGGCGCAGGGCTTCGTGCCGGTGGGCCGCACCAACATGACGGAGTTCGCCTTCTCCGGCCTAGGCCTCAACCCGCACCACGGCACCCCGCGCAGCCCCTGGAAGCGTGACCGCGACGGCGTGGGCGGCCACATCCCCGGCGGCAGCAGCTCCGGCGCCGCCGTGTCCGTCGCGGACGGCATGGCGCTCGCGGCGCTGGGCACCGACACCGGCGGGTCCTGCCGCATCCCGGCCGCGTTCTGCGGCGTGGTGGGCTACAAGCCGACGGCGCGGCGCGTGCCGCTCGCCGGGGTGCTGCCGCTGGCGCCCTCGCTCGACAGCGTCGGCCCGCTGGCGCCCAGCGTGCAGTGCTGCGCCACCATCGACGCCGTGCTGGCCGGGCAGGCGCCGCAGATGGTCGAGCCGATGCCGTTGCGCGGCCTCCGCCTGGCGGTGCCGGGCAACATGGTGATGGACGACGTCGACGCCGTGGTGGCCGGGACCTTCGGCCGCGTGCTCAACCGCCTGGCGGGGCTCGGCGTGCGCGTCACCCACCTGCCCTTGCCGCAGTTCGACCGGATCGCGGCGGCAAACGCCCAGGGCGGCCTCGCGCCGGTGGAAGCCTACACTTGGCACCGCAAGCTGCTGGCCGAGCAGGCGGACGGCTACGACCCTCGGGTCCGCAGCCGCATCGAGCGCGGCGCTGCGATGACTGGGGCCGAGCTGATCGCGTTGCAGGCCGCCCGCGTCGACATCCGCGCCAGCATGGACGCTGCGACCGCCCCCTACGACGCGGTGGCCTTGCCGACCTCCCCCATCGTGCCGCCCCGCCTCGACGCTTTCGACGACGACGCCGACTATGCCCGCGTCAACAGCCTCGTCCTCCGCAACCCCTCGCTCGCCAACTTCCTGGACCGTTGCAGCATCAGCCTTCCCGCGCACCAGCCCGGCGAGGCGCCGGTCGGCTTCATGCTGATGGGGGAGACCGGGGCCGACGACCGCCTGTTTGCCATCGCCGCCGCGATCGAGGCCATCATCAAGGAATAGGGTCCATGCGCCGCATCCTGCCGCGAACCGTCGTGCTGTTGTTGCTGATCGCGGCTGTGCCGGCCCAGGCGCAGACGGTGCTGGACACCATCCTGGCCCGCGGCACCCTCCGGATCGGCCTGACTGGGGACTACCGGCCCTTTTCAGTCAAGGATGGCGCCGGCAAGTTCGAGGGCTTCGACGTCGACATGGCGGAAAGCCTGGCCAAAGGTCTTGGCGTGAGGCTTGAGATCGTGCCGACCGCCTGGGCCACGTTGATGCCCGACCTGCAAGCGCAGAGGTACGACATCGGCATGGGCGGCATTTCAGTGACGTTGGACCGGGCAAAAACCGCCTACTTCTCCGCGCCGGTACTGCGCACCGGCAAGGCGCCGATCACGCGCTGCGCCGACCAAGCCCGATTCACCTCGCTTGCGGAGATCGACAAGCCGGGGGACCGCGTGATCACCAACCCCGGCGGCACCAACGAGCGCTTCGTCCGCGCCAACGTGAAGCAAGCAGAGATCGTCGTGTTTCCCAACAACGCCGCCATCTTCGACGAGTTGGTGACCAACCATGCGGACGTTATGATAACCGATGCGGTCGAGGCCCGATTGCAGCAGCACCTGCACCCAGGACTATGCGCCGTGAACCCGGACCAGCCGTTCGACTTCTCCGAACTCGCCTATCTGCTGCCGCGCGACCCGGCGCTGAAAGCCTGGGTGGACCAATGGCTCCACATCCAATCCGAGACCGGCGAACAGCAGCGGCTGCTGGCGAAGTGGCTGAACTGAACCCCCATGCCCGGCAACCCGCCGGGCATGGGGCCCAACTCTAGGCGAAGCTGACCTTCTCGTTGTCACCGGGGTTCGGCGGCGTGCCAGTAACAACAGCCTTTACGTAGCCGTAGGCATGAACCATTTTGCTGTTGGGAGCGTCCCAGTACTCGGCCATGGTGACATCCACCTTCAATAGCGCGATATCCGGATCGTCCTTGCCTTTCGGGAACCAGGTCCGCATCGACTCGCCCCAGTGCGCCTCGATCGCGGACTTGTCGCGCACCAGCCGGGCCTTGCCGGACAGGCTTACGTAGTCCTGCTTACTCGGGTCGGCGTAGGTCACGCCGACGTGCTGGTCGTGCTGCACCTCGTCCACCTTATGGCTGCTGGCGCGGGTGAAGAACCATAGGGTGCCGTCGAACTCGCTCTGCGCTGCGACCATGGGCCGGGCGCGCAGGTTGTCGCCGTCCTCGGTGGTCATCATGGCGAAGCTGATGCTTTTCATCATCGACCACATCTTCTGCGTGGCTTCGGCGTGGCTCGTCTCGGTCATCGGTGTCCCCCGTTGTTGGATCAACGGCATCAACCGATCAGGGCGGGGTCGGGTTGCACGGCAACTGCACGCCACAAGGCTGTCAGGGTGGCCCGACCGTGAAAGCGCGGGTGACGGAGTGCCCGGCCAAACTGTCAGTGACCCGGATCGACCACTGGCCAGCCACCGCGGACGGCGGCAGCGAAACCGTCCAGCCGGTCCCGCCCGCTTCGACTCGCAGCACGTCCGAAAGCTTCCGGTCCAGGGCGCCAGCCGGGTCCAGCAGCTCGACCCGCATGGCATGGACGGCGGCGGGCGTCGGGCCGTCCAGGCCCACGCGCCAGGTCAGCCGTGCGCCGGGCTGGGCGTGGTCCGAGCCGAACAGCGTCGGCGCGGGTAGCGGCGAGGCCGACATGGCCAGGATCGTGGGTTCAATGGGGTCGAGCCCGATCTCCAGTTCATCAGACCGCCGCGGCGGCCCTGGGCGGCGCATGTCGTAAACCAAGCCGGGCGACGCAAGCTGCACGCCCAGCGCGCCCGGCGCACCCCATGGCGCCACAGCCTGCAACGCGATGATCATGACGCCGCCATTCCGGAAGATGTGCGCGTCCATGTTGCTGGCGCGCAGGCCGTCAGGACCCGTCAGCGCCACGGGCGGCACGACCCCGGCCTTGGCCAGCAGGTCGGCCAACGCCGTCAGTCCAGCGGCGCTCGACGGCTCGGCATCCGGACGGACAACCTGCGGCATCAGCGCCACCCCAGCCAATGGCGAGCCGGTTCGCCGACGGCTGTGCTGGTCGAACACGCCCGGCTCGGTGTCGGCCAGCACGGTGCCGCCGCGGGCAGCGAATCGCCTGATCTCGTCGACCTCGGCATCCGAGAGCGCGACCGCGTGCGGCAGCATCAGCACTCGCAGCGCCGTATCCTGCAACGCGCCCCCCTCGACCAACCCGGACGACAGCCAGCGCGGCGGCACACCGAGCTCGCCCAGGCGTTCCGCCATCTGCCGCCGGGCAGCGCGCCAGGCGTTGTCGTCCAGCTCGCGCTCGGCGTCCCGGTCGGACCAGCCGGCGCCGCGCGGACGCTGGTCGAGCATCCAGCGCGTGCGGAAGCTCGCCTGCGAATACAGGACCGCGACGGTGCCTGGCGCGGGCTGGCTGGCGATGATGGCGGGGGCGACCACGCGCAGGCTCGCCGCGAGCGCCGCCAGCGCCCGCCCGCGCGGACCCGGCTCGCCGGCCGGCGTCACGGTGTCGTCCTGCTCGTCCCACACGATCATGCCGCGCCCGCCGCGAAGCAGGTCCCGCCAGGCGGCGTGGGTCGCGCGCGGCCCGGTCTCGAATACCGTGCGCAGCGGGATCAGCGCGGGGTTCAGGCCGTGCGCAAGCTCCAGCGAGTTGCCGCTGTCGTAAATCTCCATGACGTCTACGGCGCCGGCCAAGCGGCCATAGTCGTAGCCGCCCCAACCCGGCACCTGCGCGCCCTCGATCGCGGCCAGCGCGGCCGGGTCGGCGCGATGCACCGCGTCGGCCCCGGCGCGAACGGCGCTGGCGAAGGCCACGTCCATCCATGCCTTAAAATCCGCCCAGGCCGAGAAGTTGTCGTCGGTGCGCCGCATGGCGTCGTCCGTGAGCTCCGGCACGACCTCGTCCCACGCGCCGAATTGGCTGCCCCATTGCCGGTTCAGCGCGTCGAGGTCGGCGTACTGGGTGCGCAGCCAGGCCCGCATCGCCGCGAGCGAGGCCGGCGCCGTGTCGAAGTCCCAGTTGGCGGAGAGGTCGCCGATCCCGGTTTCATCGCCAAGGTTGTAGAACAGCGGATGGTCGGGCGTCTGGCTGCGGACCACGCCGTCGAGCCGCGCCGCAACGGCGGCGAGCCAAGCCGGGTCCGAAAGGCCAGGCTCGCGCACGAACACGCCGCGGTCGCCGGGCGCCCGCTGACGCTGCGCCCGGGCCGCGTCGAACAGCCAGGACACCGACTTGCCCGGCGTGGCGCGGTGATACGGCGCATAAAAATCGGTCGCGATGTTCTCGACGAACCAGGGCAGCCCCGCCCAGCGCCGCGCCGCGGCGTCCGCCGGATCGATCTGCCCGCCGGTGCCGCGCAGCTTGACGCCGGTGAAGCCCATGCGGGCCAGCCCGGCCATGCCGCCCGCATCGTGGTCCTGCCACATGATGAGCTGGTAGTCGTCCCAGCGGCTCGGCTCGGCTGCCGCCGCCGGGGCTGCACCGGCGGCCAGGCAGAGCGCCAAGGCCGCCATGCGAGGGGTCATTGCCCGACGAGCTGCCGCTTCACCGTACCCAGCAGGCCATGGACGCCGTTCTTCGCCTCCTGCAGCAGGGCGTTGCTTCGGTGCCGCCAGACGCCATCGGACGCCACCTCGCGGTCGGAGGCGGCGACCACATTGTCCTCCAGCGCCGGGGCACCCGTGGTCCAGTCCAGCAGCAAAGTGGCCGGCCGGCCCGTCTCGTTCAGCAGGCGGTTCCGCCGCATGACGACGCTGGTGCTCCCGTTCGCCAGCACCGCCGCCTGCCGCGCCTCGTTGCCCGGCGGGAGTTCCAGCACATTGTCCTCCAGCAGCAGGCTGCCGCCCGCGGCCGAGACGGCGAGCCTGGACGTGGCGATCTGGTTGCCGCGCAGTTCGGTCTCCAGCGCCGCCGAGCCGACCCCGCTGCCTTTCACCCCGGTGAACACCGACCGCTCGACATGGAGCAGCGCCACCTCGCCCACCGACAACGCCGCCGACGGTCGGTCGCCCGCGACGCCCCCGCCCTCGAACCGGCACTCCACCACCCGGATCGACCCCGGCCCGCCGATGCCGGAGAGCACGCCGACCTCGTTGTTCACGAACTGCACGCGCTCCAGCAGCAGCGACTGCCCCTCAAGCCGGATGCCGGCGCCGTTGCCGTCCGGCACCCGCGCACGCGCCAGGGTCAGGTCGCGGACAGTGGCGTCGTTGCCGCGGATGACCAGGATCGCCTTTGCCCCGCAGGTGGTGTCGGACAACACGACGCCGGGCGCACGGCCGGCGACGGTGACGGCGTCCGCGACCCAGGTGGCGCAGTCGTAGTAGGTGCCGGGCTCGATGAGCACGACATCACCCGCCTCGGCCTCGGCGATGGCTTGGGACGGCCGTTCGAACTCCTGGCCCGGCCCTGCCCCTAGGGTCCGCGCATCCGCCGGCGCCACGGCCAGGAATGGGACGGCCAGGAGTGCGGGGATCAGAAGTGCGGAGGCCGGCAGCGCCGCGCGCATCGGCGTCACCGTGCCGCAGTCACCGCGCCGTCCCCTCGCAGCGGCTTGACCCAGCCCGTGAGGTGGTTCCCGCGCAGCACGGCCTCCGTCGCAGTGAAGTTGGACACGAACATCGTGTCGTAGCTGCCGTCGTTGTTGAACGCGTTGTTCTCGATCAGGATTTCCCGTGTCGGCTGCGTCACGCCCTCGGCGCCGATCTCGATGGCGGTGCTGCGGTTCTCCGCCATCGGTCCTTTTTCCATGGTGTTGTCCCGGATCACTACCGAGCCGCCGTTGGGGATGTCGACCAAATAGCTCGCCGTGCCCTCGGGGCCGTCGATAATCGTGTTGCCGATGATCTCGGTCCGCTCGGCGCGGGACTTGATGTGGTGGCCCTGGTGCGTGTCGCTGAACTGCGACCGCTCGACCTGCAGCAGCTTCGAGTTGCCCACGTAGATGCCATGGGAACAGGCCTTTTCGCAGGTCCCGTCATGCTCGAACACGCTGTCGCGCACGATAATGGTCGAGCCCTCAAAACCCGTCAGGATGCCGTTCTGGTCATTGATGAACCGGACGCCCTCGACCACCAACTTCTCGCCCTCGCCGCGGATGCCGGCGCCGTTGGCGTCCGGCACGCGGGCGCGCGTCAGGGTTAGGTTGCGAATCGTGACATCCGCGCCGGTGGTGATGAACAGCGCCTTGCCGTTGCAGGCCTTGTCGGTGATGACGACCTTGTCGGCGTCTCCCACTCCCTCGACCACCAGCTTGTTCGCCTGCCACACGGCGCAGTCGAAGTATTCGCCGGGAAAGATTTTGACCACGTCGCCATCACGGGCGGCGGCGGCGGCGAGCGACGGCAGCTTGTAGGCTTTGCCCTCGCCGACTTCGAGCGTCCGTGCGCGGGCGCCCGAAGCGGAGGCGGTCAGGGCGGCAAGGGCAGCTAGCCCCATCAGGGCAGTCAGGCGCGTGCGTGTTGCGGGCATCGTCGTGCTCCTCGGGTATGTCCATACCTTATCGGAACATTTGCGGTGCCACAACGATTTATGACCTGGGATTTATGAGCTGGTGCGTGCGCTCCGGGCCAGGACGCAACCGTCGATCCGCCACTGCCCGGCCGCATCCCGCTGCATCGAGTATAATGCCAGCTCCGCCTCGCCACTGGGGCCGACGAGTTCAACCTGCTGCACGACTGTATCGTCACCGACCAGCAGTTCAGCGAAGTCCACCGAGCGCGGCCGATGCACGGCGGGATAGGCGCGGCGCACCATGTCAAGGAAACGGCGAGGGTCGCCGAACTGCTGCTGGATGTGCGGGGACGCGAGGGCGTAGGCGGCATCCCCGTCGTCGCGCTTGAAGGCGTCGATCTGCCGGGTGATCACGTTGCGTATGGCCGCTTCATCGTCGGCGGTCACGGCGGACTGCGCCCACGCAGGCCCGGCCAGCAACAGAAGCAGCAGGACCAGGCCACGGCGCACCGGGTTAGTCCATGTCGGCGCTGCTGGGCGCCAACTGCAACCCGGTCAGTGCGTGGTGCGGGCGCTCAGCGACCAGCGGCCCGGCCATTGCCCGGCTGTAGGCACGCATGATGGAGGCTGGCGCCATCTCCTCAGGCGTCAAGAACAAGCCCAGCCGCCGCGCTAGGCTGCCGAGCGTCGTCCGGCTGGACAGGATCGCCGCGGGCAGCGCCAGTGTCAGCCCGAACAGCAGCGGCGCGCACCACGCCAACAGCGCCGGGCTGGCCTGCAACAGGATGAGGAACCAACCGGCTCCCACGAGCAGCGTACTGCGCAGGCGCAGCCAGCCCTCCGCCCAGGACACGCCGCGGTCGTCGCGCGGCTGCGCATCCCACCGCACGGCCTGCCCAAGCAGCAGCGCCGCAACATACTGGGTGTAGAACACGATCAGCAGGGCCGAGATCGCCAACGCCGCCAACTGCTCCAGCGCAGCGCTGGCGACCAGGCGGAGACGCCCGCCGAAGGACCGCGCCACCCGCGGGTCGAGCAGCGCCGCCCCCAGGCTCAACAGCTTGCCGGCATAGAGCAGCACCAGCACCAGCACGGCAAGCGCCGCATGGGCCGCGCCGCCGCCCAGCAGCACCGCAGGGACGAAGCCGCCGCCGAGCGCCGCATCGAGCGTCGCAAGCCCGAGGAACAGCACCGCCAACGGGCCGGACACGTAGTGCAGCACGCCGTATCCGAGATGGAAGCGGCCGACCGGCCGCAGCCCAGGATAGCGCAGCAGGCCCGAATGCTGCAGGTTGCCCTGGCACCAGCGGCGCTCGCGGCTGGCGAAGTCGACCAGGTTGGCCGGGAGCGCCTCGAAGCTTTCCATGACCTGGGGCAGCACCCAAACATCCCATCCGGCCGCGCGCATCAGGCTGGCCTCGACCACGTCGTGGCACAGGATCTCGCCTCCGAACGGCTCCGGCCCCGGCAGCACCGGGAGGCGGCAATGCGCGACGAAGGGTGCGATGCGCACGATGGCGTTGTGGCCCCAGTAGTTGCCGTCGCCCTGTTGCCAGAACGTCAGGCCCTCGACCAGCATCGGGGTGTAGAGCCGGGCGGAGAACTGCTGCACACGGGCGAACAGCGTTCCCCGGCCCACGGGATAGGGCACGGTCTGCACCATGCCGGCCCCAGGGTTCGCGTCCATCAGGCCAATCAGCGTCGCGACCGCGCTGGCGCCCATCAGACTGTCGGCGTCGAGCACGATCATGTAGTCGTAGCTGCCGCCCCAGGTGGTGCAGAACTCGGCCAGGTTGCCGACCTTGCGCCCGGCGTTGCTGGCGCGGCGGCGGTAGTGCAGCGCGCAGCCCGTGGCGGACCGGGCACGCAGCGCCGCGAAGGCCCGCGCCTCCTCCGCCGCGATGGCCGGGTCCTGCGTGTCGGACAGCACGAAAAAGTCGATGTTGCGCAGCTTCGCGTCGTTCACCGCGCGGGCCATCACCTCGACGGCGGCGAACACCGCGCGCGGGTCCTCCTGGTGGATCGGCATCACCATCGCCGTGCGGCTCCGCCCGGACGGCGACGCCGAGACCTGCACCGTGCGGCCGGACAGGCGGGCCAGGCAGCCCAGCAGCGTCGGCCATCCCGTGAGAGCCATATACAGGACGTTGACCGCCAGCAACGCGAGCAACGGCCAGCGCAGCGGGTCGGCGATGCCGGCGGTCAAGTATATGGCGAGCCCGGCCGCCAGCGCCGTGGCGCCAAGGATCGGAACGACGAACGCCGCCCGGCGCAGCCATGACGCTGCCGCGGGGCGCAGCAAGCTCACCTGGCACAGGCTCGCAGCCGCCTGGTCGAGCCGAATGGAGTCACGGAGCGGTTGCATCTTCATTGCGGTTGCAGCCTGTACCTTAAGAGAGGGTGAGACGGCAATGATCTAACCGCTACAATATGGCCGTCCGGTGGCTGCCAGGGAGCAGATCCATGGCAGCGTCCGGAGCCGCCAAGAAACGCTCGGCCGGACGGCCCTGGCCCTCGCGCATGGCGAACTCCCGCAGCGCCGCCGCGAGCGGAGCGGGGCCGCCGAACTGGAAGCCAATCTGGCTGGCATAGGCGCATGAGGCAGCGGTCTTGCGCTCCAGCCCGTCCGCGATCCCAAGTACGCACTCCTGCATGGCGGACCCGTCCACGTGCGGGACCGCGCCGGGGTTGCGGATCGCATACGGCGCGTCCCGGTAGAACGCCAGGCGCGGCGGAGCGGCCCGCAGCACCGCGCGGATCATTTGGCGGTGGTCCACATGGTTGCCCAGACCCTGCGGCGCCAGCACCAGGTCCGGCCGGGCCTCGTCGGCCAACGCCGAAATCTTTGCGGCCAGCGGACGCCATGCCTCGTCCCCGTCCAAGATCGCGCCGAACAGCTCGGACGCCGCGCCATAGCCGCGGTGCGGCGCTTCGGGCAGGCCGAGCCACCGCAGGTCGGATACTCCGAGGATGCGCGCCGCCGCCCGGTCCTCCTCGCGCCGCAGCGCCATGTAGTCGACATCCGGCCCCAGCCCCTTGTCGGTCTGGCAGGCCAGGGCGAACCCCGTGGCCGGCAGCACGGTCGCGGTGAACGCCGTCGCCAGCACGGTGCGCCACCCCGCGTCGCCCAACTGCGCCAGCAGCCCGCCGCATGAGAACGCGGCATCGTCCAAATGCGGGGACAGGAACAGCGCAGTCGGCATCTATAGCAGATGGGGTTCGGCGCGGAACCGGCAGGGAGTGACGGGCAGGTCCGGCGACCAGGCGAGGTCGGGCGCCTGCCCGGCCACCGCGGCGTAGACGTCCATGATCTGGTGGCCGACCCTGGACCACGAGTAGACCGCCCGGCACTCCTCCAGCGCCGCGTCCGCGAGCTGGCGGCGCAGCGCGGCGTCCCGCAGGACCCGCCGCAACGCTTCCGCCAGGCCGTTCCGGTCGCCGGGTTCGGTCAGCAGGCCGTTCTCGCCGTCGCGGATGCAGTCCACCACGCCGACCGACCGGCAGGACACGACGGCGAGCCGGCTGGCCATGGCTTCGAGGATGGTGTTGCTGAACCCCTCGGCATAGGTCGGCGACACGAAGACCTCCGCCCGGCGGTAGACCGCGGGCACATCGGCATACTCGACGTATCCCGTCATCTCCACGCAGGATTTCAGGCCCAGGAGGGGGATGGACGCCGCCGTCTCGTCGTAGGTCGGGCCGATGCCGGAGATCAGCAAGCGGAACCGGTCGCCGGTCGCCCGCAACTGGCGCGCGGCGTCCAACAGGTCCAGCACGCCTTTCCGCGCGTCGACGCGGCCGTGGTAGAGCATCACCGGCGCATCGGGTTCGGCCCGGCCTGAGCCGGGGGGGGCCGGGTCCGGATGGAACCGCTCGACGTCGACGGCGCCGGGCACGATGGTGAACCGGGCGCGGTCGGTGCCGAGGCGCTGCACGACCTCTTGGGCGAACGACTCGCAGCCGATCAGCACGGCGTTCGCGTGGTCCAGCACCCGCGTCATCGCCAGCCGGTGCGTTTCACAGCAGCTTCCGACCCAATGGCCGTCGCCGCCCTGGATCGAGACGACATTCGGCACGCCAAGGAGCCGCGACGCCTCCAGCGCCGCCCAGCCGCAGGGGTAGCCGTATTGCGCATGCAGCACGTCGAAGGGCCGGCGCGCGTGCTCGGCTGCGACGGCAGCGACCATGTTCGCCACGTCGCGCTCGAAGTCGCCGTGGTCCTGCTCGCCGACCTGCTCCAGCCCGACCACGCGGACGCCGGGCACTTCGGGCGGCGGGCCGCCGCCGTACACCCGGCGGCCGGACTCGTCTCCGCGGTACTGGCTGACCATCGTCACATCGTGCCCGGCCGCGACCAGCTCGCGCAGCAGGTTCAGCGCATAGACGCTCATGCCCGAGATCGCCGGGAAGAAGCGCCGGCTGATGAAGCAGATCCTCAAAGCGCGGCCTTGAGATAGGCGAGCGACGCGGGAATCATCGCGTCCGCGCGGTGGCTCTCGCGCGACATCTCGACGCAGACCAGCTTGTCAAAGCGGGCCGCCTCCAGGGCGCGCAACACGCCGGGCACGTCCATGTCGCCCTCGCCGAACGGCAGGTGGACGTGGACGCCGCGCTTCATGTCCTCGATGGAGACGGTGCCGAGATGCGGCGCGAACTCAGCCACCGCGGCGGCCGGGTCGCGCTCGCCGGTGACGATGCAGTGCCCAGTGTCGAGCGCCAGCCGCAGCCCAGGGATCGCCAGCGCCGCCCAGTCGTCGACGGTTTCGACCAGCATACCAGGTTCGGGTTCCAACGCCGCCGTGGTGCCCAGCGCCTCGGCCCGGCGCGCCACCTGCTCGGCGCCATCGCGAAGCCAAGCCTGCGCATCGCCGGGCGAGACGCCAGGTTTTGGCACGCCGGCCCAGAACGACATGGCGTCCGCCCCAGTCTCGGCCGCAACTTCGAGCGCACGGGACAAGAATTCGATCCGCCGCGTCCGGCCGGCCGGATCGGCGGTCAGCAACGTCGGCTCGTGCTTGGCGCGCGGGTCGAGCAGGAAGCGCGCCCCGGTCTCGATGACGCAGCCGAGACCCAATTGCCGCAGCCGGGCCGCGACACGCCGGCGCTCACCGGGAAAGCCGTCGGCGAAGGGGTCCAGATGGTGGACGTCGAGCGTCAGCGCCACGCCGTCATAGCCGGCGTCGGCGATCAGCGCCAAAGCATCGTCCAACCGGTGGTTGGCAGCGCCGTTGGTGTTGTAGGCGAAGCGCAGCGTCACGGCCGTTCCATCGCGATGGGTGCGCTGTGCACCTCGGGTTCCCGGTACAGGGGATACAGCCCGCCGACGATGCGGTCCACCGCCGCGATGTCCAGCCAAGCCGGGCCGCCCAGGCGCTCTGCCGCGCCAGCCGGCAGCCGAACCGGAGCAGCGCCTGGCGGCGGCTCGCCCAGGCCGGCCAACGAACTCCCGCGTTCCAGCAACTTCCGCACGCCGCGCTCGCCGATGCGGTGGTAGCTCATGGTCTCGACCTCCAGCCCCGGCACCACCGCTTTGACGACGTGGACGCCAGGCGCGTGCGGCGGCGAGTAGTCGAAGTAGAGGATTTCCATGCCGGCCTGCCCGAAG
>JAABUV010002812.1_pt1 | contig 22970 bp, 20 predicted proteins | sample 5559971 | NCBI WGS metagenome assembly JAABUV01 (sample SAMN10711881, study PRJNA513362) | rock metagenome | isolation source: Antarctica rocks | place: Antarctica: Victoria Land, Knobhead nord | collected 2015-12-19
TTCATTCAAATATGATCTTCTTTTGAGTGAGTTGAATCATTGAACGAACAATCTTCGAAAAGTTCTTGATGAAGCGTCGATAGAAATTGCAGAAGTCAATGAAGAACTGTATCTGAGTGAGATTATTGAATGTAGATCAATCAACGACTGCTTGCATCTTTCGCGAGTTCATCTTCAATTCTTTGATTGATATCAAGAGTTCTAGAAAGATAGTTTTCTGAACATGAAACTCGCACTTGTTGATGTCTATCTGTAGATCAGCTTCTCGTAGTCTATTCAAGATCAATCGTACATGTCGCTTGTGTTTCTTCAGAATCTTGCTGTAGATGATAATGTCATCTAAATAGATCTGACAAAACTGATGTAGATACTTGAACAACATGTTGTTCATATAGTGTTGATAGAATGCAGATTCATTGATTAATTTGAAGAGCATTACATGATATTTGTATGAGTTGAAAAAGATAATAAAGATAGTCAAATCTTCGCTATCTGAATGCATGTGTAGTTTGTTGAACGCGACAATGATGTTCAATTGAGTCAGATACTTGCTTTCTTGTATATGAGTGAGAGTCTCATTTATCAATGACAAAGAATAGTGATTTCGTTTGATCAAAGCATTGAGCTTTCTGTAATCAATGCAGAAACGCAAACTATCATCTTTCTTTTTGATGAACAAGATGAGCGAAATGTATAATGCAAAGCTGAAGAAAATGAATTCTTTGTTTAAATGATTGATCAAATACTTCTTTATCTTCTGAAGCTTGTGATTGAACATCTGATATAGTCTGCTTCGAGAGAATGTTTCTTTATCGATCAATTCAATTTTGTGATCGTAGAAATGATGCAATGATAGTTGATCAATCATTGCTTGATTGAAGATATTTAGATAGTTGTGATATTTAGAGAGAAGCTTGATCTTGACTTGCTTGAAAGCTTCAGCATGAGAAAGCTCATGCAGATTCACTTCTTCAGACTTGTTTTCAACTGTAGTTATGAATCAATCGATTTTCAAGATAATAACAGCAAAGATCTTGATATCTGATCGTTTGACTAACATTCTATATGTCGCTGTCTCTATCATTGCTATGTTCATTGAACTGAAAGAGAATGATTTCAGACTGAACGTCGATTTAGAATTGACGCTAGTCAAAGTCACGTCACACTGTTTTAACTGTTCAATAAACTTCTTGTTTTGACTGAATTGAGATGTAATGAAAGTGAAAGATCTCTTCAGTATATGAGTAGAAGTCAAGCTCTTTCGTTTCGTGATTGATTTATTACTTGAGAATAAAGCAATTGATTTTTGACTAGTAGAATTGAAATTCGAAAATCGAAGAAAATTGATTTGCATATCAATTACTAGGTCGATTTTGTTCATTCATGTTTTTTCAAGAATTATTTGATGTTGATCTAATTGAGTGATCAACATAGAAACTATGTCAATCATATGATCTTGAACAGTCAGATTTGAATAGATGACATGAGTAATGAGTTTCTTAGCATAATGATTGTCGAATTCTCGAATTGACTTCGCTTTGATCAAAGTCAGAGACTCGATTTGCAACTGATCACAAACAATCTGCGCGATCACTTCATCAATGAACGAATAGTCAGCAGCTTCGATGTCAATTAATGACTTCAATGAGTAACTAATTTCATTGCTAGAAAGTACACATTCAGTAGTCAAAGATTCAGAAGCAAAAGAATCATCTGATTCGCTTGTCGTTGAAGAAATTAACACATCTTTCATCACGTCTTTGATGAAAGTCTCTAGTTTTTTGCCTCGCTATTCTCGAAAGACATTTTCTCATTCTCTTTATTCTTCGAAATGACGATCTCATGTAGGCGAGAGATGAATGCATGAGATGCGAAAGTGTCGATCTTGTTCAGCTGAGAACAATTCTTGAACAAATGATCGAGAGTCTTGCAGGTGTAGCAGATAATTGACGATCTCGCTGACTCAGAGGTAGAAGAGATAGTCGACTTAACATAATCGATTATCGAAGTTGTTACTGACAGAGAAGTAGCGCGTTTATCAGATACGACAGTGACTTTGGTGATGACAGTGCAACGTTCGCTGCGAAGCTGATAATTGACTCGTTGTTTACTATTCACATCTTGAAGAAAGATTCTTAAGTGAGTGAGCGAAGTAAAGTTCTCTGAACAGACTGATAGAGCGTTCTGCAAGCGATTATTGATTTTATTCTGAAGATCGTTCATCAGAGTGCAATCATCGTATTCAAGATAGCTGAATAGCTTCATAAAGTTGAAGTAGAAGACATTGAAAGACTTGTCTGCTTGTCTCAGAGCGTTGTACTCGCGACGACACTTTTGATTCTTATTCAGTTCATCATATATTTCTTTCAGATGCTCAAATAGCTCGTCGATCGAGATGTATGAATGCGAAGCATCATGTTGACGTCAAGCAAAGATGTGCTCAGCAGCATCATCTTCTAGTCTAGATATCACATAGACAATACAGATATTCTCATTATCAAAGTGATTGACATTTGCCTGAAGCTTGTCGTCTATCTTGACTCTTCAGCTGTCTCATGTCGATTCATCTTCATCAGTGAATATAAATGAATTCGAAAACTTGAAGAACTTGTGATGATCGTTGTCGAATAGAGTGAACGACTCTCGTCGAGTATGATTCTCGATAGAAGCTCGAGACTTCGTAGACTGTCGAGATCGAGAATGATTCGTTGAACGCTGTTTCTTTTTGAGACTCAATACTTTCTCTCATAGATCGATGATAGTCTCTTCTTGAGTGTCTATTGTTGTTTGATTGATCTTTAGCTCATCAAGTCTCTTGATGTGATCGACTTGTAGATCGATTCATTGCTCGTTGAGTTTCAAAGTCATGTCTCATTGATCTCTTAGCTCGATCAGCATCTTGATGATCTCGTCTGACTGATCGATAGCTCATTAACGAAGTTGTTGACTCATGTTGATGTTTCATGAGATAGCGACATTCTGAGATTTCGCTGAAGCATCGAAAGAAATAAGAGAAACTTGTTTACTAGCAATGCTTCTAAGCAGACGAGCTGTTTGTGACTCAACTAATTCAGAGTCGCGTGTCATTGTGAGAAAGATAAAGATAGATAGATAGGTTTGATTGTGATAAGATTGAGTGATTGATTTGATAAATTTGAGTAAATTTGAATATGTGTTTTGATGAAAGTAATTCGAAGAATTTCTTGCGAATTTTCTGAATGAACGAAGTAGATTATTTCGTATCATCTACACGTCGATAGCAGAGTAGTTGATGAGCATTTATCTACTGTTAGAGATCAGCATAGAGCGAGTCATATGAATGTCATTTAACTAATAGATAAATGCTAAGAAAGAAAAGTATCTACAGAAAAGAACTCGATTCTTATATGTGTGTTTCTTAGTTCTGTGCTAGGCTCGATTGAATTGACGTCTTACACATATGATGCAGAGTTTCAATGACATCACTTCTAGCTCGAATGCTCACTAGACTCGATTAGAATGAAACCAAGACGAAGGCTAGAAAGAATAGACGAAGGCTAGACTCATAACATCATCAATCATAGTAGTTACATATCTAGATTCTTCATCAATCTTAGATATTTTATCATCGTCAACGAGATTCATATGTACTAACTCATCTACTTTGATGACTTTGATGTGAGGTTTTCGACTTGACGTTCTATGTTGCTTGTCTATGACACAGATCTCACATATCATTTCTGAGAATTTCTTGTTTTCTAGTCTATTTGTCGAATTCACATCGATGTTGATGCTCATGTTAATCAGACGTTTGACGTCTGTCATATTCAGATAAGCTAATCGTTTATATCATTGATGTCATGACGTCTTGACTGATTCTGAACTGCTTGTCAGAATGATTAATTTTGAAAAAATGAATGATGTATTCACGAAATAAACTTTCTCTTCATTTCTCAAGTTAGTGAGAATGACAACACTCTTTGAATTCATAAATCGAAATCTGTCGTTCTTTATACTACACGTATATTCTTTGACTTTCATCTGATCGATTGACATCAAATTATAGTGTAGTTCTGAACAGTGATAAACATTGATCAGTTGAATTTTGATTGATTGATTATTCAGCAAAATGTCGATCATAATTGAATCTTTTTTGACAATGACTACTGCTTCATTATTTGCAGTAACAATGCTGTTATCAATGATCTTTCGATATGATTGTTTATTGAACAAGTTCTCGTCGTAGCAGACATGATTCTCAGCTTTGATGTTTATTCATCAGACGTTGATACGACTGTCTGCTCAATAGACGAAGAAGATCTTCATAGTTCTGACTATTTTGACTTCGAAGTCGATGATCAGATTCTTCTTTTTCTGACTAGACTTTCATTCTTCTGAACGAAGCTTAGAATATAGATATCAGCAATTCTCTTGCCTGTGACTTGATTGCTCGCAATGAAAACATTGTTTATTTGAACTCTTTTAAAAGTTCTTGAATTTTAACTTCTTGTCATCAAACTGAGCTATCATGCTCTTGAAACTGAAACTCTTTTCATCGTTTAATCTTTTATCGTGATCGACTAGAGCGATGATCATATTCTCTATGAATAAGTCGATTTTGTTGATCTTGACGCTCTGTATCAAGTCGAAGATGTACAATTCTAGACTTTCGTTGAGATCTAGAAGAAAGAGATTGCTAAGCATTCAGAGTGCTACTGCATTATCAATGTCTGAACATTTGATGACAGTTTGCTTGAGCGAGTCAGCATAATTCTGTATGAAATTGAAATTCAATTACTTTAATTGAGTGAGTTCTTTAATCGTCAGATATAAAGTGATCAAGTTCAACTGCTCATATTGAGTCTTCAGAATAAATCACATTTTGATGATGTCTTCTATTTTGACTATATGTATTCTGAGTCTCTGTTTAATGCTGAAGATAATCAAATTGCAGATTCTGTCGTTCTTGTCTTCTCAATTAAGAATAGTACTGACGTACTTCTTTTTGACTGTTGTCTTGAATTCAGAATTCGAAATTATCAATTTCTTCAGCTTTCTTGAGATGATTCATCAGAGATCTTTGACTTTCAGAGTACTGATTATATCTATCTTTCATGACTCGTAATTCTCGCTTTTCTTTAGCTTAGAAAATCAATAATTATTCAAATCTTTCATTGTTGTATGATGATTGAGATATGAAGAGAATGAAGATCAATAGAGAAAAAATTCATTGATTTTGATGACAGTGAGTTCGATGCTTCTGTTCTTTGTTATTTTTTGTGATAGTGATAATAGTGCTAACTTGAACTCATAATCTCTTGATATACAAGAACAAGAAAGCAGATAAACATGCAGATATATTGACTGAACTATGTCGTAAATAAAGCATATGAATGAAGAAAAGAAGTGAGCGAAGAATAAATACTCATTCACTAACGTTGAATAAATGCGAAGATTACTAATCAGAATAACAGTACTGTTTTCTGTTTTCAACCTCATCATTGTCATCATTCAAGATAAGACTCTGATCATTTTTGAGATCAAGAAAATCTGCAACAAGTGAAAGCTGTGCTACTACTGCAAGTTGCAACATTTAAGCAAAATCACTAAAGAATGCTCAAATAAGAAGTTCTTCACTTTGCATATCATGAACATTTACGACAGTGATATCGTCAGTATAAATGAAGAAGTCTCGCTGCTTGCAAGAAAAGTTTAGTCTTTAAGCTAAGTCACGCTCAGAAATCTGTATACATATCATCTTGTCTACTAGTCTCAATCTTCTCACTCTCACTTCAATCATATAGAAAGTTCTCTGCTAAATCTGTCTTGAAACTCTTTGAATTCAATTTGACATTCAAAGATAGTCACATGATAGTATTCTGTATTTTACGTCAAGCTCAATCTAAAGTTCTTGCTCTCACTTTGATTGATAGTGAAGTTTTCACTTATGTCTTTATGAATAAATTCTTCACGCAACAACATCATCTTTTCTTGCATCAATTAACTTACTCTTGCAGACTTCAAGAATTTGATGATTAAGTCGCTTTCATCAATGACATTATTTATATTGTTGAAATCATAATGATTCTTGATGAACACATTGAAAAACTATTCTTTTATGTTATTGAATTAAGTCAATATCTCATCATCATGACTTTATCATGACTTCATCATCACGTCATTAATGTCAATTTTGAACACAATATTCTTATTTTGTTTTTCTTCTTCTGTCTTAATCATTGTTACTCATTTCTCATCAAGATTTATGATCTTAATCAACAAGAAGAAAATTTCTCGTTCAAAGTTAACGAACTTCTTCTCAATCTCACTCTCAATTCACTCACAAGAAACAACTCAGTTCATGAATCATTCACAAGAAGTAATTCAGTTTACAGATTGCTCACAAGAAGCAATTCAATCTACAGATCATTCATAAGAAGTAATTCAACATTCAGTTTACTTGCAAAAAGTAATTTAGTTTTAGACTGATTGTCAAATCAAGTTTCAAATTGACATTTTGAACTTGAATCGAGATCGAGTCGAATTGCTCATATTTTCAACTTGACGCGACTTGATTCGACTGAAAATTGAGTCAATTTGATTCGACTCGCCAAGAATTCGAGCTTGACGTCAAGAGAGCTAAATATAGAAATTTTTCCGACTTTTGCATTATCTTTTTGCATTATCTTTTTGATAGAGTCGTAGAGAGTCATGAAGAAAAAACATGAAGATCGTTTGATAGAGAAACATAAAGAGAAACATAAAGAGAAACATAGAGAGAAACATGAAGAGAAACATGAAGGGAAACATGAAGAGAAACATGAAGGGAAACATGAAGAGAAACATGAAGAAGAACATAAAGAAAAACATAAAGAGAAACATAAAGAGAAACATAGAGAGAAACATGAAGATCGTTTGATAGAGAATCATGACGAGAAAACATGAAGATCGTTTGACTTTGATAGAGAGTCATGACGGGGAAACATGGTAGAAAGTCATGAAGAAAATCATGAAGACTGTTCAATCAAGCTATTTACATTTATCTAATATCTTGTTGAATTGAGTCGAGTTTTCGAGTCGAGTTATCGAATCAAGCTTCTCAATTCGACTCGCGTGCTTGAGTTCAACTTCTCAACTCAACTCGACACTTTTTCAAAAAAATTTCAATTCGACTCGACACTTTTCAAGTCGAGTACTCGACTCGAACTTGAGTACTCAACTTGACGCGATCAGTCTATTTAGTTTCTCATTCACTTGAAAGAAGTAACTCATTTTTCAATTCACTTGAAAGAAGTAACTCAGTCTTTCATTCACTTGAAAGAAGTAACTCAGTTTTCAGTTCGCTCATAAGAAGCAATTCAGTTCTCAATTCACTTGCAAGAAGTAATTCAATTTCTTATCTGCTCACAAGAAGTAATATAATCTTTTATTTACTTGCAAGAAGTTAATTAATACTTAGCTTGTTCACAAAGAATAAATCTCATTCAATCTTGTCTCTCATCTGAAACAAGAAGCTTTTAATTGTATTCTTCAAGTCATTCAAAAAGAATACTCATTAAAAATCAAGTGTCAAAATTCTTTTTTCTTTTTAACTTTTATTATTTCTTAAGCAAATCAATTCAATCAATCTTTTATACAACTTGACATAATTAAGTTAAAAGTTTGAAGCTTTGATTATGCTGCTCATGTCAAGAACATTGAAGTGTTTAGCATCATTTTAAAGAAAATCAATGTCTTCTTAAATCTTGAGTTAATCTCGTCTTCTAGTTTAAACTCTAATGAGTCAAAATCGCGTCACACGACTTTGATTATCTGTTCAAAGAACAGTTCAACTCTTGCTCAGTTTTCATCTCACTTTCAAGACAATACATATGATAAGAATTATCATTTGAATCTTCATCAAATGAAAAAGAAATTTCATTTGACTGTATTCACGACACAAGAAGATCTTGAAGTTTATTAACAAAGTAAAAATGTTGATTCAGTTACAATTTTATCATTCAAATATTTCAAGTTTTTAAACATTTTCTTCAAGAAGAACGTTGATATCTTGTCTTTACATTAAGCTCATGATCATGTCATACATCTTAAAAAAGATGCTCAATTCTCAATCTTTGCTTTGTATGATATAAGTTGTGATGAAATTCTAGAACTTCGTCGTTATCTGAATAAGAATCTGAGCAAAGATTTCATTCAAGTCAGTCACTTTCAGATGATTACTTCTGTTCTCTTCATCAAGAAACTTGAAGAAGAACTTTGCTTCTGCATGAACTATCGAGATCTGAATGCTATCATAGTCAAGAATCAATATTCTTTGTCTCTGATCTCAGAAACGCTAAATCATTTAAGTTGAGCTAAAATCTTTATCAAGCTGAATATCATCTCTGCATTCAATCAACTTTGAATCAAAGAAGAAAATGAAGTTTTCATTATCTTTTGCACTCAATTTGAATTATTCAAATATCTAGTCATGCTTTTTAATTTATGTAATGAGTCTGTCTCATTTCAGAAGTACATCAACAATACTTTTCATGAACATTTAAATAAGTTTTATACAACTTATCTGAATGACATCTTGATCTATTTTGATAATGAACTCAAGCATGAGATTTATGTCAAGCTCATTCTGCGAAAGCTGCAAGAAGCAAATCTTCAGATGAATATAATCAAATGCAAGTTTCACGTCACTTAAGTCTCATATTTAGAATTGATAATCATCATTGAAGAGATTAAGATGAATTCTTCTAAGATAAACATCATTGTCAATTGACTCATCTTGATTAACGTTAAAGACATTCAAAGTTTTCTAAATTTCACGAACTTCTATAGAAAATTCATTTATGATTATAGTAAAATAGTTATCTCGCTCACTCGTCTCATCAGAAAAGATGTATTCTTTGTCTGATTTCAGAAATGTCAGATTGCATTCAACATTCTTAAAAAAATCTTCACTTTCAAGATTATTCTTCATCATTATAATTCAGATCACAAGATTGTGATAGAAATCAATGCTTTGAACTATATGTTCAAAGACATTCTTTTTCAATATGATGAGAATGAGATTCTTCATTTAGTCGCTTACTTTTCAAAAAAGCATAACTCAGTCGAGTATAACTACGAGATTTACGATAAAGAACTCATGATCATTGTTTGCGCTTTCAAGAAATGATGATCAGAGTTTAAAGACTCTATTTATTCTGTTAAGATGATCATAAATCATAAAAATCTTAAGTATTTCATGTCAATTAAGCAGTTAAATCATCATCAAGCTTGTTAAAGTGAGTTTCTGTTTAAATTTAACTATTACATCGCTTATTGTTTTGACAAGATCAATAATAAGTTGAATGTTTTAACACGTCGCTCAGAAAATCTTTTTAAAGAGAAAAATACATTCGATTCTTGACATCAATATCAACATCAGACAATTTTAAAAACTTATGTTTTAGATTTTAATATTGTTGAAAATCTCATCTTTAATGTTTTCAACATCAAAGTCATGAAGCTTCAGTCACAAATCATTGCTTTAGATTCAATTCAGTTATATTTGTTTTCAATTACTTCAGCATCTTTGCAAATTTTAACTTTCATGAATTTAAAAATCAAAGAATTCAACGTTGAAAACATCAAGTCTCAGCTAGATCAAGACATTCTGAATCTTGATGAAGATTTTGTTGATACTTTTACTCAGACATTGTAAAAGTAAATTGAAATCAATGATAAATTCGCAGCTCAGATAATTAAAGTGCTTTGTAATGAAGCACAACATCACAACAAGATCTTTTTAGTTAAGTATAAAGAATATAAGAATCATCTGTACTTTCAAGAAAGAAAGTACATGCTCAACTTAAATAAACTATGTCTTTGTATCATTCAGCTCGCTCATGATAATGTCATCAATGATCACTCAGAAAGAGCAAAAAGCTATGAACTGATCAGTTAAGTCTACTGATGATTAAACATTTATAAGTATGTTCAATGCTTTGTATGAAACTATCATGTGTGCACATGTTTCAAGCTCTCTAGACAATAAACTTAAGAATGATTGTGTTCTTTTTCAGTTTTTGAACGTTGTTGATGTGATATCTTCATGAACTATGTAAATTCTTTATCGCTCAGTATCTTCATGAATATCACATATAAATATATTTTAATCTTCATTGATCATTTTATTAAAATGAGACATTTAATTCTCACTACTTTTATGAAAGTTGAAAAAGTTATTAACTGCTTTTATGCTCATGTTTGAAAACATCATGATTTACTTGAGTTCTTTATATCTGATCGAGACACACAATTTATCTTCAATGTCTGAAAGCATATGTGTAAAATGCTGAAGATAAATGTAAAGTTATCAACAACGTATCATTCTGAGATCAATGATCAAATCAAGAAAGTCAATGCTATCATGAAGCATTATCTTTGAGTCTTCATCAACTACATGTAGAATGATTGAACTAAGTGACTTTCTGAAGTTGAATTCATTGTCAATAACACATCATTATTAATCACTTTAACATCACTCTTCTTGATCAATTCAAGTCAGAATTCACGTTTAAACTTCAAGTTTTTTGAGTCTTTGCTTAAGAATTTTACGTCTCAAGCTTGAAACAAGTTAATCAATGTCAAAGAGTTCATCAAGAAGATGAAGAAACTAACTGAGCATTTATGTGATGAGATGCTTATAACTCAGATCATTTATGAATTCAATATCAATCTTTTTCGTCGTTCTTGTTTTAAATACTTCGTTGAAGATGAAGTCTGACTGAATGTTTGCAGTCTCAGCATTACTCACTTTGCTGTCAAGTTAAATGATCATAACATTGATTTTTTCAAGATCAAGCATGTTTTCAAGAATAATTCTCTGATCATCAAGTTAAATCTTTCAACATTCATGAAGATTCATTTAATCTTTCATGTCATTCTTTTGAATCATATTGCAAGTGACTTTCTTTCAAGTCAACGTCAGAAATCTTAAGAACTTATTATCATCAAGAATGATAAAAGATTCTGATATATAAACAGCATATTAAACTTCAAGCATGATAGATACTATAATTCATCTTTGCTCAAGTATTACATTGATTGAGAGGATCACTTTTCTACTTGAGAATCTTTTCATCTTCTGAATAATTGTGAGTAAATATTCAATGAATATCATCTCGTCAATTCTGTCATTAAAGAATCATATGTATTGTCATGTGTGATATCTCAATGTTAATGTCAAGAACTTTAAGTTCAATCTTCATCATTTCAACTCAGCTCAGATTTGACTCAAATCTTGTCTAAATTTGACTCAAACATCTTGTTTAAATCTGACTTAAATATGATTCAAATGTATTTTAGTTTCATCTGTGCATCATCACATTAAACTGCATTTCATCTTTCTTTTGTTTAAATCTGACTCAGATCTTGTTTAAATCTGACTCAAACATTTCATTTAAATCTGATTTAAATGTAACTTAAATATGTTTCAATTTTATTATGCATCATCATGTTAAAATGCGTCTCATTTCGTCTCATTCTTCAAACATCTTACTCAGATCTGATTCAGATGTGACTCAGATTTATTTTAGTTTCATCTGTGCTTCATTACATTAAAATGCATTCACATCAATTCTTGTTTCATTTCAATCTTCATTTTTAATTCTTTCTTATTTCATCTTGTTTCTTTTCATCATTTTGCAGAAGTTCAGTTTTGAAGAAAAGAGTTACTGTCATAATGTCAGATCATTAACTCAATTTAAAACATAAATCATCAATATTTTAAATAATCTTGATTTATTGAATTTGTTTTGCAGTTCAATGAATCAAGTCATCAATTTAGTCATTGTCATTTTAATTTAGTCTCAGCAATTCTGTTTTGATCATCTCAATCATGTGCGTGAATCTTTGCAATTTTAAGTCATAAAACTATTGTTTAGTCTTGATTTTGCTTGATTCATGTATATAGAAGTTGAGTTCTCATTTCTTTCTTTCACTCTTTGTCTTTCGTCTTATACATTATTTGATGTATTGTCTTGTATCTAGATTTTATCAAAGTAATAATAATATCAGTCTTTTATATTGATAGTATCTTTAGTTTAACTCAATCTCTGACAATACTGCTGATTAATGATGAGAAATGCAGAAGAAGCTTTCTGATGATGCTATCATGATATCACTGTTAATTTTCATTGATAAGACAGTCTTGACTGAGCATTGAAATGATCTATCTGCATGATTTATATAATTAACGATAGAAAATCTAAATTGATGCACAAGACATGCTCAAAAACGATTGAGATTGATTCTTCTGAGATTTCTTCTCATAGTTGACAATGACAACGATGATATCAAGTCAAAGATTTGACACATGATGTTATCAATCATACTCAAGCGTATGTTAAACATGTATCATCATGCATTAATACATGATCTCACATGTAACAGTTATTGAAGCTATAATCAGAAACGACATTTCTATTCTTTGCTCAGACAATAAGATAAAACAATGTTATTCAATAATCATCAAGTTCATGATGAACTACGAGAAACAAGTATTAATCACAGACATCAAGATGAATCAACAATGTTCTATTTGTCAAGTATCATCTCATGAGCGCGAAAATTTAGACAAGACATGATCAATTCAAACGCATGCATTCACTAGAAATCAACAAAGACAATAAAGAAAGAACAATATGATCAAGAATGACTTTGCTTGAATACATTCAGTGAAAAACTTTGCATGATCACATATGTTTATCAATATTCATGAGACAATGATGATAAATGTGCTACATCAACTACTTAAAAGAATCATCTTATATCTGATGTTATGACTCAGTCAGATCATTAACGAAAGTGTTTATACAAGTTGAAGAAGAAAAGAAATCAAATTAGCTCTAAACGATGCATCAGAAACAGCTCAGCTGAATCAAAGATTTTGCGTCATTTCATCATTTAAAGACATGAAGAGATTTGTTAAGTATAGTACGATTAAACAATGAACTGATGCAGATTGAAAGTCGATTGTATGTCAACTTATATCAGTCATTGCATCGCTTCTGATCATGAAAGCATCTGCAACAGTTCACTTCGCTTAAGCAGTGATAGACTTCGTGATACTTGCTCAGTATTATTTACATGATGAAGAAACTCTTTGATATCTTGAACATACGCTTTTTCAATTAAACAAGCTAAAGAATGTTTTTCGTCATTTGCGATTTGAGCATTCAGATACAGACGTTGATCATTTCAACATTTCAAAACTACATATGATGATACATTATGCAAGTCAGATTTGAAGATATGATAGTGCTGATAATTTCAATACAAAGCACAGTGAGATTGCACACAAGTATTTAATAAAGATCTTTTTCAATTGCATCAATAAATGAGACACGTTTCAAACACAGTTATTGTATAACAATACTCGACATCTGAATCTTCTTATGATGAAAGATATTCTTCTTTACAAAGATACAAGACAGAGCAAGATTAACAAGCATGCATTAACTGCTATGATAACACGATTCAGTTGTATCTTTAGTCTTCATAAAATTCAAGATGCACTCATTTGCAAACAATGCAATCAAATACAAGAGACAAAACTTAATTCAAAGTTATGATGTCATGCATTGATCTTAGTCAGAATTCTGAACATGAAGAAGCTTCTTGACATGTTGACAGTCTTCGTGCATAAGTGTCACAATATAGTTGATGAGAAAGTTGTATCAGATAAAAAGTTGAATAAAAAGAAAAAAGACTTGATTTGAGTTGAATCATACTACGTAAGCGTTCATGAATCACTTCAATGCTGAAAACGAGATGAAAAAAACATCAACAACTTAGAGAATCTTGTTAGTGATAGAGTATACTGCTCATTGAACTGACAGAGAAAGAAGAAAGTTTGAAGACGTGATTATGTTCTGATTCAGAAGAGATCAAAAGAGATGACTGAAGCATTAACTCTGCTAAATGATTGACTGTTTGATCAGCTACGACTTATTCTTTTTATTATAAATTCGTTGCATCAAAACAACAAGAATAATGAGCTACGACACAATGATGCTCTCATCAAACTACTTAAATCTTGCAATGAGAAAACTCAACATGCTATGCATGAAATGATTGAAATAGAGCATTGATTTAAAGATAACGTCAAAAATTCTTGTTCACTTGAAGCTAGTTAATTTTTTCATTTGCATACAATTCTGAAAAGTGTGCATGTTGTATCAGCAAATGATAGTCGTAGTGAGTCAAACAAAAACAAGTTCTTCTACATTAATAACTTTAATGACTGAGATTCATACAATTCAATCTACAAGAAGAATTTCTTGCATAAAGAAACAAGAATAGCAGAATACTACTTCAAATGCAAAAGCTGAAGATATTTGAAACTGATTCAATCTCATCGCAGACAAAAATCAAACAATGTATATGTATTATGTTTATGTTTCAGAGCATATACAAAATCATCAAAGTCAATGCTGCTACATGACTAATTAATTAAGAACTATAATCATCTTTTGACTTTGTTCAATCAAATTTCTCTTGATGAACAGAAGTCTCAGCTACGAACTGATGAGAACTAAAATCAAAGTCTAATCTCACAAAAACTGTATTTTTATGAAATATATCTAACAAACAAAGCTTTGCTTGTTACAAGAATATCATCAGCTACAAATTTGATATCATGATGTCAATCAATCAAAGTCAATTGTATCAATAAATTGATCTGAAAAATTGAATTGACTTGATGATCGCGAGCGATTGTGTTATAAAGAAATGTGAGTGACTCAGTAGTAAATTCTAAATAATCAATATGTATTTCATAAATTTAGTTGAAAGCTTAAGCAATAAGTAGATCATTGAGAGCTGATGTCAATTATCACATGAACAAGATGTAATGAGTGTAACATCAATCAAATTTTGAAGTTATGAATTGCTGATGCTAAAGTTTTTTGTGATAAGTGCAGTCATTAGTCACAAACGCAAAACGATTCAACAAACATCAAGTTTTCTGTTTAATATAATGAATGCATTGTTGAAAATGTCATGTAAAGAGTATGTACATTATAAATGATCAATAAACAGAGTGAAAGAAGAACTTAACATTGACAAGTCTGAATACACGTAATTGAATATGCGAATATGAAATCAGATGAAATCTCTACAGCTTATAAAACAAAAGCTAAATATAAACAAGTTGAAAGAGATTCTCAGATCAACATTTGAAGTCATATATCACAAGTTTCATATTATATTCAATGATGTCACAAGATCAAGAAATGATTTTATGTTAATGTTCATGACACAGCGATCAAATTACAATGTAAGAAGATGATTCAGAGTCAAAGAGACACGATGAAACAATTTCAAGTACAATTCTTCATCATTTTCTTAACTAAAGACACACTCACATATCTTGAGTTATGTCATCTACAACGAAAGAAATTGCAAGAAATCTCAATCAATATCAGTCAGATCAGTCAAAAATATCATAATACAGATTAATTGTGATCTCAATCGTAGCACATGTTGCAGATCACAAAATTTTCTTAAACATGAAGCAGTAAAGAATTCAATTTGCATTGATGACATGAAATACAACAAATTTATAAAGCTGATTGAGAATGAGCTGGATTACGACTGTGTCACAGATACAGTGATATATGATCGAGCTGAATTCGCAAGAATATATATCAGCAATGAGTGTGAATGAAAAACAGCATTGAAAGAAATGCATGCAGAAGAGTTTATTCACTTTCTTTTTACAATTCAGTTTGCTGCAAACAATGATTGTATGTTTCAGATCTTTTGTGATACTCAATTCAAGCAGCTGATCATTAAAGAAATTATGTAGAATGCTCGTAAAGAACATGTTCATGCTCAAGACTCTTATTATAAGATGACATAATGAGATTATGTCATAATTGAAAAATCTCAAGACTGAGTGATAAAACTTATGATTCATTCAATCTCAACAAGAATTCAATGAACTTTTATCAATGTTAAATGAATCATTCTTAATGCTTGAGATAAGATAAATTTCTCTCTTATCATGAGAAAAAATCGTTCGCAACTCAACATTCTCTTTTATTCTTCTTTTCAATCATTTGTTGCATAGATTTTCTTGACAATCATACATTGTTAAGTCACACTAAATGATTCTCATCTTGAATGCAATATGAAAGTACATTAATCTTAATGATGATGAGCTTATCAAGATACTAAGTGACATTACAGAAAAGACGTCATCACATGAGTAACTTCAAGACATCATCATCGTCAAAGCGCAGCACAGTTGAACACACAGAGACTTACGATGACAACAAGATTACAACAGACTTAAGTGACAGTGATTCTGTGAGAAGAGTCTTTAACAAAGACAGACGTGTCACTCTTGAAGTAAGAACTCACTTAAGAATTCAAAAGAATAAATAACTAATTCAAAAATAGCAAGAATCGAACACTGTCAAAACATTCAATAAAAGTGTTAGAGATCAGCATAAAGCGAGTCATATGAGTGTCATTTAACTAATAGATAAATGCTAAGAAAGAAAAGTATCTACAGAATAGAACTCGCAGCTTATATATGTGTTTCTGATCTCTGTGCTAGACTCGAAAGGGTTGACGTCTTACACAGATGACGCAGAAACTCGATGACATCATCTTTAACTCGAATGCTCACTAGACTCAATTAGAGATAATCGAGATCGAGTATAGATCAAGAATAAATCAAGATCATAAAAAAAAGTATCTTTGCAAAGTTGTCATGACATTTCAAAGACTCAACATATACAACATTGAACAGTTTAATTCTTTTCAATCAATCAATAACAGACATACTAAAGTTTATTTTGATGATGATGATATCAACAATGCAGACTGAGAATCTGTTAGAAACTGAGCTAGACTAAAGATACTATCAATATAAAAGACTGATATTATTATTACTTTGATAAAATCTAGATACAAGACAATACATCAAATAATGTATAAGACGAAAGACAAAGAATGAAAGAAAAGAATGAAAGCTCAACTTTTATATACATGAATTGAGCAGAATCAAGACTAAACAGTAGTTTTAATGACTTAAGATTGCAAAAGTTCACGCATATGACTGAGATGATCAAAACAGAATTGTTGAAACTGAATTAAGATGATGATGACTAAATTAATAACTTGATTCATTGAACTGCAAAACAGATTCAATGAATCGAGATTATTTAAGATATTTATGATTTATGTTTTAAATTAAATTGATGATCTGACATCATGACAGTGTTGAGAAATAAAATACAGATGCAATATAAAAAGCTTTGAAATTAACAAAGTGAGCACAAACACATGCAACGATCAATGTAGTAAATAGATAGATTTAGAAGATAGACTAGATACAGATGATTATTACGAATGCGTCAAAATTGATTAGAGCTAGTCAAGATCTACTCGAGATCTGATCTAGATCTGACTCAGATTTGACTCAGATATGACTCAGCATCTTTTTTCTTTTCTAGCATCTTCTAAATCAGCTTCTATTGTCTTTTAAACAAACACACTTCTTTGTGTTACGAGTAGTTAACAGATGTCTATGACAAACACATTTCTTTGTGTCACAAACATCTTTCAAATAAACATCTTTCTTGTGTTTCAACACGTTCTCTTTGAGACTAGTGTTGAACCTGAGTAACTACTATATAGAGCGTGTTCTTCTTGTCTTTTGTATCTTCTTTCTTCTGTATTCTTAAAGTCTTAGTTATAGCTATCTTTATAGATCAAACATTCTAGTCACGCACGCACTCTGATTAGTTTCTAAACATGATCTCAACATTACTTTAAGAATTCGTTAATCACACGATACTGATTTCATTACTCAGTCAAATTCACTCAATTGACAACGAGACGAGTATAAAGAAATTTGTGTACCTGATGATCAACAACATCAAAAGACAGAACAACATCAAAAGATCAATAGAATTAAGAAATTAAGATCTTGCATTGCTAGAGAATCTACAGCTCATTCAGTACGCGCTCGTTCAAATCAATTAATAGAATCAAGAAATTAAGATCTGAATTGCTTGAGAATCATCAAAAAAGCTCTTCTCAAATCAGCAACACTCTTCTTTGAAGATTAAACAACTTGAACTATGATCTCACTACATATCGTCAAGCATCGCTCTTTGCTCAATCATTAATTCTTCGTTATGACTCAATCATCTGTGAAAAATCTCTCTGAGAATTATCAAAGTCTTTATTCTTCTGTCACTGCAAATTCAGTCATCTATTCTGAGTTATCATCTTGCATATTGAAATATCTTAGAATTGACTTCGTACGAAAACGTCGTCACTCTGTGTTTCACTCTCAGACTCTCGATGAACTTCTGAAAGCTTCTACTCTCTGAGATATAAAAAATGTAAAGCAGTTACAACACTGAGTCAAACAAGACTCAGAAGTGTTTCTAGAAGATTTAAACAGTCTTTGAATTCAACGAGATCTTGATGTGAAAGCTTGTGAGCTATTTGAAAAGATATCAAGCGAACAAATATGAAAGACTCGCTTTAAGAAAATTGATCGAGCAAAGAAATGATCGAATCAATTGAATCAAACACTTCAGAACAAATTGACTGAAGCACAACATCATCTGCGAGTGACTAGAGATGTCACTTCATCGATATCTATTCTTTTCACATTCAGCAAGCGATCTCAGAAGCTTTTGAATTCATCTCTGTTTACTGATGAAAAAGAATCTATCTGAAATAATTGACAAGAAAAGATTCGCGACAAGCTAGAAATCAACGTTGATCATTTCGACAATAACAAAGCTATACTAGTCTACATTCATTCTTGAATCAGCGAAGACGCAGTCAAAGTCACTTTAGTCAAACATCAGTGAGATTCATTGAACTCTTATTCAACGATCAATTATCTACTAAATAAACTTGCTCAGCTATACAATGATTCTGACAAAGAGACAAACTTTCAAAGAGAGTATGTTAATCTCTTTCAAGAAAAAAGCAAATTCAGCAATTTCTATTCAATGTTTCAACATCTGTTCTTCTATCTAGAGTATCACGAAAAGCAATTGATCGTCGATTTACAAGACAAGATAGTTTATCGTTTTCATGCAGCTTGAAGTAGTCAATTGATTCAGTCAGAATCTCTGAATGAAATTCGTGACTATCTGATTCATTTGAACAATGAGCATCGAGTCATGAATGACATCAAAGAAAAGAAATTCATGATCAAGATCAGAAAGCAAGTCATCTTTGCTGAGAAATGAGATTCATTGAATCTCTATAGAAAGATCAAAGTTATCATTGATTAGTTAAAATCGTGTGACGCGACTTTGACTAGCGTCAAAGAGACAAATCTACAAACTGAAAGCTGTTTCATTTGTCATAAGTCAGATCATTTCTCTAGAGAGTGTTCTGATCGAACTTCGAAAGTCAATGCATTAGAAAATGACAAGTTTGATTGATTTAAATTGAACTCTGAGTCAGATTCTGATTCAAAAAACTAACTATCTCTTTCAGAGTCATTGAAGAAATAAAGATCATATCTTTGTGCAGTCAAATCGAAGTTCTATTGAAAGAAAACTATTTTAAGAAGTCATTTCTGATCAATGCTTCTCTTATCTCTCAGAGCAATTCTTTCAGTCTTCATTCTTTGATAAACAGTGATTTCGTCATCTACACGCTGATACATAACAAGCTAGTCGATAAAGTATGTCAGAAACTTGAAATACAATCTATATTGCTAGCAAAAGAGAAGTTAATACGAGAATATGATGAAAAGCTAGCTAGAAAGACTATTACTCATAAGATTCTACTCAATCTTACGATCAAAAGTCATAAGAAATTGACTGTGTCAATGCTGATAGCTGATATCAAGCATCATGAAGCTATATTGAGCAAACTCTGAATGAACAAAAATGAAATATTATTGAACATGAGACATGATACTATCGTATTTTCTGATCAATTAGATATTTCTATTTCGATTTTTTCGATCTCGTCAAATATGAAGCACTCAAGTTGATCGCGATCAACTCTCATCTTTTCAGCGACTCATAGCAATGCTTCAAAGATTCTCAAGCGCTCAGTTTTGATCATTCAGAAAGAGTCATTTTCGATTCAAAACATAGACGTCGTCTCTTTTCAAGCACTAGTAAAATGAAAAAAGAAGAATCAGATCGAGATTTTTGCTATGTTCATTGAAGACATCGATAGAAAAATCATCTACAATACTCAATGCAAACTAGATGTCATAAACTTCTTCTCAGTCGATGAAATGATTCAGAATCTGAAAGATATTAAAGTCAAGTTATCATTGAAATATCAGAATTTTCTAGATGTCTTTGATCGAGTTCAAGCAGACAAGCTATTGTCTCATCATTCATATGATCATAAGATAGAGCTTACTAGTGACGCAACGTCATCTTGCTATTAAGCATATTGAATGTCTTTTTACAAGCTTCAGAAAGTAAAGAAATATCTGAATGAGAATTTCTTCAAAGAATTTATAACTTCTAGCAAAGCTTCATATTTCTCATCTGTTCTGTTCATTCTAAAAGCAAATGAAGATCTACGATTCTGCGTTGACTATTGAAAGTTCAATGCTATTATCAAAAGAAATCGCTATTCTCTATCTTTGATAGATGAGATGATTGAGAAAATAGTTGATTGCAAGCATCTGACTCGATTAGATATCATTTCGACTTTTAACAAACTGCGAATGCATTCTAATAGTAAGAACTACACTATCTTTATCATTGCTTTAAAAGCGTACAAATCAAAGATGCTATCTTTTGAACTTATCAATGATTCTATCTCGTTTCAGCAGTATATAAATGATGTTCTTTGAGACTTTCTAAATGACTTTTGTCAAGTCTATCTAGATGACATTCTGATCTACAGCAAGACTCAACGAGAACATTGACAATATGTCAAGATGATATTAAATCATCTATGAGAAGCTGATTTACAAGTAGATATTTGAAAGTGCAAATTCAACGTAGAAGAAACTGTCTTTTTAGAAGTCATAGTTTCAGAACAAGATCTTCGTATGAATTCTATCAAAGTGAAAGTCATAGTCAACTGAACTACGTCGATCAATCTAAAATAGACTGATCGCGTCAAGTCGAGTACTTAAGTTCGAGTCGAGTACTCGACTTGAAAAGTGTCGAGTCGAATTGAATTTTTTTTGAAAAAGTGTCGAGTCGAATTGAGAAGTTGAACTTAAGAACTCGAGTCGAGTTGAGAAGCTTGACTCGACAATTCAACTCGACAACTCGACTTGATTCAACAAGATATTAGATAGATGTAAATAGCTTGATTGAACAGTTTTCATCATAAAGACTTTATGATTTTCATCATGACTTTCTATCAAACACTCTTCATGATAATGCAAAAAGATAATGCACTATAAATTTATAAGATTATAAATTATGATTAGAACTTAGAAAGTAAGATAAGCGCTTTTCGCTAGTTGAACAGCTCTATTATTTTCTTTTCACTTTCATTATTCTCTTTCTTCTCACTACTGATTATCTCATATTCATCATGTTGTAGTTTCTTCTTATTCTTCTTTGCTTCATAGCACATCTCTGCATCATCGTTTTCTACTATGATGAGATCATTCAAATTAGAATTTATTGCATGTATTGAATTCTGAATTTCTCATTCTTTGACAGTTGAAAGAATGATGAATTCTGTTGTAAAATTCTGAAAAGCTGTCATAGAATTAGTATCATCAGTCTGCTTTAACTTCTTCAGATCATCATGATGAAGAATTCTTTGTTGAATTAAGTGAACTATAAAAATCATAAATTTTGATATTTCTTCGCTTACATTCAGCTTGTCTGTTGTCTTCTAAAATTGATATTAGTTTCTACAACTGAGAAATAATGCATATAGATAATGCATATCTTCATTGCTTTCAAAGCAATTTTCTTTGCAATAGTATTTGCATCTTCTGTTGCAGTAGTATTCGCATCTTGTGTTGCAGCAATTATATCAAAAAGCTTTATCATCTCAACGACAATTTCAGCATTTGCTTTGCGTCTGATTTTTGATTCAAAGCATTCAACTATAAACAGATCAACGCTTTATTTAGTATTGCATTACTAAGATGCATTATCATGAATATCTTTGTTCTTTCGCTCTTGTTCTATCTCATCTCTTACATTGTCTTTCATTGCTGCTTTGTCAATCTCATTCACTTCTTTTCAAACATTGAATTGTCTTAGTTTGTGTAGTCATTTGAATATGACTACACGATCATTGTTCTGTCGCTTGTAGTGTTCTTTAATCTCATTGAATTAATTTTCACCATGATTTCAACTTGTGATAGACTTTGAGTTTACAAATAGAGTGAACATTATCTATTAAAGTCAGCATTGTTCTTTTGATAATGCATTTGAGTAATGCAACAGTATCGATGAAATTTGAGTAGTTTGATAGAATATGAACTGATAGAGAATTTGAGAAAGTAAGAAGTATAACATCAAGTGAGATGAATTAATTTTCATGAAGAATTATTTCTGAACTGTTGAACAGAGTGAAAAGTATCTGTTAAAGTCAGCATTGTTCTCTTGATGATGCATTTGAATAATGCAATAGTATTGATGAAATTTGAGTAGTTCAAAAGAATATGAACAGATAGAGAATTTTGAAAAGTAAGAAATAGACTGATAGTTCATCAAGTGATATGAATTAATTTTCACAAAGAATTATCTCTGAACTGTTGAACAGAGTGAAAAGTGTCTGTTAAAGTCAGCATGATTCTCTTCATGATGCATTTGAGTAATGCAATAGTATAGATAAAATTTGAGTAGTTCAATAGAATATGAACAGATAAAGAATTTTGAAAAGTAAGAAACTCATCAAGTGAGATGAATTTGAGTGCAACGAGAAAAATTTAATTATTATTCTTAACACTTATTTCTTAACACTTATTCAATATTTTCTTCAATTTCTTTTCTGATTTTTCAATCACTTCTTTT
>JAABUV010002813.1_pt1 | contig 22962 bp, 20 predicted proteins | sample 5559971 | NCBI WGS metagenome assembly JAABUV01 (sample SAMN10711881, study PRJNA513362) | rock metagenome | isolation source: Antarctica rocks | place: Antarctica: Victoria Land, Knobhead nord | collected 2015-12-19
GATCAGGAACTGGATGTAGTCAACGTCTGAGACTTTGGGCGCGTTCATCAAGCGAAGTATGAACGCCCGGAACCGCCCAAGTCAACTGCGTAAGTCCTATCTCAGTTAGCGCCACACACGCCGGCGAGGTGCTGACGAAGTGCTAAAGCCGCATCCGTTGGAAAGCCGCGAGACATGAAACCGACGCTGGGATTGGCCTTTTCTTTGCTCCTGCTATGGACAGGCTCGGGCGTGATCGGGACGCCCAGCCGGGCCGGCGACGATCCCCCGCCGGCGCTCCATGTGCTGATCGCCGGGAGCGGGCCGGACCTCGCGCACAACCAGGTGGCTATCGAGAGCAACGTCCGCTACGTCGCGCGCCTGCTGCCCAAGGGGACGGCGACGCGCGTCCTGTTCGCGGACGGCAGACCGCAGACCAAAGACGTCCTCTACGCGGGCGAGAACGGCGGCGATAGATTCCGCGCCCCCCGGCTCCCGTCCCTGGATGCGCCCAATCGTCTGCGGGATTTCGACGCGCAGGCGCGGGCGCTGACGTCGGGGCGTCGCGCACCGTTACTGCTCTACTTCACCGGACACGGCAGCCCGTCCCCAGCGGGCGACGACGACGACAGCAGCTACGACATGTGGGGCGGGGACGACCTGAGCGTCAGGCACCTGGCGGGGGTCTTGAACAGAATCCCGCCCGCCGTCCCCGTGACCGTCATCATGGTGCAGTGCTTCTCCGGCAGCTTCGGCAACCTCCTGTTCCAGAACGCCGACCCCCACGTCCCCCTCGCCCCGCGCCATTTGTGCGGCTTCTTCGCCAGCGTCGCCCAGCGGCCCGCGGCGGGCTGCACGCCCAACGTCAACGAGGCCGACTACCACGACTTCACCGGCTACTTCTTCGCCGCCCTGAGCGGCACGGATCGGCAGGGGCGGCCCACGTCGGGGGCGGACTACGACGGCGACGGCCGGGTCGGCATGAACGAGGCCTTCGCTTATACGCTCATCCACGACGACTCGATTGACACGCCGGTCTGCACCTCGGACATCTTCCTGCGCCGCTTTGTCAAGACACCCGAGGCCGACGTCTTCCAGGTCCCCTTCTCCCAGGTCTGCCGCTGGGCGGGCAGGGCACAATTGGCCGCGTTGCGCGGGCTGTCGGACGCGCTGAAGCTGTCCGGCGAGGGGCGCGCGGCGAGCGCCTACCGGCGCTTCCAAAAGACCGGGATCGACAGCGACGACCTCCAAGACGTCCGCCGGCTCCGCTTCGTCCGGCTCGTCAAGAGCGTGGTCCTGGCGCACACTTTGGAGGCGTCGTCGGATGAAGCCCTCAAACGGCGCTTCGCCGCCCTGCTCGCCTTGGAGGCCGGCAACCCGCTCAGGCCCCAGTCGCACTGATTCGCGAGTAGAGGAAGCCGTCATGTACAGACAACGCGAGCGGACCCGCCTCACCCTGGCCCTGGCATTTTTCTTCGGCCTCGGGTGCGGCCTCCCCGCGCGGGCGCAGCAGCAGGCCGCCCGGCCCCTCGTCTTCAGGTCCCTGAGCTGGATGCTCACCCCGCTGCCCGGCGACAAAGAGGCCTATCTCATGGTCACGGCGGGCGGGGCGAGCACCGACGTGCTGCTCATCGCCAACCCCTCCGTGCCGCCGCAGGCGCTCATCCGGGCGCTCCAATCGACGGTCTCGGCCACGCCGCTCCGGTCCCAGCCGGTCGAATGGTCGTCCTCGACCGACCGCATCCCGTGGGTCGCCGCGCACACGTCCCTGCGCCGAGGCCATTTCGGGGCATGGCAGGCCACCAACACCGTCCCCCTCGCGGCCCTGAAAGACGGACTGCGCCGGGCGGGGTGGAAGCCGCACCCCGGCCTGCACCTCCCGGTCGGTGCCTCCTGCGCCGGGCTGCCGGCCCCCTTCGCCGACTACAACGGCGACCGCTGGTACTCCCTGAAGACCATGCGCCCGCAGGCCTTCCTCCAGGTGAGCAGTGCGGTCGCGCCGGGCGACCTCTGGCCGCTTCTGCTTCCCCTGCTCCTCCTCCCGCTCCTCGGCCTGGCCGCTCAGGCGGCCGCCGTCCGGTGGGCGCACACGCGGGACCCGGAGCGGCAGGGGCGCAAGCGCTTCGACGGCATCAGCAGCGCACCCGTTGCCGTCGGCCTGATCGGCTGGATGATCTTCTCGATGGGCCATCTCCCCCCGCTGCACGGCATCAACGACGTCTGGCTTGGCCGGGCGGGCGACGGCGACGGGTCGCTGTTCTCCGCGTGGTTCATTCTCGTATTGATGACGGCGAGTTCGACCCTGTGGAACGGGCAGCGGAGGGCGATCCGCCTGTATGGGCCGGAGGGGGCCGTGCCCGCGTCGGCGATGTCCGCCGGGGAGCGCGCGCTGCGTGAGCGGGAGGAGCTATGGGGGGTCGCTATCCCCATTCTCATGTGCGGAGCCGTCCTTGCTCTGCTTGTAGGGGGCTTCACCTGGCTCCCGGCCCGGTTCGCCGGCGGGGCGGTCCGCCTGATCCCGCTGCTGCTGGTTGTCCCTATCGGGCTTTACTTCAGCAAGCGGCGCAAGGCGTTCACGACGCTGGTGCCCGACGCCGGGCTGACCGACGCGGCCCGGCACCTCGTCGCCGCGCCCGGCCTGCCGCCCGCCGAGGTGGTCGTCGAGCGGAGCGCGCGGGCGAAGACCTATGCGTTCATGGAGGGAGGGAAGGAAGGGCGGGTCGTCGTCTCGCAGAAGCTGACCGAGATCGCCTCGCCCGAGCAGATGCGCTTCCTGCTGGCCTCCCAGGCGGTCTTGGGCCGGACGCGCGATTGGAGCAAGACCGTCAGCCTTCTGACGGTCGTGGTCGTGCTCGGCGGCCTGGTCGGGGTGACACAACTGGCACCCCTCCATTACTTCGCGCTGTCGATCTCCCTCATGGTGGCATTGATCGCCGCGATGTTCGTGAGCGTCTTTGTCACGACGAAGCAGAGCGAAAACAGGCTGCGCGACGCCGACCGGGAGGCGCTGCGCCTGACGGGGGACCGGGACACGGCTGTTGAAGCGCTGGAGCTGGTGCAGCAGAACACCATGCCGTCGAGCCGGTCGGGTGCCGCCCAGAGTCAAGCCGGCCTCCAGCTCGCCAAGCGCATCGCCGCGCTGAAAAAAGAAGGCGCGGGGGCGGTCATCGGACGCTGATGGCGTATGCCGGAGCTGTAAAAGCCCCGGCATGGTCAGCCGGGCCGACGCAGTACCCGGCCAGACAGCACATCCGTCTGGACGCCGTTGTCGAGGGCGAGCCGGCCGTTGACGAGGACGTAGGGGATGCCGGCGGGGAACTGGTGCGGCTCGTCGAACGTGGCGACGTCGTGGACGGCATTGGGGTCGAAGACGGTGATGTCGGCTTTCGCGCCGACGCGCAGGGTCCCCCGGTCGGAGAGTTTGAGGCGCGAGGCGGGCAGGCTCGTCATGCGGCGGACGGCTTCGGACATCGGCAGGACCTCGCGGTCGCGGACGTAGCGGGACAGGACGCGCGGGAAGGTGCCGTAGGAGCGCGGGTGCGTCTTGTCCTCGGCCAGCTCGCTCGCGGGGTCGTTCGCCACGCCGTCCGAGCCGATCATGGTGTGGGGGTCGCTGAGGATGAACGCGACGTCCTCCTCGGACATGGCGAAGTGGACGGCGGCGACCCAGCCCTCTTCGTCCACCAACAGATCGAGTGCGGCCTCGGCGGGCGACTTGCCCTCGCGCCGGCCCAGTTCAGCCAGCGTCAGCCCCTGCGTCTCCCGGCGGGTCCGGGCGATGCCGATCTGGACCGTCTCCCAGTCCCACGCTGTTTGGCCGATCTCGGCCAGGATACGCGCCCGGTCATCGGGGTCGCGCAGGCGGGCCTGGGTGTCTTCCACCGACCCGTCGTTGACCCAGCGCGGCAGCAGAATCACCGACAGGCCGGTCATAAAGGCCGTGTAGGGGTACTGGTCGGTCAGCACGTCCAGGCCCTGGGCGCGGGCACGGGCCATCATCGGCAGCGTGACCTGCGGCTTGCCCCAGTTGGCCCGGCCCTCGGACTTGTGGTGCGAGAGCTGCAAGGGGATGCGGGCGGCCTCGGCGACGCGCAGGGCTTCTTCGATGCTCTCGACCAGTGTGTCGCCCTCGTTGCGGATATGGGTGGCGTAGAACCCGCCCGCGTCGCGGGCGACGGCGGCCAGGGCGGCCACCTCGTCGTGCGAGGCGTAGCCGCCGGGCAGATACTCCAGGCCCGTGGACAGGCCCACCGCGCCGTCTTCCAGCGCCCGCGCCAGCAGTGCGCGCATCCGGTCCAGCTCACCCGCGTCGGGCGGGCGGTCCGCGAAGCCCAGCACGGCCTTGCGGATCGTGCCGTGCCCGGCCAGGGTGGCGACGTTGCAGGCCAGCCCGCCGTCCTCCACGCGCCGCAGAAACTCACTCATGCGCGACCAGTCCAGGGCGGTGCCGCCGCGCTCGGCCCAGCGCCGCTCCTGCGCGAAGTGGTCGTCCGCCGTCACCAGGCCGATGGACGTGCCGCAGTTGCCGACGACTTCCGTGGTCACGCCCTGCGCCAGGCTGCTCCGCATGGGCCGGTTGATCAGCAGCGAGAAGTCGGAGTGCGTGTGGATGTCGATAAAGCCGGGCGACACGGCCAGGCCCGAAACGTCCAGCGTCCGACCGGCCGGCTGGCCGGACAGGTCGCCGACTGCCGTGATTCGGTCGCCGGTCACGGCCAGGTCCGCCCGCCGGGCAGGGCCGCCGGTCCCGTCGTAGATCAGGCCGCCGCGCAGGAGAAAATCAGTCATGCGGTGATGGTAGCACGTGGGCGCGCGGCTTGTCAATCGCCGGGCGGCGAGTCGATGCCGGGGCATGTGCCGGGGCTATCAAAAGCCCCGGCACACCCCGGCACTGGGAAGCCCGCCGCAGGCCGGGAGCGGCTTGCGGCGGGCTTGGTGTGGGCGGCCCGTGCCTACGCGGCAGACGGGCGGGGCGTGGGGTGGGAACCGGCGAACTTCAGCGTGGCAGAGAGCTGAAGCTGGATTGGCACGAAGAACAGGCGAGGCGCGGCGGCCACACAGGCCAGGCCGCCGGGGACGAGGTTCGTGCGCCCGGTACGAGCGGTGCTGCGGCCGGTGCGAATCAGAGCCATGGGTCCAGATACCTTTCTCGACGTTCGGCGGATACCGCTCTTCGGCGGCTTAGAGGATGTCATAGAGGGCGACTGCATCGTCTGTTTTTCCCGATCGTAAGAGCACTGCTGTTCTTTGCAAAAACCGTGCCAATCCACGTATGTGCCGGGTCATGCACCTGTCGGACCCCGATGAAACGCGAAAATGGTATACTGAAGGCGATGTCCCCGTCTTCCCGCAACGCTTCGGCCCCTGCCGCCTCTTCGGCCCCTGCCGCCTCCGTCCTCCGGCGCGACTGGCGCTTGTTCTCCGTCGCCGTGTTCCTGTTCGGGTTCGGCTTCGCGGTTTATGGGGCCGTCTTCATCAACTTCATCACCGACCCGGCGGGGAGCCTGCACGTCGGGCCGGTCGGCATGGGGACGCTGGAGTCGTCGCGCGAGATACCCGGCCTGCTGGCCGTGGTCATCGCCGCCGCCGTGGCCCGCTTCGCCGAGGGGCGCATCGCCGCCCTGTGCCTGTGCCTGAGCGCCCTGGGGGTCGCCCTGACCGGCTCCGTCCACTCGTTCGCCGCCCTGGTGGCCGTCACCGTCTTCTGGTCGGTCTTCATGCACCAGTGGTTCACGTCGTCGAGCGCCATCCCGCTGGCCCTGGCGGCGGGACAGGAGGGCGGGCGGCACCTGGGGCGCATGGGCGCGGTGGGCGCGGCGGCCACCGTGCTGGCGTTCCTCTTCGTCCGCCCCGCGGCGGGGCACGTCCCCTACCCCGCCTTCTTCGCCATCGCCGCCGCGTTCATCCTGGCGGGCGGGCTGTGCCTGCTGCCGCTCTCGGGGGCGTCCACGACGCACAACCGGCCCCGGCTGCTGTTCCAGCGCGAGTACGGGCTGTTCTACGGGCTGACGTTCCTGGAAGGCTGCCGGCGGCAGATCTTCTCGACGTTCGCGCTGTTCGCCCTGGTGGAAGCCCGGCACGTGCCGCTGCCGCAGATCGCGACGCTGATGCTGGTCAACGCCGCCCTCTCGTTCGCCATCTCTGCGCCGGTCGGGCGGCTGATCGACCGGGTCGGGGAGCGCCCGGCGATGACGTTCTACTACGCCGCCATCGCGCTGACTTTTGCGGGCTACGCCCTGGCGGGGGGCACCGCCGTGCTGCAAGTGCTCTGGGTCGTCGACAGCATCCTGTTCTCGTTCGGGGTCGGCATCACCACGTACCTCAGCCGCATCGTCCGGCCCGGCGAGATGACGCCGTCGCTGGCGATGGGCCAGACCATGAACCACATCGCCGCCGTCGTCATCCCGATCTCCGGCGGCCTCCTGTGGCAGCGCTTCGGCTACCACGCCCCCTTCTGGTGCGGAGTCGTCGCGGCCTGCGTCTCGCTGCTGATCACCCAGCGCGTCGCGGCCCGTCAGGCCCCCGCCCTGGCCGCCGCGTGAGGAACCCGGCCCGCCGCCGGGGGCTGCGGGCCGCCTTGACGGACGGGGGTGGCGGGCGCGCGAGCCGGGGTGGGTTCTGAGCCGGGTTCCTCCGTGAGCTATCGAAAATTTCGCCGAAAAAATGCTATAATCCAGATGATATTGGGCATTCTCGGCAGCAGACCGACGCGAACAGACTGCCTCACAAGACGCCCCGCACGGAAAGCAGAGCCAGATGCGCTACAACACCCCGGATTCGCCCCTCGATAATTTGCGCGACTTCGTGCGGCGCGGCGGGACGCCCGTGACCCTGGCGCTGCTGGCCGCGAACATCGCCACCTTTCTGGCCGGCTTCTTTTCTCCGCGGATCGCCCTGCCGTTTCTGGCGAACTACGGCGTCTTCGACCTGTCGAACGTTGTCCACGCGCCGTGGACGCTGCTGACGTATCCGCTGGTCTCGTCACCCGCCTTCTCGATCATGCTGGTCATCTCCTGGGTGTTCCTTTGGCTGACCGGCGGCAGCCTGGAGCGAGGCTGGGGCAGCGCGCGCTTCGCCGTCTTCTTTTTCGCCGTCACCCTCGCCTCCTCGCTCTCGCTGCTCGCCGGCGGCCTGCTGCTGCACCGCCCGATCATGCCGCTCAATGACGTCTTCCTGCCGCTGACCGGCCTGATCGTCGCCTTCTGCATGCTGAACCCCGAGCAGCAGATTCGGGTCTACTTTTTCCCCGTCCGCGCGCGCTACCTCGCCGTCGGCGTGACCGCTTACACCTACTTTATCTACGGCAACCCCTACGCGCTGGGGCCGATCCTGGGGCTGTTCGCCCTGGGCGGCATCGCGGCGGCCTACCTGTATGTCCGCTTCGCGCGCCCCTGGGCGGGCGTCGGCTCTTACGGCTCCTCTTACGACCCCCCCTCGGCCTCGTTCCGGGGGCCGGACCTGCGGATGGACTCCCGCGCCTCCCGGCCCGCCTTCCGCACGAGGACCACGCCGGACGGTTCGCGGCGCGGGCGCAGCCCGCTGGACCTGGCGGGCCGCTGGAAGGACTGGCAGGAGCGCCGCCGCCTGGAGAAGCTGTGGAAGAACTCAGGGTTCTCCAGCTCGGAGCCGGAGTGGCGCGATGACGAGAAGCGCCGCCGCTGAGGCGTAAATGCTGAGGCGTAAATGCTGAGGCGGAAGGGCGGCGAGGGTGCCGCCATGAGGAACTAAAATGCCGACCGTGACCCAGGGCTGCTTTATCGCCCTCCTTTTTGCCGCCAGCGCCCTGCCCGTCCGGGCGCAGGCCCCGACCGATGCTGCCGCCCCCGCGCCCGTCCATGTGGACTACTACCGGGGCAACATCGGCCACACCGGCGTCGCCGCCGAGAGGCTGGCGGCCCCGCTCTCGCTGCTGTGGCGGCACACCGCCGGGGCGGCACGCGGCAACCCCGCCTCGCCCGTGTTCGCGGGCGGGACCGTCTTTTACGCCTCGGGCGGGTCCCTGCTCGCGCTCAACGCCGGCGACGGGACGACGAAGTGGCAGTTCCCGGCTGATGGCAAGGCGACGACGTTCTTCGGGGCGACGCCGGCCCTGGCCGGGGGCGCGCTTTACGTCACCGACGACAGCGGGCAGGCCTACAGGATCGACGCCGCGACGGGGAAAGCCGTCTGGACGGCCAAGATCGGCGGCGCACTGCGGTCCGCGCCCGTCGTCAGCGGCAATGCGGTCTTGTTCGGCAGCGGCAACAACCACTGCTACGCGCTGGACACGGCCACCGGGCAGGTGCTGTGGGACCAGGCGACGGATGGGGCGGTGACGACCTCGCCGACCGTGACCGGGGGCCTGGCCGTGTTCTCGTCCTCAGACAACAGCGTCTACAGCCTCAGCCTGCGGACGGGCAGGAAGGCCTGGTCGGTCGCGTTCGACGCCGACCCCAGCCTGTCCCCGGTCGTCTACGATGGGTCGACGTTGTTCGTCACGGCGGGCGACACGGCCTACGGGCTGAACCCGAGCAACGGGACGCGGCGCTCGGCGTTCAAGCTGCCGGCCCCCCTCTCCGCCCCGCCGACGGTCAGCGCCGACGGCGTTTACGCCATCACCCAGACCAACACCCTGTTCGGCCTGACATCAGGGGGGCGTGAGCGGTGGCGGGCGACGCTCAACTCGGCCGTGTCCGCGCCGCCGCTGCTGGCGGGCGGGCTGCTCCTCGTCCCCACCCAGCCCAACGTCCTTTCCGGCTACGACGCGAACTCCGGGGCGCTGACGTGGCGCTACGTGTTCCAGGCCACCGCGACCGACAGCCAGCCGAAGGCCGACACGGTAGGCGTCTTCGCCGCCCCCATCGTCGCCGCCGGGACGCTCTACGTCGTCAGCGACGACGGCTCCCTCAGCGCCTTCCGCCAGGACGCCCCCGACGACATCGGCCCGCAGGCGACACAGCTCACCCCCGCGGCGGGCGCGACGGTCTCGGGCGCGAACCTGACCTACGGGGCCGTGGTCGTGGATGACGGCTCGGGCATCAACCCCGCGACGGTCAGCCTGAGCGTAGACGGCCAGCCGGACGCGCAGGCCCACTACCGGGCCAGCCTGAACGCGATCTTTGCTACGCCCACGACGCCTCTGAAAGACGGCGCGCACGAGCTGACCGTGAAGGCCGCCGACTGGCGCGGCAACGCGACGACGCAGTCCTGGAGCTTCACCGTCGGGAACGGCGCGGGCAGGGGCGGACAGCCCGGCTTCAACCCCAACGATCCCAACTACCCCGGACGCGGCGGCAACAACCCCCAGGCCCCGCCCCCGCCCCCGCCCATCATGCCGTTCTAGACTGACATACTGAGGGGAGACGAGGCTATGGAAGGCCGACCAAGCAAAGCAGCGAACGAAGCGTGGCTGCGGCTCAATGGATTGGCGTTTGCGCCGCACCGGCTCAACGCACTGCTGGACATCTACGGGAATGACCCCCTTGCCCTGCTCGCCGCCCCCCCGCGGGAGTGGGCGGAGCGGCTGCCCGCCCTGGGCGAAAAGCGCCTGGCCCTGCTCGCACAGGTGCGCGACAAGGACCTCCAGGCCGACCTCGCCGCCTTGGACAAGACCGGCGCACGGCTGGTCACCCGTGCCGACACGAACTACCCGGCGAACCTCCGCCCGCTCCCCGATGCGCCCCCCGTCCTCCTGGCACGCGGCGACCTGGTCCCGGAAGACAAGTTCAGCCTCGCCATCGTCGGCTCGCGCCGCGCGACCAACTACGGCCTGACCCTGGCCCGCCAGTTCGCGCGCGACCTGGCCGCGCACGGGCTGACCATCGTCTCCGGCGGCGCGCGCGGCGTCGATACCGAGGCGCACCGGGGGGCGATGGAGGCCGGCGGGCGGACGCTGTCCTATCTGGGCTGCGGCGTGGACGTGGACTACCCTTCCAGCAACCGCCGCCTGTTCGGGGAGATCGCTCAGGGGTGCGGCGCGGTCGTCTCAGAGTTCCCGATGGGGACGCGGCCCGAGCCGTGGCGCTTCCCCGCCCGCAACCGCCTGATCTCAGGGACTTCTCTCGGGGTGCTCGTGATCGAAAGCCCCGCCGACAGCGGCTCGCTGATCACCGCGCGAGAGGCCGGGGAGCAGGGCCGGGACGTCTTCGCCATCCCCGGCCCGGTCGGCATGGGCCACAACGCGGGCTGCCACAAGCTCATCCAGGACGGAGCAAAGCTCGTCGAGACCGTAGACGACATCCTTTCGGAGATTGGCGTCCTGGCCCTGCGCCGGCCTGAGCAGCAGGCACCCGCCTCTGCGGGCCGGCCCGTCCCGCCGCTCCCGCCGGAGCAGCGCCGCGTCCTAGACCTCCTGACGCTCCAGCCGCGCCAGGTCGAGGGCATGATCCACGAGAGTGGCCTGACCGCCCCCCAGGTGTCCGCCGTCCTGACGCTGCTGGAGATGCGCGGCCTGGCAAAGCGCGTCCCCGGCAACGCCTTCGTCCGCGTGCTCTGATGGCTGGTCGGGCATGGAGTCATGCTGCCACTGCGGGCGCTCCCTTATCCCTTACCGTCTCGTCGTGTCCGGCAAGCCGATGAAACAAAAGCCCAAGCAGGAAAATCGAGAGCGGAAACGGAATGAACCGTCGGGAAACCCGCCGGTGAAAGGACAAAACCGCGATGTCTTTGCGGCATTCTTGTATCGCTGTGGCGTTATGCCCCAGCCTGGCGCTATCCATACCCGCCCTCGCAAACCCCACACAGGACGCGCGCAAGGCTGTGCAAACGGCTTACATCGGCATGGACAAAGCGACCAAGCTTCGGAGTGCTTCTGCCTATACGGCGTATCTCCACCCGGATTATGTCGGCATTGATGAGAAAGGGGTGGAAACGGACGGGAGACCGGAGATGGTCAAATCTCTGGGCCAGGCATTCGCACTGGTGAACACGGCGGCATCCTCCACCCAAGTCCTCACGCTGACTTTACAAAGCGGCGGGGCGGTCGTCACCCAGCGGTCCGCCTTGACCATGTCGGGCACGAAGAACAATCAGCCGTTTATCATCAAAATCGACAGCCGGGTGCGTGACTTCTGGGTCAAAGCCGGGGGGCGCTGGCTGCTCAAGCGGGAGCACATCCTCTCGGAAACAAAGACGATTAACGGCCGGCAGTTGCCCTCATGAAGGCCATCTCAGAGTTCCCGCAGCAGGCACTGGTCTGGAGGCGGATCAAGCCTTTACAGCCCCAGTATGAACTTCGCGCGGGGGAAGAGATCGTCGGCAGGCTGTTGAAGGGGGTCATCAGCTCCAAGGCCGACCTGGGAACCGCCGAAGGGCAGTGGGAGATCAAGCGGGAAGGGCTGTTCCGAACCCGCCTGGTCATTCGGGACGCCCGCTTACGGGCGGACGCGGGGGCGATGCCGTGGTCGTCGGCGCGCAGGCTGGAACTGCCGGATGGCCGCTCGTATCGGTTCAGGGGAATCAGCACGGGTCTGACTTCCGACGAGTCGGGCCTGTTCACCGGGGCAGGTGAGCGCCTTCTCAGCATCCGCGCGGAGGGCATGACAAAGGGGCCTGGTGCGGATCGAGCCTGCGGCGGAACCGCCGGCCGACCTCGCGCTGCTCGTCGGCTTCACCTGGTACGCCATGCTCTTGGCGGCGCAGGACCGGGCGGCGATGGCGGGCGGATTGAGTGCCATAAGCGGATTGAGTGCCATAAGCGGTGGTTAGCGAGCCGGTGTTGAGAACAGGCACAGGATTAAGAACAGCCGCCGTCTGGTGAATCCAGACGGCGGCTGTTCCGGTTGTCAGCGCCGGAAACACGCATTGTCGTGGGGGCTTTCCTTCGGCTCGGCTTGTACGTGATTACAAAGGGTGATGCTGCCGGACACACGCCCTCGTGCATGGCGGCTTCGCGCGCCATATCTTCCCCGGAGACTCCGCGCGGCGATTTCGTTGTGGGGACAAAAACCCGGCTTTGGGTGTTATAATAGCAGAACGGAAGGGATAGGGTGTTGTGGCTCCATGGCTAAGAAGTTAATCATCGTTGAATCGCCTGCGAAGACGAAGACGCTCAAGGGCTTTCTCGGCAGCGACTACCAGGTGGAAGCCAGCATGGGCCACGTGCGCGACCTGCCGGAGAAGAAGCTCTCCATCGACATCGCCCACGACTTCGCCCCCACCTATGTCATCATCCCCGAGCGGCAGGACGTCGTCGCCCGGCTGCGCGCGGCGGCGAAGAACGCCTCGGAAGTGTACCTCGCCTCCGACCCGGACCGCGAGGGCGAGGCCATCTCCTGGCACCTCCAGGAGGCGCTGGGGCTGAAGTCCCCCCGCCGCATCCAGTTCAACGAGATCACCAAAAGCGCCGTCCAGGCCGCCCTGCTGAACTCGCGCGAGATCGACATGGACCGGGTCAACGCCCAGCAGGCGCGGCGCGAGCTGGACCGGATCGTCGGCTACAAGATCAGTCCGATTTTGTCGAAGAAGGTCCAGCCCCGGCTGTCGGCGGGCCGCGTCCAGTCGGTCGCCGTCCGGCTGATCGCCGACCGCGAGCGCGAGATACTGGCTTTCAAGCCCGTCGAGTATTGGTCCGTGACCGCCACGCTGACGCCGGACACGCAAAAGCACAAGTTCGACGCCGCCCTGACGCACGGGCCGGACGGCAAAAAGGCCGAGATCGGCAGCGGCAAGCGGGCCGACGCCATCCTCGCCGATCTGGACGGGGCGGCCTACGCCGTCAAGTCCGTCAAGCGGACCGAGAAGCGCCGCAACCCGGCCCCGCCGTTCATCACCAGCACGTTGCAGCAGGAGGCCTCGCGCAAACTGGGTTTCGGCGCGAAGAAGGCCATGCAGATCGCCCAGCAGATTTACGAGGGTGTGGACGTGCCCGGCGAGGGGCACGTCGGCCTGATCACTTATATGCGGACCGACTCGACGCGCATCGCCGACGAGGCGCAGGCGGCGGCGCGGAAGCTGATCGCCGAGACCTACGGCCCGTCCTACGCGCCCGCGGCGGGGAAGCAGTACAAGAAGGGCGGGGCCGCGCAGGACGCCCACGAAGCGATCCGCCCGACCGACGTCTCGCGCCTGCCGGAGCGCATGGCCCAGCTCCTGTCCCGCGACCAGGAGCGGCTTTATCGATTGGTCTGGCAGCGGTTCGTCGCCTCGCAGATGACCCCGGCCGTCTTTGATGTCGTGACCGTGGACATCGGCGCGAGCGGCTACACGTTCCGCGCCACCGGCTCGACCGTCAAGTTCGACGGCTTCCTGCGCGTCTACGCCGAGGGCAAGGACGACGCCAAGGTAGAGGACGAGGAAAAGCAGCCCCTGCCGCCGCTCACCGCCGAGCAGATACTCAAGCTGCTTGCCCTGACGCCCAAGCAGCACTTCACCGAGCCGCCCCCGCGCTTCACCGAGGCGACGTTGGTGAAAGCGCTGGAGGAGAAAGGCATCGGGCGGCCCAGCACCTACGCCTCGATCATCGCCACCATCCAGGACCGGCAGTACGTCGAGCTTGCCGAAAAGAAGTTCAAGCCGACCCCGCTGGGCGTGACCGTCAACGACCTGCTAGTCAAGCACTTCCCGGACATCCTCGACGCCAAGTTCACCGCCGGCATGGAGTCGCAGCTTGACGCCGTGGCCGAGGGCAAAGAAGACTGGGTGCAGATGATGCGCCGCTGGTACGACCCGTTCGCCGAGAGCGTCACCAAAGCCGGCGCGGAGATGGAGACTCTGAAGCAGCCGCCGCGCGAGGCCGGGCAGGACTGCCCGACGTGCGGCAAGCCGATGGTCATCCGGTCGAGCCGCTACGGCGAGTTCGTCTCGTGCTCGGACTACCCCAAGTGTAAGACCATCGTCCGCCCCGAACCGCAAGAATCGGCGGGCGAGTGCCCCAAGTGCGGCAAGCCGATGGTGGAGCGCGCGGGCCGGTTCGGCAAGTTCATCGCCTGCACCGACTACCCGGAGTGCAAGACCACCAAGCAGGTGGCGGCGGAGCGGGTCGAGGTCCCCTGCCCCAAGTGCGGCGGCGAGGTCCTGCAAAAGCGCAGCAAGAAGGGCGCGACGTTCTTCGGGTGCGCGAACTACCCCAAGTGCGACTTCGTCGCCTGGGGCAAGCCCGTGGGCCGCCCCTGCCCCAAGTGCCAGTCCATGCTGGTCGAGAACACGTTCCGCGGGGGCCGCGTGGCGGGCATCAAATGCCACAACGCCGACTGCGACTACAAAGAGGCCTTGCCGCCCAAGGTTGAAGCCGCCGAACAGGGTGGCAGCGACGCGCCCGCCGCCGGGCATACGTTCTCGGACGCCGACGCGCCGCCCACCGAGCGGGAGCTGGCGGAAGCGGTTTAGGGAGACGACGACCACGGGGGATGACCTGAGTTCATGTTAGCGCTCAACTTTTATACCGATTTGTACGGCGAGGCACTGAAAAAAGGCCGCAAGTCGGCGACCATCCGGCTCGGGGACAAGAGCGACAAGTACCAGAGCGGCCAGATCGTCTGGGTGACGGTCGGCCAGCGGTTCGCCCGGCGTAAGAAGCTGTTCTGCGCCATCCTCGACGCCGTCGAGGTCAAGCCCTGCGGCGACCTGTCCCCGCGCGACGTCCAGCGCGAGAATCCCGAGATGCGGGGCAAAGAGGAGGTCATTGCCCTGCTCGCGCGCATCTATGGGCGCGACGTGACCTCGGACGAGATCTGCACCGTGATCTATTTCTCGCCCGTGGACGAGTACGAACTGTGAGCACCATGTCGGACGAAATTACCATCATCGGCGGCGGTCTAGCCGGGAGCGAGGCCGCCTGGCAGGCCGCCCAAGCGGGCGCAAAGGTGCGCCTGATCGAGATGCGCGGCGTCAAGCCGACGCCCGTGCATACGGGCGACCGTCTGGCCGAACTGGTCTGCTCCAACTCCCTGAAGTCCAACCAGCTCACCAACGCGGCGGGCCTGCTCAAGCAGGAGATGCGGCGGCTGGATTCGCTGATCGTCGCCGCCGGGGATGCGTCGTGCGTCCCCGCCGGTGAGGCCTTGGCCGTAGACCGGGAGCTGTTCGCCGCCCACATCACGCACCGCCTGGAGAGCCACCCCACTGTCACGCTGGCCCGCGCCGAAGTCACCACTATCGACGAAAGCGCGGCCCATATCGTCGCCACCGGGCCGCTGACGTCGGACGCGCTGGCTTCCGAAGTGGGCCGGCTGACCGGGCAATCGCAGCTCTTCTTCTATGATGCCGTCGCCCCGACGATTGACGCCTCGACCATCAACCGCGAGATCGCCTTCAAGGCTTCTCGTTATGACAAGGGCGATCCCGCCTACCTCAACTGCCCGTTCACGCGCGACGAGTACGAGGCGTTCCACGACGCCCTTTCCCACGCCGAATTGGCCCCGCTGGGCGACCACGAGGCCAAGGTCCCGTACTTCGAGGGCTGCCTGCCGATTGAAGTCCTGGCCGCGCGCGGCCCCAAGACGCTGTCATTCGGGCCGATGAAGCCGGTCGGCCTGAACGACCCGCGCACGGGCCGCCGCCCCTGGGCCTGTCTGCAATTGCGGCAGGAGAACCGGGCCGAGACGCTGTACTCGATGGTCGGCTTCCAGACGCGCATGAAGTGGGGCGAACAGTGCCGCGTGTTTCGGATGATACCGGGCCTCGAAAACGCCGAGTTCGTCCGCTACGGCGTCATCCACCGCAACACCTACATCCAGTCACCCCAAGTCTTGGCTGACACATTGCAGATGCGCGCCTACCCGAACATCTTCTTCGCGGGCCAGATCACCGGCGTCGAGGGCTACGTCGAGTCGGCGGCGACGGGCATTTTGGCGGGACGGAACGCCGCCCGCCACCTTCAGGGCCTGCCGCTGTTGACGCTTCCGGACACGACCATGCTGGGGGCGCTGGCGCACTACGTCGCCTGCTACGACGGCAAGGACTTCCAGCCGATGAACGCCAACTGGGGCATCGTGCCGCCCCTGCCGGACCGCATCCGGGACAAAAAAGAGAAGAACACGCTGCTGGCCGAGCGCGGCCTGGCCGCTTTAGAGGCGACCGTGGCGGCTTGGGGGTAAGAAGAGGCTTCCGGCCCCGGATCCTACCCCCGGCGGTCCCCGCCGATACGAAGTGATGCCCTCCTGGGCATACCCCTCCCTCGGAGGGAAGGGTGAAGAGAAGAGGACCGGGGAAGAGGGCAGGGCGAGGGGAGGAGAAGAGGGCAGGGGCAAGCCCTGCCCCTACGCTGGGTCCCCTTCTTTCTCTCTGGCTCCCCCTTCCCTCGGAGGGAAGGGGGCTGGGGGGTTAGGTTCCGAGGGGGCCGGGGGCTTAAGTCCCTTTCATGATCGAAGCCTGTGGAGATGCCTTCCTGCACCACCTGGAGGCCGTCAAAGACGCCTCGCCGCACACCGTCAAGGCCTACGCCGAGGACCTCCACCAGTTCATCGCCTGGGCCGAGACGCGGGGCGTGACCGACATCCACGCCGTCACCCCGCCCCTCCTGCGCGCGTATCTGGCCCATTTGCAAGCCGAAGGTCTGGCCCGCGCCTCGCGCGCCCGCAAGACCGCCTCCCTCCGCTCGTTCTTCTCCTACCTCGCCCGCCAGTCCGTCCTACCCCGCTCCCCGGCAGCGGGCTTGCGGACCGTCAAGCAGGAGCGGCGTCTGCCCAAGTTCCTGCGCTCGGACGAGATAGACGCCCTGCTGGCCGCCCCGGACCTGGCCGGGCCGCTGGGCCAGCGTGACCGCGCGCTGCTGGAAACTCTGTACGCTTCGGGGATGCGGGCGGGGGAGTTGGTCAAGCTGGACCTGACCGACGTGGACTACGACGAGGGTGTCATCCGCGTCATCGGCAAGGGGGACAAGGAGCGCGTGACGCTGCTCGGGCGTCAGGCCCTGTTCGCGCTGAACCGCTACACGCGCAAGGGCCGGCCTCTGCTGGTCGAAAAGGCCGGCGAGGACGACGGCGCGCTGTTCGTCAACCGCTACGGGGCGCGGCTCTCGGACCGGGGCGTCCGCAAGCTTTTCGACCGCTACTGCGGCGCGGCCTCGGCCCACCTCAAGATCACCCCGCACGTTCTGCGCCACACGTTCGCCACGCACCTGCTGGCGAACGGGGCCGATCTGCGGCTGATCCAAGAGCTGCTCGGCCACGCCAGCGTCGCCACCACCCAGCGGTACACGCACGTCACGACCGAGCGGCTTCAGGAGGTCTACGCCGAGGCGCACCCGCGGGCGAAGCGGGAGCCGTGACATGACCAGAACAGCAGAAGGCCCGGCACTGGAAGTGCCGGGCTATTATCCGCAAGCAGATTACTTCGTATCGGAGGAAGTCCCTCTAGGACTGAAGGATGGCAATCATAGCCTATTCCTCAGCCCCGGAGGGGCTTTTCCTGTATTTGGGTAGCCCGGCACTTCCAGTGCCGGGTACTTAACTTACTTCAGAACGTCACCGTCGTATCCTTGGGTAGCTTCTCCATCCGGCCCTTGACGTCCGCCGTGGCCTGCTCGAACTTGGGCTTGCCCAGCAGCGCGAACATGTTGGTCTTGTAGGCCTCGACGCCGGGCTGGTTAAAGGGGTTGATGCCCATCAGATAGCCCGAAACGCCGATGGCGCGCTCGAAGAAGTAGAGCAGCGCGCCGAGTGAATAGGCGTCCAGTTTCTCCAGATGCACCGTGCTGTTGGGGACACCGCCGTCGTGGTGGGCCAGCGCGGTCGCCTGGTAGGCCGCTTTGTTGACCTCGGACATCGGGCGGCCCTGCAAGTAGCCCAGCTCGTCCAGGTCGTTCTCAGCCCCCGGCACGGCCAAACCCGGCTCGCCACCGTCCACGATCACGAACGTCTCGATGATGTTGCGCCGGCCTTGCTGAATCCACTGGCCCATCGAGTGCAGGTCCGTGGTCAGGTCTACGGACGCCGGGAACAGGCCGATGTGGCTTTTACCTTCGCTCTCGCCCGTGAGCTGCTTCCACCACTCGGCTACGTAGTGCAGGCGCGGCTCGAACGAGGCAAAAATCTCGGTCGTGTAGCCCTTGCGGTAGAGCAGGTTGCGCGCGGCGGCGTAGAAGTAGGCCGGGTTCTTCGTCACGTCGGCGACGTTCGTGGCGTCGGCGGTGTCTTTCGCCCCGGCCAGCAGGGCGTCGATGTCGATGCCGGCCACGGCGATGGGCAGCAGGCCGACCGGGCTGAGGACCGAGTAGCGGCCCCCGATGTCGTCGGCGATGACCAGCGTGTCATAACCTTCCTCGGTGGCGAACTTGCGGAGCGCGCCCTTTTTGGCATCGGTCGTGGCGACGATGCGCTTCTTAGCCTCATCTTTGCCCACGGTCTTTTCCAGCAGGTCGCGGAACAATCGAAACGCCACGGCGGGTTCGGTCGTCGTGCCGGACTTGGAGATGGCGTTGACCGAGAACCGCTTGCCCTCCAGCTTCTTCAAGACCTTGGCGTGCTCGTGGGCGGACAGCGAGTTGCCCGCGAACAGCACTTCGGGACCGTCCCCCTCGCCCAGCGCCTCGATGACGGCCCGCGCGCCGAGATAAGAGCCGCCGATGCCGATGGAGACCAAAATGTCCGAATCGCCCCGCATCCGGTCGGCCAGCGCCTTGATGGTCTTGACGTCGTCGGGGCTGACGATCCTAGCGGGGTCCACCCAGCCCAGAAAGTCCGCGCCCAGCCCGCCGCCCTGCGTCACTTTCTTGTGCGCCAGGTCTACGTTGTCCTGGAACGACTTCACCTCGTCCAAATCTATGTCGGGGGCCAGATAGCCGTAATCGAGCGAGAGGGGAAGCGCCATGATGATCCTCCAAAAGTGATCCGAACAAAAAAGGGGGGAGGCTGCTTGCCTCCCCCCCAGTGTACCCAGGCACACTTGCTTCTATTCGCCCTCCACCTCACCAGACACGTAGATCATGCTGTACGAGTGCTTGCGTCTTTTGGAAGCTGTTGCTGACGTTCCTCCCGCATTCGCTGAACAGATGACCGGACGTTAGCAAGCGCAAACCCTATTAGATAAAGGTACGATGCGACAAAGAAGCCCCGCCAGAACTGGTGGGTGCCCCGTGAGACAGGATGTAATTCAAAAATCAGGTCAGCCGTTATTATTACTATATTGCCCCAGGTTGGGAGCATTGGCTTAAAAGAGCGCCACAGTTGATCCCGGTAGGTCGCCAGGCTCACCCCCACATAGTTCTTGGGTAGAAACTTGCCCCACCACAGCCAAAGTAGAAGTGCAGGTAGACCAACGACGACAATGAGATAGATTACTAAGAGTGTCCGCATAATCGTGTCTCCAAGTTAGCGACTCATTCTTTTATTATCCGCGCTCGCCCCGAAGTCCTGCCGCCTACCGTGATGACACCAAACACCGCGCGGCGGGGAGCAGGAGCGAGGCAGCGATGGCCCACATGACGCACCCGATGGTGGCGTCTAACACGCGCCAGGTCGCAGGGCGGCGGAACAGGGGAGTCAGAGATGCCGCGCCGTAAGCCAGGCCGAAGAACCACAGCATGGAGGCGGTCATTGCGCCCGTGGCGAACCAGCCGCGTACCGCCAGGGGGTACTGTGCGGACAGGCCGCCGATCAAGACCACGGTGTCCAGAAAGGCGTGTGGGTTGAGCAGGCTGAGGGCAAGGGTCGCGGCGACCAGGCTCCCGCGCGAGGTAGGCGCAATGTCGTCTGAGGGGGCAAGAGGCCGCAGGGCGCGGCGGAAGGCGCTCAGGCCGTAGAACAGAAGGAACAGCGCGCCCGTCCAGGCGGCGAGGTGGGTCAGCCACGGGGCATGGGCAATCAGGCCACCGAAGCCGCCCGCGCCCAAGGCGATCAGGGCGGCGTCACAGGCGGTGCAGATAAGCGCGACCGTCAGCCGGCCCTCGCGCTTGAGTCCCTGACGCAGCACAAAGGCGTTCTGCGCGCCGATGGCGACAATCAGGCCCGCACCCAGACCCAGCCCGCGCCCGAAGGCGGACAGCGGCAGGCTCACCGGCGGCTCGAGGAGGCCGTCACAGGCGCTCCAGAGTCTCGCGCGTCCGCGCCGTGTGGACGGTGCCGGTGTTCAGCGTCGTGGCCGGCTCCAGCAGGAGCAGGTGGACTTCTTCTTCGGCGACCGGCAGGTGCTCGACGCCGTGCGGGACGATCACGAACTCGCCCTCGCTGACGGTGATGTCCCGGTCGCGCAGCCGCATGGTCAGCCGGCCTTTGAGCACCAGAAACAGTTCGTCCTCGGTGGCATGGTGGTGCCAGTCGAACGCGCCTTGCAGCTTAACCAGCTTGACCTGCATGTCGTTGACGTCGCCGACCACGCGCGGGTGCCAGTAGTCGCCGATCTGCGCCAGCTTGTCGGCGAGGTTAATGGCCTGGATGTCCATGATGACCCCTCAAACAGAAGCGGCCCGGCACTGTCAGTGCCGGGCCATATTTGGCTACTTGCCGCGGAAGAACTTTTTGAACTTGTAAAGCGTGACGTCACGGTTCATCTCGGCGATAGCCCTGGTCAGCGGAATCTCCTTGGGGCAGGCCTTGACGCAGTTCTGGGCGTTGCCGCAGCTCGTCACACCGTCGATGCCGGCGATGGCCTCCAGGCGCTCCTCGCGGTTCATGCTGCCCGTGGGGTGGCTGTTGAACAGGCGCACCTGGCCGATGGCGGCGGGGCCGATGAAGCCGGTGTGCGTGTTGACCTGGGGGCAGGCTTCCAGGCACGACCCGCAGGTCATGCAGCGCGAAAACTCATACGCCTCCTGCCGGTCCCGCTCGGCGATGCGCGGGCCGGGGCCGAGGTCGTAGGTGCCGTCGATGGGAATCCAGCCGCGTATCTTTTTCAGGTTCTCGAACATCCGCGAGCGGTCCACGGCGAGGTCTTTCACCAGAGGGAACTTGCTCATCGGCTCCAGCGTGATCGGCTGGGTCAGATTATCTACCAACGTGGCGCACGACTGGCCGACCTTGCCGTTCATCAGCATGGTGCAGGAGCCGCAGACGTTTTCGAGGCAGTTCATCTCCCACACGGGGGCGCTTGTCGCCTTGCCGTCCGTGGTAACGGGATTCTTGCGGATCTCCATCAGGCAGGAGATGACGTTCATGTTCGGGCGGTAGGGCAGCGCAAACTCCTCCCAGTACGGGGCCGAGTGCTCGTCCTTCTGCCGCTTGATCTTCAGGGTGATTGTCTTCTGGTCGGCCATAGCAGATACTTTCTAGTTGTTCGGGCTGTTCAGATGCATAACAACCGGACGCCGGGGCGCATTCCCGACATGGAGCGCTTTCGTGATCGCGTCAATGTCGGCTTTCAGCGCGTTCGCCCGAGGGCTGCCGCCCGAAGTCAGGTCCGGTGACCGCTGGCCTTTGTAGGTGATATAGGTTGACGTGCCGAACGACGCGCTCCGCATCCCGTGGCGGGCGGGCAGACCTGTCAGCGGCATCGCGGCGGCGAGGTCCGTAAACAGCTTCCGCACCTGGCTCCGCAATGGCTCTTTGTTGCCCGACTCGCTGTTGTGGTCGCCGCCGGTCGAGGCCGCCTCGGCGTGGAAGCTGTTCCCCGTCTGTGTCACAGTGATCCTGTAGCCCGTCGTGTTGGTCGAGCCGGTGTTCTCGATGGTCGCCGTCTCGCGGGTCACGGCTTTGGGCTTCATCTTGTGCGGCGCTTTCGCCAGAGCGGGCAGGGCCGCGAGGAGCAGCCCCGCCACCCCGGCGATCAGCCATCTATTGTGCGTTGACATCGTGCTCCCCTTGCTGCGAGACCGGGTTGCTCGCTTTGACCGGGTCGGCGTCGTCCATCTGCTGCTTGCCGGTCAGCCAGCTCCTGCCGGCTTCTTTGACCTCGTCCTTGTCGCCGTCGTAGGCGGTGTCGCGCCGGGCCTCGGGCGGGCGGGTGGAGAGCTGGTCGCCGCCGCCGTTCACGCCGGCACCCGCCGCCGTCTGCATCTCCTGGACGGCGGCCCCGGTCAGGCCCGCGCCCATCGCCAGGACGCCGTTCTTGCCGTTGACGCCGTTCCCATTCCCGTTGACGCCGTGGCCGTTCGCGCCGTTCCCATTGCCGCTGGTCGTGACGACCAGCGTCTCCTTGGCGGCCTCGGCTGTGGGCGTGGCCGTTCCCTGGTCGTTCTTCTCGGCGGCATAGTTGCGGAGCCGGGGCTTGACCAGGCTGGTGTCCACTTCCTCGTAAGACAAACGCGGGCCGTCGGGGGTCCACTCGGCGATGGTCGATTTCAGGAAGCGCTCGTCGTCGCGCTGGGGGAAGTCGGGCTTGTAGTGCGCGCCGCGCGACTCGTCGCGGGCCAGCGCCCCCTGGACAACGGCGCGGGACAGGTGCAGCATATTCTTCAATTGCCGCGTGAACGGGATGAGCTGGTTGGTCCACTGCGAGCTGTCGGCGATGCCCACGTGCTCGACGCGCTCCTGAAGCTCCTGAATCTTGGCGTCGGTCTTGATCAGGCGGTCGTTGTAGCGGACCACGGTGACGTTGTCGGTCATGATGTCGCCCAGCTCTTCGTGCAGGCGGTACGGGTTTTCGGGTCCCGTGGACGCCGCCAGGCTCTCGTACTGCGCCTCGCGGCGGCGGCACTCGCGCTCGAACAGCGACGAGGGCAGGTCGTCCACGCTCCTGGGCAGGTGCTTGACGTAGTTGACGATGCCCGGCCCCGCGAGCTGGCCGCCGGTCAGGCACGAGAGCAGCGAGTTCGCCCCCAGCCGGTTCGCGCCATGGTACTGGTACTCGCACTCGCCGACCGCGAACAGGCCCGCGATGCTGGTCTGCTGGTTGCGCGGGTCGCCCTCGACCAGCCCGCCGGTCTTCTCGTCCTTGACGAAGCCGACCCACAGGCCGCCCATCGAGTAATGCACGGCGGGGAAAATCCGCATCGGGGTCGTGCGCGGGTCCTCGCCGATAAACTTCTCGTAGATCTCCAAGATGCCGCCGAGCTTGATGTCGATCTGCTTCTTGTCCAGATGGGTCAGGTCCAGATACACCTGGTTCTGGCCGCCGACGCCCATCTTCTGGTTGACGCAGACATCGAAAATTTCGCGAGTCGCGATGTCGCGCGGGACCAGATTGCCGTAGGCG
>JAABUV010002816.1_pt1 | contig 22958 bp, 41 predicted proteins | sample 5559971 | NCBI WGS metagenome assembly JAABUV01 (sample SAMN10711881, study PRJNA513362) | rock metagenome | isolation source: Antarctica rocks | place: Antarctica: Victoria Land, Knobhead nord | collected 2015-12-19
GAGGGTAGGGTTAGGGCACGCATAATCCCTGTCTCTTGCTGCGCGCACCGCTCGCGGCATTTCCTGGCTCGGCGGTGCGCGCCTCCTCCGCCTGCACAGGCAGCTCTGCTGCATCGTGGCAATCGCCAGCATCAACGACGCTTGTGCTACAAAAGGCCGTGTAAGGTCCAAGGTAGACCTGTCGCGTTGACAGTGTCTGACCTCCAACCCTTGGAGGTTTGAGGCGTGCCGCGCGCGCCTGGCTCATGGACAGGCCCCAGGCGCGCCGCACGCTGTCGAACCAGCTGATCTGGTCGAGCACGCGCGCGGCCTCGCCGCGGCCCGGCAGGCGCGGCGCAGCGGCGCGCCGGCAGCGCGCCGCCAGCCGCGTGCGCCAGCGCACGTCGCGGCCGTCGTCCGCCCACGCGCGGCCCACGGCCTCCAGCTCGCCCACCAGCTCCTGCGCGATGCATGCTGGCGCTCAGCGAGCTCCGCTGCAGGTGCTGCCAGGGCTGCTGCACCCATGGGTGCTGCTGTGCTGGGCGGGCAGACTGGGCAGGCGGAGCAGCCGGGCGGAGCAGGCGTTTTGACTCTTCGGGTCCGCTGCACGTCCCCGGGGCGCAGCTGTCTGTTGTGGGCTTGCCAGTGCGCGCTGGTGCACGGCACGACTCGCCCCCCACTTGCCGTGCCGGCCAAACGCCGCAGTCCACCAGCAGGACCGCAAAGCACACAGGTAGCCACTCTTGCAGGAAGCGTTTTCAGGGAAGGACCATCGCGCGTCTGGGGGCAGGTAAGCGGGAAGCCGCCCGCACAAAGGGCCGCGCCTGCGTCCGGAACAGGTACGCAAAGACGGGCATGCCCTCCACATTGCCCAGGTTGCCCAGCGCGTCCGCCGGCAGCCCAAACTCCAGCGTGTCCAACGCCTCAGCCTCCATATCGTACGGCACCGCCACGACGACGCCGGCGAGCGGCGCGCCCTCGAACGGCGCGCCCTCCTCCGCGCCATTCGCCATGGGCTGCTGCAGCATGGCAGAGCAGGCGCGGCTCGGAGATGAAAGTGCTCTGCTGCTGCGCTGCTGCAGCAGCTGCTGCGTGAAGCCCGGTATGTGATGTTGTCGGGACACCGCTGCGACAGCAAGCCGGCGGTCACCGCGGCCAGAACCACGCGAGCGCCACGCCGGCTATCGCGATGCCAGCTCCAAGCCAGTCGCCTGCGCATCGCTCGCATGTCACTGCCCTTTTCAAGGAAGGTCAGGGCGGTCGAGCTTGAACAGCAACCATGCGCCTGTTCTGGCGCAGGACAGGCAGCTGCGCGAGCGCACCAAGGTCAGGTCGGACGCCGTCCACGGCCCAGCCCCAGAGGTATGACAGGATGATGAAGAAGCCGCCGTAGACGGCGTACACGCGGCCAAAGTCAGCGGTCGGCTGCGCGGTAGGGATGAAGCCGTACGCGACCAGCACGGCCGCGCCGAGCGGGAAGGCAAACCACCAGGGGCGGCCCTCGCGCACGGCCTGCCAGACGAGCCAGCCGCCTCCGATCTCCGCGCCGCCGGCCACCAGAAACAGCACCAGCGACAGCACGACCTTTGCGGGAGTCCAGTGGAAGGCTGCTGCCGCGCTCGGTGCGACCGCGGGGCTGCCGGTCTGCAACGCTACTACGTTAGGTGCCGATGCAGGTGCAGCAGACATGTAGCGCGCTGTGGCGGTCAGACAGCCTCCGTTGCGCACTACCGGCGCTCCCCGGCGCGCACGAATATCTGAACAGTCGCCAGGCAATCCTCTGGGTCCCTCAGTACCCTACCACCGTTAGCTGCCCTACCAGCCTGCACTGATGGACATCACCGGGAAGTGGGGCGTGTCGGACCTTCAGGCTTGGTGGCCAGTGCGCTGCCTATCTCACAGCACATGTTTACTGTACTGACCTGAGGGACCCGCGTCTGCACGCAATGCCGGTCGGGGCGCCGCGTCATCAGGGTGCGGGCTGCACCAAACAGCTCCCCAGGCCGACGCCGAACCTGGCCGCGCAGCGCAGGCCCTGCCATGCGCCGAGGCGCCTCAGGTGCGCACTGCAATGCCCGGCCATGCCCGAGCTGGGCGGTGCCTGGCCACGCGCTCGCTTGGCTGCCCTCTGTGCATACAGCGGGCCGAAGCTGAGAGTTGCTGGGTGTGTGCAGGTGCCTGCGCGTCGCAGCAGGCAGCGCTGAGCGTGAGGGCCCGGAGCCAGAGGCGTTTGCGACCCCGGACGCAGAGCAGGCGCGTCCAGGGCTCACCGGGTAGGCAGGCGGGCACCAGGGGCGTTGCCCGCTTGCGTCGAGGCGCATTAGACGCCGCCCATGACCCGTGCGTTCCGCTCCAAGCTCAGACCCTAAACGCCAGCCAGACGCACTGACGCCCCATGTCGTGAACGCTCCAGGCCTGCGCGTTTGTATGAAGTGCCCCCTTCTAGTTTTTACTTCATGAAAGGCGTTCCCGTGCTGCCCGGGCGCCCCACCTCCCTGTTTCTAAATATGTTTGCTGTGTTCAGCCAGGCAGCGTTGGTCTGGGCAGCGCGGGCGCAGGGTAAGCCTGCCCTGGCGCGCATACTGCGCAGCGACGGCTGGACAGGAGAGCGGACCGCACAGCACCGCGCGTGAGGGCCCGGCGCCTCTGTGTGTGCCGCGCGGGCAGGGTACAACCAACCCAGAATCCAAGACGCGCGACTCTAGCTCACGACACCGCGCCGCGCGCCAGGCGCGTCGGGGCAACCCGGAAACGGCGAGCGACTGGCGCGCGTTCCGCGCCGCGCTCGTCGCGCAGGAGGCCGAGCTGGGCGCCGACGTGGGCCAGCGCCCGGCGCCGCTGGGCGCGCCGGGCGGCTGGGCGCACCCGATCGCGCGGCCCGAGCGCGGCTGCCTGCTGCTCGCGCGCCACGCAGACATGGGCCCCGCATTCGACCACTCTGTGGTCTTCATGCTTGACCATGGCGCGCCCTCGCTGAACCCCTCCGTCTCGCCTTGCGGATGCCGCCAGTCGGCACCGACCAGCGAAAGCGCAGCGAGGGCATGCTGCGCCGCCTGCCGCAAAGCCAGACTGAAAAGCGGGCGCAGCAAGCCGCTCGGCAGAAACAGGGCAGGCAGGTGCAGCCGTGCGGCAGAAACACCGCCCCCCCTGCTGAGCGCGTGCGCCGGGCGGCGCAGACCCGGAGAAGGGCAGCGCCGGTCTGGTGCTCAATGTGCCGCTGGGCTGCCGGCTGCGCGACGTCGGCCTGCAGGAGGTGGTGGCTGGTGGGGCTCCGGCCCAGGCCACCGGGCATGCGCTGGCTCGCACCGGGCTGCTGCCCAGGCGGCGTCCCCCTCGTGTCCGCCTCCTGGCGCTGCACAGACCCGCGAGTGACGTGCGATAGAAAAAGCCCCTGCCTGGGGAGAGCGGCAGTGGCCCAGGTGGCTCTGCTGCTGCATCGTATCTGGGGTTGCTTGGGTGGGGTGGGACATGGGGCGATGCGCGCCGGCGTCAGACCATGTCGAATCCCAAGGCGTGCGCCGTATTGCGCCGTGATGCCCTCGTGCGCTCCTGCGCACCGTGCAGAGCGGGTGCGCCCCGGCGCAGGCGGCTTCCGGCAGCAGGCGCTGTACCGGGGCGGCCCCGTGTCAGACAGCCACGTGCATGTGCTGCACGGCCACGCGCTCCCAGGCGCCTTCCCTGTCATCAACGTGCGCGGCCCGCTGCCCTGCTGCTTTCTGCTGCGCCATGCATGGTTGCGCCACATGTTGTTGAGCCTTGATGCCAGACGGAGACGGCACGGGGCAAGTTGCCGAGGTGAGCTGCAGGCATGCAAGTTGAAGCTGCAGGGCCACAACTTGAAGCTGCACAATGAAAGGCATCTTTGACAATCGTCGGATTGGGGGGTCTCAGCTGCATCTTCTGTACCTCTGACGAAGTGAGATGAAAGCTGGTACACTCTTCAGCGGTGCCACCCTTGCGCGCACCTTACGCGCCGGGTGCAGACGAGCCAGCCAGCGGCGCGTGAGGCGCGCGCGCGCTCCGCGCCAGGGCGTGTACTCGGGCGGCCTGGAGCATGCGAACGCGCTCGTGCTGACAGGCCGGGCGGAGCCGCACGACTTCAAGCTGCTTGCGGTGCGCCCTGCGCCGGCTTCCTGCCATCACCTGTCAGGCAGGACATGGTGTCACTGTGGTCCTGCCCTGGCTCCAGCCTCTGCAAAAAGCTGACATAGCAGAGGCAAGCGTGCCCATGCAGGCCATGTATTCCTATTAATACCTGGCACGCCGGAGGGTCCCCAGCAGGCGCTCTGAAGCCGGGTTCGCACCAGCAGGGGTACGCCGGCTGGGGCGCGGGCCAGCTGGAGGCGGAGGTGAAGGAGGGCTGCTGGTGGCTGCTGGCCGCCGCGCCGTCGGTCATCATCGCGGCCATCCGCGGTACGCTCCGCGCCCGTCGCGCGCGGCCAGGTTTGGCTGCGCACATAAGGTGACGCGAGACGCCACGGGTGCTGAGGCTGCGGCGCGCTGTCACGAAGCTGCTGTGCAGGTTCGTCCTGCAAGCTGGCTAGGCAGCGGCTGCCGGCACAGGGCAAGTGAGGGTGTCTCGTGACGTTCTTAAAGTGTGCACGGGCCCCCTGATCTGCACGCAGCCCATGGGCTGCTAACGCGCGGCGGGCCGCGGCAGGGACCGGCCGCGACGGCGGCGCGGGGGACGAGACGCGCAGTATGTGGCGCGGCCTCATGCAGCACGCCGGCCTGGCGGGGCCCAACCAGTGAGGCGCGCGCTGCGCAGCCGCACGCGCCGCCCGCCGAGCGCTGCGCTAGCCCCGCTGTTCCCATGTATATGTAGGTATCTGTAGAGAGCCCGTCAAGGCTGCTGGCGGCTGTGTCAGCGTCTAGTGCACGGAGTGTGTGCGCGTTACAGCGCGGTGCACTGTGCGCCGCCATAGGAGTGTACATGGGTTTGCATGCCACCGAGGCAGCCTGCCCTCGGTCGAGGCTAGCAACAGGTGAGAAGCTTCTTCAGCAACACTGTTCTGTACGCTACATCCTGCAAGAGTGTAAGCAGATCTGATGCAGTGCGCATTGTGTGTACTGGTGGAGAGGTGGTGGAGAGCTATGGTGGAGAGCTATGGTGGAGAGCTATGGTGGAGAGGTATGTAGGCTTGCTAGCCTGGCTATTTTACGAGCCTCATACATTTGTAGCAGTTGCTGCATGCTGTCCTGCTGGTGCTTCCAACTCGAGCGCATTACACTAGGTGCCACACTGTCCGCCGCTCCCAAGCACATGTGCATGCAAAGCACGCGCTCGTGCTGACTTTGAGATCACGTGGGCTGAAGCTGCATACACCCCCAGTCCTGAAATGCAGCGCTGTCAGCTGGATGCGTGCGACTGTGAGTCAACAACGCCCTCGATGCCCGCAAAGCGCCCGTCCCGGTCTCTCCTCAACCGCGCCTCCCGCACTACCGCATCATAGTTGATGGTGCCGTACAGGTGCGGGAACAGCGGCGCGTCAGGGCTGGCAGTGTAGCCCGCCGGCGGTGGCGTGCTCCCCACAGGCGCCGCCGGCTCAAATGTGACCTGAGTCGCGGCGCCAGTTGTAAACGTACGCCAAAGGGCGAATTTGCTGGGTCTCGCCTGTGGGGCCTGCAGACCCACAGCCCTTGCCGCCGCCAAGGCAGCGGCTGCGCAGGAGCCACGACGCCCAAGCACGCACCTTTGCGCTGAGCTTCGTGGGGTCGATCACCAGGCACATCCACTCCCACGGCTCCTTGGCTGAGGCGTAGAAGTTGTTGAAGACCGCCTCCAGCGCCTTGCGAGGAGGGCAATACGCACTTGAGAAATCCTATGATAGAAGATGTCCCGCCAACTTGATGCTGTGCAGTGGCTCACTATCAGGCGACATGCTGACAGCCCTGCAGGCAAGAGCTGTGCATGCTGCTTGCGCAGCCAGGGCAAGCACCGAGGGGTCCTCTGTCAGGTGCGTGAAGCCGTCCTGGAAACGCCACACGCGCTTCAGCCAGAGCTTGGATTGCAATGCTACGACGGCCACTTGGTGCTTGCAAGTTTTGGAACGGGAGGCGCGCTTGAGGCCAAGTGAACCATGTGAGCATGCATGGTGCAGACCAGGCCCCAGACGCACTGCCCTTCACCTGCTTGTAAGTGGGAGGGTAGTACTCCTCGTTCTTGCTTTTCACAGCCTCCCAAGATGTAACTGGAACCATGTGGTATAATGGCTTGTGCCCGCTCATTGTGCGCGTAGACACGAGTGGCTGCCAGGCGCCTTGCGGCGCTCTCTGCCCACAGAAGCGTCAAAGCACTGCTTAAGAGCTCAGGCTGGTGCCTTCTCTTCTCTTGATAATAAAGAATGACAATGGGGGGCCTCCAGGCCTCCAGCTGCCCGCTTGGCCCCTAGTATACTGGGGGGCCCCCAGTGGGGGCTATACTGGGGGCCCTCCCTTGTCAAGTTGACTTGTACGCAGCCTTCCCTTGAATTAAACGCAAGTACATATGAGGCCTGCTCTCCAGGCCTAGGCGCAGAGATGCAGGTGACGTTGATGTAGAGGTATCGCCACTGAGCGCAGCAAGGACTGACAACACATCGCCGGGAAGGCGGTGCTTCAGTGCCTGCGCGAAAGCGCTCGCATCGCAAACGTGTGTGAACGCCATGCTGCGGGCTTCGGAGCGGAGAATTGCGCTGTGTGTCTCGTCATGGTCCGCCGACTCCACACTGTACGCCTGGACGTTTGCCAAAAACTTCTTCCTGAGGGTGCGCGTGCCCCCCCTGCAGCACACCTAGACATATGGCTGTAACAGTTTAAGTGGAATATGTGATTGCTGAAACACCGTGCGTTGTCACGAGGTGCGGCTCCTCCTGTGCAACAGTTCAGGAGGACATGCTGCTTGGTAAGTCTGTATTGCTGCACAAAAAAGATGTAGGCCGGTGCTGAGTGTGTTGTTCTGTCGAAGGCGTGACTCACTCTGCGTGAGCGCAAGCCTTGCTTGAAGTCACAGCTACCAGCGTGTGGCTGCACTATGTGGTGCGGGTGGGGCAGCGCAGCTCCCAAACACACCTGGAAGTCGAACGGCAGAAGAGTGGCCCAGGCACTGGTGCAGCGCTCTTGCCACGCCTGCTATGGCAGCCTGTTCGCGACCGCGGTGTGCCGCGAGCGCAGAAGCAGCGGGACAGCAACGGCACAGAGGTGCTCAGCCCGCTGGACAAGCTGTTCATCGTCCACGTGTGGCGCGAGGGCAAGCACCGCGAGCGTGAGCGCTGGAGCACCGGCGGCCCGCTGCTGCGCGGGCTGGACGTCGCCTTGGCCAACTATCGCCACGCAGTTGTGGAGCTGGAGGTGCGCAGTAGTGAAGCTGGTATGCGCGCTGGTATATGTGTCAAGCATACCAGAAATGAGTTCGAGCGCCGGGTAGCAGCACCTGGTGCTGTGTCGCTCCTTGAGCCAGCTTGTGCGGCCAAATGTTTCTTAGCGCGCTGCTGTTCTGTGCTCGTCTGCATGCAGTCATGCAGGACCCTGTCAGTGGCGCAATGGAGCAGGAGTGCAGGTTGCACGCCTGCTGTTAAGCGCCCAGCAACTCCACTGCGCCTCTAGGCGGGGTCCTGCAGCGCTTCGCATAGCAGCTTGTTGCAGCGCTGAGTGGCCTCCCCGGATCATGCAGCCGATGAACGGCAACGTCCACTCGGCGCTGCTGGACTTTGCGGTCCGCGAGGAGATTGACATCCTCATCCTGGGTGCGCAGCCCTGGCAGGGCGTGATTCGGGGCGTATTAAGGTATACAGATTACTGCTGGCCAGGCGTGTGGAGGGGAATGCCTCCGTTCACGACTCTAGGTGAATGTCCTGCCGAATGTGTGGGTCTCCTGAGAGCTCCGGAAGCCAAGCGACATGCACACCAAGGTTTTTGGCCGTGGCCGGCATGGGCAAGTGGCGGGCTGGTTGTGCTTTCCACGGCAGGAGGCCGCCAAGATCGGCCAGGGCATGCGCGTGATGGGGTCTGCGGCGCGGCGCAGGCAGCCGCGACAGCAAGGGCGCGGTGCACAAGCTGGTGCAGCCCGGCAGCATCGGCAGCACCAGCGACAGCGTCAAGGCCCGCTGCAAGTGCCCCTGCCTGATCGTGCGCCCGGCGGTGCGCCCCGGCTCCCGCGCGTCCCCGCGCGCCGTGACGGTCCCGCTGCCTTCCCTGTCACTGTGATGTGGGTATCCTTACAGAGTGGGCGCGCAAGCGATCTGCGCAGAGGCGAACGGGGCGCTCTTGCGCAGACGGCGCGCCAACCCTGTCATTGCATCATCGGACTCCTGACAGAGTGGGTGCGCAGTCTGCATGCGCTGAAGCGACTGGGGCGCCCTCGCGCAGACGGCGCGCAACGAGAAGATGCGCATCCGCTCCAACGTCAACCTGGGCGCGCTGCTGGAGGCGCAGGGCGGTTACCACGCCGCCTTCGACGCCGCGTTCAGCGTGCGGCCCCCCGCTCGCACCCCTCGCACCGTCCCCTTCGTCTGCATTGGTGCAGCTTATAGCGTGCGCTGCAGAGCCTGACAAAGCAAACTTCTGGTCGACTGTCTGCTCACTGCGGAAGGCCTACTTAGGAGCAGGTTGCTGCCAGCGATGCTTGCTGCAGGCGTGCACTCCGCCTCTCTCTGGGCGCGTCTGCAGAGCCTGGGCTTGGTGGTGCGCCCTGCACGCACCCGCCGGAGCCCAGCAGCTGGCCATCTCAAGGATTCGCAGGTGCGGGAGCCAGGCGGCGGCGGCGCGCGCAGGCGCGCGCGCAGGCGGCGACCGCGCCGCAGGCGGACGACGCGCGCAAGGTGGTGCTCGCGTTCGAGGGCCTGGACGTGGGCCGGCGCATGCTGGCCTGGGCGGCGCACTTCGTGCTGTTCCCGGACGACGAGGTGTTCGTGGTGCTCTGCAGCAAGGCGCGCGCGCGCGCCGCGGCCCGCGCCACGCGTGAGGCGTGCGCTGGAGGGGCACCCGCACGTCAAGCGGCTCTGGGCAGCGTGGGCTGAACTGGCGCGCGTTCTGTGGAACGGAAGATGGGGGCCGTCGCACATGCTGCGCCGCTTCTCTCTGTGGCACGACGGGAGGACTGGGAGCTCGCAGATGGCGTTCCTGAGAGCTTGAAGGGCTATTGCCTGGCTGGCATGCCACAGCTCTGGCACCGGATACCGCACAGGCTGCACGGCTGTCATGCGAGTTGGGACATCACTCTCATCAGCACTTGCATTCTACTCGCTCCATTTGGTCAAACAATGTGGCTTCGTTTTCAAGCTCACAGAGCTGAAGCCAGGGGCGAGCGCTGGAGGCAGGGGGCGCGCGCGGCCGGCAAGGGCGCGCGCAAGGCGGCATCGGCCGCGGCGGTGGCGGAGGCCGAGGACGAGGACGTGGACGAGGAGGTGCTGGCGGCCGTCGCGGAGGAGCTGCCCAAGATCCATGTCGCCCTGTGCGTCCAGCTCAAGGCGCGGCCCTGCAGCTCGAGGTCCAGAGGAGCGGCATCGTCTAGGCAGACAGCCGCGGTCATCCCCACTGTCAAGATGCAAGTCACGCATCAGCACAAGCCGCGTGGTGCACACGTCCACGTCATTGCAGGGGCGCGCACACTGTGAGCCAGACCAGCAAGCAATGCGCACCTGTGCTTTGCTTCTTTTGTTCCCAAGCGATGTCATACTGGCGTGGGCGTGCGCGCGCGCGCAGGAGGACGTCAAGGCCGGCCTGTGCAAATTTCCAAGTTTCCCACCCGATGCCCGCCTGGGCGCGCGCGCGAGCGCAGGAGGACGTCAAAGCCGGCCTGTGCGAGCTGGCCGAGGCGCACGGCGCGGACCTGCTGCTCGTCGGCCACGCGCACCCGTCGCGCCTGCGCAAGACCTTCACGACCAGCACCGCGTCGCACCTGGCGCACTACGCGCCCTGCCCCACCCTCATCATACCCTACAAGCACCTCGGCCTGGAGCCGGCCGCCTCCGACGCGCTGCCCGAGGGCGACGCCGGCGCGCTGGCGGCCGCGCCGGGCAGCGGCGGCGGCGGCGGCGCCGGCGCCGGCCGCCGCGCGTCCGTCGGCCGGCTGGATGCCGAGCAGGGGCGGCGCGCGTCCAGTGCGCGCCTTCCCCTGCTCAGCCTGCGGCGCTGCGCTGTTTGCGGTCTCCTCGCCAGGCGGCTGTGATCCGTCAGCCACGCTGCACGGCTCAGCCACAGGGGCTGAGCAAGGATGCTGTTCCTGTGTGTCCTGTGTGCAAGCGCCGCCGCTTCATGCGATGTGTGCGCGGCTGCTTGGCGCACGCCAGGACCATCAAGGGTGTCCTGGGTTGCCGCCGAGCCACAGCCGCCAAGCGCACCACGTCCACGTCTGCACGCACAAAGAGTTATTTGCACAACTGAGGATGACCTAGCATACGGTGGCAGCAGCATTAGATAGCAGTAGCGAGGCACCAGGCTGACGCGTGGCTGCGCGGCTCCGCAGGCGGCGCGCTGGAGTGGCTGGCCGAGATCTCGCCGCGCGGCCTGCGTCCCGGTGCGCAGGCCGCCCGCACTGCCTGGCGCGCAACCTGCTGTGCCGACGCAGTCTGTGCGCTGGTGCACAGCAGGCCGCCGAGTGACCTGCAGCGCCAGCGCGCGTGACGGCAAGCAAGTCGGCGCATGGGGCTGGCGAGCACGCCGTCGATCTGTCTGGACAGAGCATCTGGCTAGGGATGCGGAGTGAAGGTGTCGTGGAGTGCGGAGTGCGAGATGTTCACACACGAGCGTGTGTCCGGCGCAGCGCCGCCCTCGGCCGGCGCGCCCCCGCCGAGCGCGTTCGCGTCGCCGACAGTGCAGCCGCCCACGTCCGACGAGGACGACGTGTGCACGCCTGAGGGGCCGGCGGCCGCGGGAACTCTGCCCGCGAGCGCGACGGGGCGCGCGGGTTCGGCGGGGTTGGCCGGGGCATCTGCCAGCGGCCGCGGGGGGCCCCTGCGCGGCGCCCTGCAGTCCTGGCGCCGCCTGCGCTCGGGCGACGGCGGCCGCTCGCGCAGCGCCGAGCGCGCCGAGCGGCCGTCGCCGGGCGGCAGCAGCGGTGGCGGCGCCGGCGGCGCGCTGTCGCCCAACCTGAGCAGGGCCGCCCAGGGCGCGGCCGCGTCGCCGCCGCCCGGGGCCGCCAGCGCGAACGGCGGCCGGGGCGGCGGCGCCGAGCGGCCAGGCTCTGCCGCTGCGTCGTCCGGAAATGGCGTCGCGCGCGAGGCCGATGCCAGCGCGACGGTGCGGGGGGAGTCGAGGTGCTGGAATGGCATGATGTGCCTTTTGTGGCGTGTTCCTCAATGGCTTGTATGAGGCTGCTGTGCAGTCTTCGGCGTCGACTGCAGCAAAATGTGGGATGAGGCTCATGTTTGCGAATGCGCATCGCTCCCTCACGGCGCCTGCTACGCGCGCGCTCCCTTACCAGCCTCACCACACCGCGGATTTTGCACCCGGCCGCCGCGGCAGGGCGCGCAGCAAGCGGCGCCGCCGCTGGGCGCGTGGCGCGCGCCCGCGGAGGCGCCGCTGCTCTCGGAGCTGCAGCGGCAGCTGAGCGAGCGCACGCGCGAAAACGCCGCGCTCAAGGTGCGGCGCCGCCATGTCCGCCCGCCCCCCACCTGTTCAGAGGTGTTAGATAGCACAGTCGCCGTGGCCATGACGGAGAGTCGTCACACCAACCACGCCGGTCGGCTCTGCGCATGTGCGCCGCAGACAGTGCCACGCATGTAGGCGCGACCACATGGTCTGTGACCGCATGCATCAGAGCTGTGGTCGTGTGTGGGACGCTTGCAATTCGAGACCATCGCTGCGGCGGTCCATACGGTGGTAGAGCGCTGCAGAGGGTCGGAGCAGCGTCCTTCTGACCCCTGTTCTGATCACGCATGCAGGAGCACGTGCGCGCGCTGCAGGCGCAGCTGCAGGCGCTGATGGGTCCGCCAGGGGGCGAGCCCATGTCGTCAGACACGTTTCCAGCCGCCACGACCCCCCTGAAGGCAGCCGTATGAGCCTCGCCCGCTCATTCATCAGGTGTCGTTATACGCCTGCTGCATGCTGCAGCGGCGTGTCACATCTGCTTTTGGCAGCCCGAAATTTGTTTTTCCGCTGTAGTCGTGTGCTCGCTGCTAGGGCTGTGCTTTGCATGCGGCTGGCACCGCACCGGGCGTTCCACAGGAGGGCAGCCGTACCCTCCTGTGGAGGGCACGGTTGCGCTGTGTAAAGAGCATGGCTGTGTTGTGTAAACCCATTACCTGTCTATGTTTATGCATACACTGATTTTGTGCTCGTGTGGATGGTGCAGTCTGGTTTGCCACATCACATGCAAGCATCGTCAGAAGTATGATATCAACTCACTTTTTACAGCTGCCTCTTAACAGGGCAAGCCCAGTGCACCCCCATACACAACCGTGACACACTCGGATCACAGCATCAAGCTGTACAGATCAACCCCTGAGAAAAAATGCCTGGCCTGAATAGTACAAAGCACACAGTCGTCAAACAGGTCCTCGCCTGTCATGTAATGCGGCACCACGTCTAACGCTGGCTTTCCTCAACTCCTAAGCACGCCCGTACGCCCTAGTGCCCCGTCGCATCAATCGCACACCCGTGTGCCCCGCTGCGTCGAGCAGCGGCCTGCTACGCCGCCTGCGCGGGCATCTCATCCGCCTCCATGAGCACGGGGCCGGCCTCGGCGGCCAGCGCCTTGCGCCGGCGCGCCGCGCGCTCGGCCTCGCGCTCCTCGTCGCTCAGGTCCTCGATGGAGCCGTCGGCCTCGCTTGTAGGCGCGGCATGCTCCTCACGCTTGGCCGCGGCGACGCCCGTGACAGCCTCCAGGAGCGAGGCCGTGGCGGCAGATTGCGCGGCAGCGCCCTCAGCTGACGGCGCAGGCTGAGCCGCGGGCGCGTGCCCGGCGTGCACGGCGGGCGCGGGCGCGTCGGCGCGGGCCGCTGACGCGGCAGGCGGCGTCGGCAGGGCGGCGGGCGCGTCGTCGTCATCGCCGCCGATCAGCACCTGCCTGGGCTCCGCCTGCAGCGGCATGGGAAGGGTGTCAGCTCAGCGTGACTTGGCCGAGCAAGTGCGCGCACGTGTACAGTATGTGTGCGCGGTCACAGCAGTGCAACCACAGCTGCAGTACCATGCATTACCTAGGTCGACCAATACACCTCTGCCGCGTACAGAGTAAATTATCTGTATTGCCGTTGCAAGCAGAGGTGATGCAGTGGCGCGCAGCAAAATAGTGACAACGAAGACCCCGACATGCGTCCACCATACCCGCACTGCACTGCATGCATGGACAGGCGGCTGTGCTCAAGAGAAGGCTGCGCAGCGCGGACCTTGGACACCTTGGGGATCGTGATGACCAGCTCGCCGTTGGCCAGCCGGGCGCGGATGCCGGACGCGTCCACAGACTCGGGCATCTTCCATGTCCGCCGCAGCTTGGAGGGCACCTGGCGGAAGCGGTCCTGCAGGCCAAGCTACATCTGCTCAGGGTCTCGCTGCGCTTCCAACCACAACTGGTACTTGTAGCACTGACAAACTGGCAAACACCTTGGCAGGGACCTTGCGGATTCGGTCCTGCAGCCAAGGCACATCTGCTCAGGGTCCCGCTCTCGCTGCACTTCCAACAACAACAAGTAATACTTGTAGCACTCACAGACTGGCAACAGCCAACGGTGCGAAGCCCGCGCACCAGTGCTGGGTCGGCAGGCCGGGTGGCCGCCAGCGACAGGACGCCCTCGTCCACGTTGATACTAATATCCTTGCGCTCCAGGCCTAGGCCAAGCACCGGCACGCGTATGTCAGCGACAAGGCACAGGAGCCCTCTGCTGTAGCAGGCTGCCGCTGCAGACTCGTGCTGTGACGTTTACATTGCGGCAATAAGCTATAGAAACCTCCATGGCGGTCAGCAAGCGGCAACGCGCTAGAACCATCCGTGGCGCTCAGCAAGCATGCCACCCCCGCAAGCAGACTTGTCGGGAGTTTCACGCACCAGGCAGCGCGATGTAGAGCTTGTAGTCCTCAGCGCTCTCGCTGGCGTCGAACGTGGGCGCGCGTGCGGTGGCAGGTGGCGCACAGCGCCGCGCCTCCCGCCTGCCTTCCTGCGGTGCCTGGTGTGCCTGGTGCCTGCAGCACAGGTGTGGAGAAGTAAGAGCTGGGTGAACTCAGGACAGAGACGTGCAGACCTCACGAAGCATAACACATCAGAGCCCATGCTCGTTCAGTTGTGCAGCGCTCTCTATTACCTTCACCTTCGATTGGGAGCCCACCTGTACGCCGGCTGATAGTTGCAGTAGGGCTGGCACGCCTCGAGCAGCATGGCCTCAAACGGGACGGAGCCGAAGTAGTCCATCAGAGTGTGCGTGAGCGTGGCGAGCTTGCAGCAGTGCCTGTAGGCTCTCGGTCGCTTGTGATTCGGAGGAAGCGTGTTTTGTGTTGTGAGTACAAGAGGACGTCCTCTTTATAGCAATGAGCGTCCAAGGTGCTGGACTTTTCTAGAAAATTCGAAACGACAGGAGGTCTGGGGTCCCAGGGGTACGGTTACAGTTGGCTGTTGACATCAATTGGCTGATACAGTTGGCTGATACACCGCTGTAATCCATTTCTCCGTTCGAAAGCAAGCTGCAGCGCGGCACTTGGAGGCCCTGGAGGACGGCCATGGACGAGCGCGGTCAGCGGGCGGCGAAAGTGCGTGCTCCGCCCGCGCCATGCCGTGGCGTGTCCGTCGCGCCGTTTTACAGTTCAGCCACTGTGTGTCTGTCAGGCTGGCGTGCCACGCTGTTCCATCATGGCCGCAACTGGAGCCACAATTGGCGTGCTGGCCTGCCTCGGCAGCCTGCCTGCCTGCCTGCGCCTCAGCCTGGCGTGCCTGCGCTTGATCGGGCGCGCCCCGGACAGGACGCGCCGCGCGCTAAGCAGCACAAGGGGCGTGATGAGTCGCCTGTCCTGGAGGTGGCAACCAATGGCATCCTGTGCATGCGCTTCGCCTCTGGCGAGCTCAAGCTGGTCCCGAGGTATGTGCAGGATGGCCGCACGGTTGCGGTGGTCGATGGGCAGATTCTCGAGGTCGCGCACGTGGTCGCGGCCTCATTCCACGGCCCGCCGCCGCAGCCCGACTGGATCGTCCAGCACATCAACGGTGACATGCTGGACGACAGTGCTGACAACCTGCTCTGGGTCCCTCCGCCCGACGGAGGACGCCCGCAGCCCGACGGTCGCACTGGGCGACCGCGCTGCAAGGTGGTCTGCAAAGAGTCGGAACTGTAAACTGATCGTGCGCCTGCAGCTTCGCCCGCAGCTGGGCAGGGTGCTCGAGGTGTAAATTTCCAAGATTGCGCTGAGCGCTCCCCATCATGATGGGGGACCCGCTGCGAGCGTCAAGCAAAGCTGCAAGGTACTCTGAAGCTAGGCCGGCGCGCTTACGGGTGCTCCTGGCAGTGCCTGGGAGGGGGAAGCCGGGCTGGGCCGACTTAGCCAAGGCCGTCTGGGCCTGTAACAACGGTGCATCAAGTGTCTTTTGACTCTGTGCATGTCAGGCGTGCAGAGCAGTTGTTTTTTGCATGCCCTGCGCGGCCTGCGCGCAGGGCATGGGGTGTCCCAGCGAGGATGCCTGGCAGCGCACTTGTATGCACGCTGTATGATAGAGCATTCCATGGCGCTTTGATGATGACCGCTGTGCCGGTTGTCAGGTGGCCTGTGTGTGCAGGATGTAGGTAGCTTACTCAGGAGCTGGCCCTGTTTGGGCATGCTGAGCTTTCCTCGCTTTGAGTGGCAAATAAGTCTTTCGGCCCAGGAGTTTCAGGCAAAGTAGTGCATGTATTCTAGGTGTGGTCGCCTGCCAATGTACCTTGTATTGTTAGAAGCTGCAGGACCGGGCTTTCTGAAGTGTTTAGTGTAGCTTTTACGCTGAGTGTGGCGCACGCATGGAACAGCTTGGCCTGTTCGATGTATGCTTTGCGCTGGCGGCACCTTTTGCCTGTCGTAGGCCCCATGCCATGCATGTGTGAGCCTGTTGACTGTGTGCCAAAGTAATGATGAAGTTGGGTTGGCTAGCTACCATGGTCCAGTGACCAGGCTGCTAGCCAGTCAGTGTAAGCAGCGCCGAGCTATAGCTTTTTACATAACAGCAGGCAGTGAGCGAGCTGAGCCTGGCCAGCTGTTTCTGTCCTGCTCAGCTAGCTGGCTGCCCATGCGGCAAGCTGAGCTGGTGGCCGACTCCCGAATGCTCCCGCCTTGCAGCAGCGTAGGCAGCAGATCTGAGAATGCCTGCCCAAGCGTGTAACAGATTGTGGCTCCCTGAGAGTAAAAACACAGCCACCACCATGCCCAGCCTGATCCGTGCCCAAGGCTGTACCCAAAAGTCGCACCCTTGGATGGACGCTAATGGCCATCAGCCGGGCCCGGCTGGGGCTGCGCGGTGGGGCACACCTAGGTGCCAGAGGGCGCCGCCATGCTCCCTCAGCAAGGGCGGCCGGCAGTGCCGGAGGCGGCGCGCGTGGGCCTGCAGTTTGTGCTGAGCGTGTGCTTCCTGTGGGCGCGTGCTCCCGCGCCGCTCAGCCTGTATTCTGCAAACCTGCCGGGCCGTGTCCTGGGCCCGGACGGGCACTTGGTGCCGCCGCTGCCTGGCCGGTCTGGCTACGACGAGATGATCTGCCTCTTGGACGGCAGCCCAGCCGGACGCCGCCGCCTGGTTCGCGTCGACCACCTGGTGCTTGCCGCGTGGACGATCGACGGGGACCGCCCGGACCGCGGCGTCGTCCACGTGGATGGAGACCCGAGCAACAACTGCGCGCCCAACCTGCGCTGGGCGACCGCGAGCGAGCAGGCGCTCAACCGCTTCCAGACCGCGGCTGGCACGTGGGAGGGCTTGCGGGTGCGGCGGATCCCTACCCTACCCTAAAAAGGTTACAGTCCACAGCAGGGCGAGGCCTGCTTGCGCTGCAGTGCGCGTGACTTGTTTGGTGCAGGTGCTCGAGGTCGAGCAGCGCAGCGCGTTCAACGCCGTCGTCGCAGTCTGGCCGACGCTTGAGGTGGCGGCCAAGGCGAACGGTGTCTCGCCAGCAGGAGTGGCGGACGCCGTTGCCATGAACCGCATGCTCCAGGGCTGCCGGTGGGGCGCGCCGACCGCGAGTGGGCTGCGTAGCGGCACTTGGAGGACGGCCGTGGACGAGCGCGGTCAGCGGGTGGCGCAAGTGCGTACTCCCGCGCTATGCCGCGCTGTCCCCGTCGCGCCCTTCATAGACCAGCCACCGCCTGTCTGTCAGGCTGGCGTGCCACGCTGCTGCAGCGCGGTCGCTTTGCAGCCGCGTCTTGGCGTGCTGGCCTGCCTCGCCTGCCTGCCTCGCCAGCCAGCCTGCCTGCCTGCCTGAGCCTCAGCCCGGCGTGCCGCGCCCGACCGGGCGCGCCGCCGGTAGGACGCGCCGCTCGCCGAGCAGCAGGAGGGGCGTCTCGAGTCGCACGTCCTGGAGGTCTCCTCCGCCGGCATCCTGTGCATGCGCTCCGCCTCTGGCCAGGTCATGCTGGTCCCGAGGTACGTGCGGGGCGGCCTCGCGGTCGCGGTGGTGGGCGGGCAGACCCTCAAGGTTGCGCGCCTGGTCGCGCACGCGTTCCACGGCCCGCCGCCGCAGCCCGACTGGGTCGTCGCGCACAACAACGCCGACGCGCTGGACGACCGCGCGGCCAACCTGGCCTGGGTCCCTCCGTCCCACGATACAGGGCGGAGGGTAGGCTTAGCCTACACTATACCTTAACCGTATGGTGCACCGCAGACGACCGCGCTGTCAACATTGTCTGCACAGAAGCGGAGCAGTGCAGAGACAGCCCGCCTGCAAGCTCTGCCCGCACCTGGGCAGGGCGCTCAGGGTGTGAGTCTGAAAGGACGCGCCAAGCATGGAGCATGCTGAATTCGCCAAACAAACTTGCAAGGAGCTCTGAAGCTCGGCCAGCTTGCCTACGGGTGCTTCTGGCCGTGCTTGGGGAGGGAGCCGGGCTGGGTCAAGTCCGCCAAGGCCGCCCGGGCCTGTGGCAGCAGTGCATATATTGTTTTCTGGTTTTGGCATGTCGTGCGTGCAGAGCGAGGGCGCATTCCTTGCTCCGCCTGCGCGCCGGGCATGGGCAGTCCCAGCGAGTTCGCCTGACAGCGCACTTGAATGCATGCCTTTGGGAGCATTTTGTAGCGCTGAGAATAGGACCGCTGTGCCGGTTTTCGCTTCTTTGCCTGTGTGTACTATGTAGGTGCCTTATCCAGGCTGGGTGTCGAGGCATGCTGTGCTTGCCTTGCTCAGAGTGGCAAAGCAGGACTTGCTTGCAGGTGGCAAAGAAGTGAAGTTTTGCGCATGTATTTCTAGGTATGGATGCCTGTGAGGCCTGTGAGGCCTGTGAACTTCGGACTGTGAGCAGCAGCAGGACCGGGCTTTTGAACAATGCAGTGTAGCTTTGACGCTGTGTGCGCCACATGCATGAATGAGCTTTGCCTTGTTAATGCTTGCTTTGCGCTGGTGGCCATTTCGCCTGTCGTAGGCCCCATGCCATGCATGTGTGAGCCTTGTTCCTGTGTGCCAAAATGAGGTCTGTGCTGATTAGCTGCTTGGGTATATGACCAGCCTGGTAACCAGCCAGTGTAACCAGCACGGCGCTAGCTTGTGCTTTGTAGACAGCAGCAAGCATGGAGCAAGCTGAGGCCGGTGAGCAAGCTAGCCCATGCGGCATCATTGGGTCATCAGGTAGGTTATCTCCCCGAGCATTGTTTCGGACCGGCCGGCGTACTTTGTGCATTCAGGTCTGCGCCAGTCGCATCGCATTGTTGCCGTGCAAGGCTACGCGACAAGACAGCCCGATAGCTGAGCGCCGGCAGGCCTTGCGGACCCGCCGCTGGGCCCGGCTCGTCCTCGGAGGCCACCGCAGGATGCGGGCTGCAGCGGTGCTGCTGCTGTGCCTGGCGGCCTGTGCGTGCGCGCGGGCAACCACCGACCCGCAGTGGCCCGGGCCGGACAACTGGCAGGATCTGCCTGATGCGCAGTACCAGGCGCGCGCGGCCGCAACGCCTGGGGATGCTGACGTGTAAGCAGGCAGGCTGTCGTACTGTGTATCACGCCAAGCGCGCCGGGCTGCACTGGACACTGGGCGCACGCCAACACGCGCCCCATGGGCTGTGGGGTCACCTTTGCACATCAGGCGCAGCAGGCCTGCGGCGGGCAGCGCGCCAGCGCACGCTGCTGATGGCGTGGCGAGCGCAGGTGTTCCTGGAGCGGGAGATTGTGACCACCATCCCCACCGCGCAAAAGCCGCGCGGCGTCGTGTTCGCCTTCCACGGCTGCCTGCAGTATGTGACCGAGTTTGGTTTCAAGTCGGCCAGCTGCCCCAACTGCCACGGTGCGCGGCCTGCGGGCGTGCGCAGCAGCGCTCTGAATCCCTGTATCATTCCAGGGCTTGTTCACGCCGCACTGGTGCAGCGTCTGCACCGCCGCTCGCCGTGGCCCCCGCCAGCCTTGCAGCACTTATCCTGAGTCGAGGCCGAGGAGAATGCGCTGCTGGAGCATACCTAGGGGGCATGCGCTGGATGAATCAAACCGGCGGCGCCCTGCTGCAGGCACGCCGGAGATGATGACGCTGGTGTGGAAGTTTGTAAAGAGCGGCTATGCGGTGGTGGCGATGAGCGCGCGCCGCGGCGGTGACCAGTGGCGCTGCTACGAGACGCGCTGGCCGCCGGAGGAGTGGCAGGAGCTGCCCGGGGTGCGCGCCCTGGCCGCCGCGCCCGCTCGATTTCGCCAAGCAGGGCGCCCCGCAACCGCCCTGGGGCAGCCTGGCGCTGCCTGCCGGGTCCCCGCCGCCGGGGATGCCTGGCGGTGCGCGCGCAGCCCGCGCCCGATCCGGGCCTCGTGAGCGCCGCAGCGAGGGCGCAGAGCCGGGTCTGTGTCCCGCGGACGGCTTTGCCTTCAGTCGGGCAAAGCATGCCCAGAGCTCGAGGAGCGCGCTCTGCAGGCGCCGCGGCCTGCACCCTGGTTGGCAAGCCTGCGCAACTGCGCGCCTGGGCAGCAGCTGCAGCATGTATAGATATGGCGCAGCATGTGCGGAGACGGGGCCATGCGCGCGCGCAGATCATCCGCGTCATCCGCCACTTCCTGCGCGAGAAGCGCTGGTGGCACCTGCCGCGGTACACGTTCGGGTCGTCGTCCGGCGGCGTCATTGCGCTGGAGCTGCCGCTGCGCTTCCCCTTCCAGGCGCGCCCGTACCCTAACCCCTTAACCTACCCTACCGCGGGCCGTTGCGCGCGCGCAGGGCGCCGGCGGCGTCGCGCCGCCCGCGGCCAGGCTGCTTGCGCACGACTGGCGGCGCCCTAACCCTAAGCCTATGCTGACGCCGCCGCGCCGCGCCCGCAGGCCGCCATGAGCATGCTGCTGGGCTTCCGGAGCGAGATCCTGGCCAGCGCGGACGCGCTGGAGCCGCGCAACCTACACAACGGCGCCACCTGGCCCTACCCGCCTACCATGCTCATGCGCATCATGGACGATGAGAAGGAGGTCGTCGAGCGCTGCAACAAGACGATCGTGGTCATGAACGAGCGGGTGCGTGGCCGCGCGCGCGGCGCCGCGCGGCGCGCAGCGCAAGCACGCAATGCAGGGCATCTGCACCAGGGTGCCGGGGACCGGGCGATGCGCGCGGCGCGCACGGCGGGGCAGGGCATGCACTGTGACATGAGTTGGGCTATAAGTAACTGGGCTAGCAGGTGCTTGAACCGCTTGAAAGCTTAAGAGGCTGCTGAAAATGTAGAGGGCGCGCGGGCGGGCCAGGGCGTGGACGTGACCGAGTGGCGCATCCGACCATACCCGCTGTCGGAGACGTTCTTCGCGGAGCGGCTGCGCGGGTGCGACTACGCGTGCAGCGCGGAGGTGTACGGCCGCCTGCGCGAGGCGGACATCATCGACGCGCGCGGCTTCTCCAAGTGGCACAAGTGTGAGAACTGCTGGTGTGCCGCCCGCGCGCCCGCGCGCTGTGCGATTCGGGAAGGTAATCTAGCCGCGCCGTGGAAGACGAACCGACCAGTCCAGACAGGGTCCCGGCCCTGGGTGTGGCAGGGTCGCGTGATGACGCGCAAGCGACTGGCGCGCCGCGCCTTGTGCCATGACGCCTTGTAGCATGATGCGGCAACCGGTGGCGCGCATGCGATCGCACAGCGCGCACGAGGATGGCCGGGCGTAGGCAGGTCGTGCGCCGCGCCGGCGCGCGCGGGACTGCAGCGGGCCTGAGCGTGAGGGGCCGCTGCGGGGGGCCAGGGACCGCACGTATGAGAAGGTGAAGACGGTGCTGTGGGACATGTTCCCGACCTGGGAGGACGACCACTACGACCGCTACTTCAAGGAGATGATGTGGGCCAGCCTGGGCGGTGCGCCCCTGCCCCAGCGCGCCGCAGCAGCCTGCATGCAGCAGGGCGCCATGCCTGGGCGGCTGTCCCCCACAGCGGCGAGGCGTGCGCTCGCGCGCCATCGCAAGGACACGCCAGCAGCTCCGGCAGGGCGTCCGCGGCTGGCGCGCTCGGCGCGCGCGCGCTCCCGCCACTGTCGCTCGCTGCCCAGCGCACGCGCGCGCGCCGGCAGCAGGTCCGCCCTGTGCGCTGCGTGCGCGAGCGCGGCGCGCCGCGCTGACCGCGACCCTAAATGCGACCCTAAATGCGACCCTGACCGCGCTGCGCCGCGCGCAGCGCACGACACGACCGCGCAGCACGCGGACGCCATCATCGACTTCTACGAGGCTGCCGCGGGGCGCACTGACGTGCCCGTGCGCGAGGACCACCCGGCGTTCTCGGAGCGCTACAGCGCCGAGTCCGCGCCCGCCGCGCACGCCAAGCAGCTGTCCGAGCAGCCCGGCGAGGCGGTGCGCCGGCGCCGCCGTCACCACCTGCAGGTCCGGTGAGGGCCCGCAGCCCTGGAGGGCTTGCGGCCTGGCATAGGCAGCGCGCCAGCGCCGCCCGTGACAGCTGCGGATCCGGCGCAGCGTGGCGCCAGAGGGTTTGCAGCAACTCTGAAGCGCCTGCAGCGGCAGCGGCCTGCGGAGGCACCAGGTCGCTGTCTCGGAGCCTGCCTTCAACAGCTTTGCCCGCGCCGCGCGCGAGGCATCCTTCGCGAGCCCTGCCGTGGCCATGTGTTTGCACAACATGCGGAATGCACTGAAGCGCTCCGGCGTGGCTTAATGCAGTGCTGTGGTGGTGTAGACAGTGGGGCCGCTGCAGTAGGGGGCGCCGGCGGGGCAGCGGGCGTTTGGTTGCATGGCTATATGCCTTCGCATAGAGACCCTCCATGTGGCTGTCTCCTGAGCGATGTGGTGAGTACTGTGGACAATTTGACGGCGGAGATACAGCCACATTGGCTGGCGCATGCCTGTGCGGTGAGCGCCGGCATGCGCGCTCCCCGCCTCGGTGGGGGCATTCGCATCCACCTGAAGTATTTCCTGGGGGCAGCATCAGCTGGGGACCTGCAGTAGGGCGCGGGGTCGCATGCGGTCACAGCTGTCCGGCTCTGTCACGGGCGCAGCCAGTGTAACATCAGGCAGGAGTGCATGCCCCTGCGCGTGAAGTCCCAAAGCGCCTCGGCGGGCTCTCTTGTACAGGCCGCATCCCTCGCGCTCCCGCTTTCCACCTTGTGAAGACATTCTAAACCACTCACCATGGTCAGGGTGGCCACACATGCCGCGTGGCCGGGTAGCTGCTAACAAAAGGCTGACAGTCTATGCTCTCATGTACACCACCATCACCCCCGCGCAGCCACGACCAGACGCCCCCGCCGCCACGAACGCGGCCGAGCCCGCCCGCCCGCGGCAGCGTTACGCGGGCAGCAGGCGGCGGCGGTGCCCCAGCTCGCACGCCAGCAGCAGCGCGTGCACGGCCAGCAGGTATGCGAGCGCGCCCAGCCGCGCCAGCGGCTCGCCCTGCGCACCGCGCACCAGCTGGGTCAAAGCAAGGTCAGGCACGATGTACTTGGACACGCACCGGCGGTGACTGCGCGGGTTCGGCTGTGCGC
>JAABUV010002818.1_pt1 | contig 22958 bp, 21 predicted proteins | sample 5559971 | NCBI WGS metagenome assembly JAABUV01 (sample SAMN10711881, study PRJNA513362) | rock metagenome | isolation source: Antarctica rocks | place: Antarctica: Victoria Land, Knobhead nord | collected 2015-12-19
ATACTACATGATATTTACAATCGTACGTCGTATGAGAGGTCTTCCGATAGTTTTGCACATCCCAAAGATATTAAACTAAAGTCTTCGCCTAAAGGCGAGGGATTTTCCCCCAGAAACTGACATTAATGAAATTCTCCGACCCGCATTTGTGGCCTACCGACCCGGTGTTTTTTTGTTTATCAAGGCTTGGGTGAACATATTCATAATGTAAGACAAATGAAAGGGGGGACTAAGCAGTAAATAATCCAGGTAAAATATTTTAGAGTATTAGTTTGGCTTATTCAGAAAGGCTAAGCAATAAATCAAACTTTTAAAATGCTTTTTTAAATTCTTTGAAACCGAAGTAATTAAACAGTTTCTTATTAATGAGCTTATTGTTTTAGAGATAACCAAATCATATCTAGATGAGTCATCAAAAGATAAGCAGCTAAAATCAATGCTGGAATTTAACGGGAGTTGGGGTGAACGTATAGCAGTGTTTCTTTCAAAAACATTTGGCAGCATGAAGTTCTTTTGTTTGACCCTGTTGGTGCTTTTTATTTGGTTGACCTGGAACCTAAATTTATTGCCAAAGTTAAAACCATTTGATCCCTATCCATTTACAATGCTAACCATGATCTTTTCTGTACTTAGCATCATTCTTTCCATATCCGTGCTGATTAACCAGAACCGTAAAGGAAAAATGAACAGTATTAGGCAACAGATCGAGTTTGAGGTCCTAATTTGTAAGTGTTGCTGTCGAGCTTTGTACAGGCCGAGTTCTCAATAATAACTAAACTTGGTTACAGAAGAATGCTGTAATTCAGCGCCGAGAAAAGCCCAAAACTCTAAAGAAGTTTGTTCAAATCAAAAATATTAAATGCTGTTTTACGCAAATGTCAACAATCTTCGGTATCGAACGGCCATATTTAAATGGGAAAAATATTGGACGACTTTTACATTAGGTAAAACCTCGATTTTATAAAAAAAATTGTTCAATAAGTGGCTTTTTCGATATCTTTACCAAAAGCATTAACTTTTTTTATGGCAGAAGAATCAAACGATTTCCGTGATTCTATTTCAATATCACGACGTATTGCAAAATCTTTTGCAGAGGATCAACAGAAATTCGAAGGAATTGAAGACCCTGACGAATTTTTAGAGATTTTATTTGATGAAACATATAGTGATTACAGTAAAAAGTTTTTAGACAACGTTTCTAAATTCGTAAAACATAAAATTCATGTTGAGAAGTTCAAAATTTCAGATATTATTTTATTTATAGGCAACAATGTAGAATTCGAAACCCAGGTACACAAACGGGAAGTTCAACATAATTTCGACCATAAATTCGGTACAACAACAGGTATAATAATAGATATTTTTGATTTTGAGGAAGTAAATTCAGAATCTGACCTATTTAATTATGTACGTTACGTGCCTTCTCCTTTAGATGCAATCCATAGCATTTTAAATTCTCTCAAAGAATTTAATGTTGTCTACGAAGATTCAATATTTATTGATATTGGTTCCGGTTTGGGACGAAACTTACTGGTAGCATCTGAATATCCATTCAAACAAATTATAGGAATTGAACTTATAAGTAAGTTACATGAAATTGCAGAATGGAATATTAAACTTTATGAAAATAGTGAGCAAAATTGCAGAAATATAAAATCGATTTGTATAAATGTTTTGGATTTTGATTTTCCTGAACATGATAACCTGATACTATATTTCTACAATCCATTTTCTGAAGTAGTGTTTGCAGATTTTTTCGAGAAAATCCTGGATTTTATTATGTATAAACAGCGAAAATTTAAGCTCATTTTTTTACATGTAGTCTACAATATTGTCGAAAAATCAGCATTTTTCAAACAAGAAAAATCTTTTCAATCTAAGTGGGGTAGAATTTCAATTTACACCAACTACTAGTGAATCAATGCCTGTTGTCATTAAACAACAACACAGCATTGATAAAGGCGCAATCTTTTTGATGTATTGCTCTTAAGGCATGCCAGGAACGTAAATATTAATATCTTGTTCGAAAAACGCTTGACAGATATTAAGCAGGACAAAGACAATATAACTGCATTTTTTGCTGACGACACCAGTACTACAGGTGATCTACTTAATGGTGCAGACGGAACTAATTCCAAAACCCGTACACTAACTTTTCCTGATGGCCCCAAGCCAGAGTACATTGGCATTATTGCCTCTGGCGGGGGTATTTAAAGCCTCTGATATCCCTTAGCTTACCACACGCGAAAAACAAAGCCTTAATTTTACAATGGGCCCTGGCGCATGCGGTACTTTCTTCTAACAATACTTTTCAGGATGGCCCGTTTCATCACTCTGGCTACGCGAGGTCTAGATACCTGAATACCAAATGCTCTTAACTCCATGGCAATGCGAGGACTACCATAACGGCATTTATTTTTCTAATAAACTCGCTGTATATGCAAGAGCAGTTTTTGCGACTTTTGCTCAGTTAAGCTAACTGGCTATTTTAGCCAGTAATAATAACTACTCGAACTTACACCAAATACTCTACACATCTTCCCAATGCCAAATTCAGTCCTGTTGTCTTTTATGAACCTGAATATTTGCCATCGCTCCTGGAAAAGATGCCCACAGCTTTTTTCTGTACAGCCAATTTTCAAGCAACTGACATCGAACTCCTTAAGAATAGCTTATCAAATTCTTCTTTGTTCAGTTCGAGTGCAAAAAGCTTTTTCTCAAACTGTTTAAGTTTCGACGCTTTCTGCTTCGCTGTTTACCAGGACGAGTTCTTTTTTATAGGGTTCCTTTTTAGTAATTATATTCCAGATAATAACGGCCAGTTTCCTTGCCGTGGCAATAATGGCTGCAATGCGTCCCTTTCTGAAAGCGATTCTTCTGAAAAACGGTGTAAACTCGTGGTCCTTCTGGTTGCCGATTGAATTCGCGGCGTGGCGCAGGGCTTTGGCTAGGTAGTTTTCCCCCAAAGCGGTCCGGTTACTAATGATGCGTCCACCGCTTTACCTTATTGTTGGGTACAAGGCCCAGCCAGCAGGCAAAGCTTTTTGCCGTCGGAAATTTGTGCAGGTCATGCCCCATATTGGTCAGCAGGCACAGAATGGTATTATAACTGATCCCGTTAACGGCAAAAAGGTCAGTCTGAAAATAGCGGAAAGCCAGATGTGAGAGGTTAAAGCCAGGAGCATGTTTATCACGTCTCTTCCTGTTGGATTTGAGCCGTTTCCCGTCTTCTTCTGTAACCTCTACTTCTGGGGCATATCCAATCAGAAATTGCTCAATGAGCCACGTCACACTTTTTTATTTTTACGTTCATACAGTCTATAAAAGTCTAGGCAGGCCTGCAATTCGAACAGCAACTCGTCCCTCCACCAGCCATGAAGTCCATGGGTAATTTCCTGGCGGGATTTTTTCACGCGAGTACTCACAAGGGTAGCGAGATATTCAGGATCACGTGCCCCTGAGAGAATAGCATCGATAACGGCCATAACGGATTGACTGGTGATGTCGTTTATTGCTACATCTAGCCGGATGTTCATCAAACGTAGGCTTTTTTACATTTTATTACTGTAGGGAGCTAACTGTTCCACCAGATGCTGGCGGTGATAGTAGTAAGTACGCAGCTGCTGGGAAATGTCGCTTAACAGTAAGCTGCCGGAAAGTAGGCAGGGTAAGTGCATTTCTGTATCCACACACAATCCAGTACATCCGTCTTTCGCCCTTTCACATTTCTGGTTTGACTTCCAGGCACCAGCAACACTTCAAATCCTGTAGCCTGAAGTGCGGTAAACAAGGTCTTGCCAGTAGCTACCGGTGCTTTCCATGGCTATCGTCATCATTCCATGTGCATAAAGATGGGTGATTAGTTCTTCGTGATCTTTTGTGTAGATCCCGAATTAACGTACGTTTTCTTTTGATTGATGGCAACCATATGGCTGCGAGACCCCACATCGATGCCAGCAGCACTTGGATGGATAATCTTGAAAGAGGTATCCTGTTTTCTCATAGCTAAAAATTAATGACCTCAGGGAATGCTATAAATAGTTAAAAGTTTTCTGTACTAGTGTATAGTTAATCATGTAATGACGGGTAAAGTCTTTTCAGTTTCATGCGGGCATCCTTATTTTCAAACTGCCAGTTAATTTTACTATTCTTATTATTTCTGTTGTCCTGCCATGCCGCCACTTCTTCCTTGATTTTTTGCATTGTTGGAATATGTCTGTTTAAGCATTGCCCATTCAATACATGCAATTCTATCTCGGCCATATTGAGCCAGCTGCCATGCTTAGGCGTATAAACAAACTCAAACCTGTCCCATAGCCTTTTGGCTTCGGCAGGTTCAAATGTTTCGTAAAATGCAGAAGCTGAATGTGTTTTAAAATTGTCCATGATCAAGATTATTCTTTTCGCCGCAGGATACCACTCGTCTGCGGTTTTTTTCACAAATACAGCCCAGTCCTTTTTGGTTTTAAACGCTGTAACTTCTACAAAACGCTTACCCTTCAAAGGTTCATTGGCTATAAATATATTGGCTACCCCATGCCTTTATACCCATAATCTACCCTTGTCTGCTGGCCGGGTTTCATGGCTTGGGAAGGCTGCCCTTCTTCTATTAATTGTTTGGGGGACTCATCCATACACACAACTGGAAACCCCTCATCATAAGGCTTTTTATATACATCCAATACCCGTTCCTTATTGGCTACAAATTCACCGTTTTTTTCAGGTGCTATAACCCAGCCTTTTACTTTCCAAGGCTTAAGTTCGTTTTTTTAAGTACGCTTCTTACCGTCACATGCGAAATGCTTTCTACATATTCCAACTCCACCATTTTATCGGCCAGTAACCTTAATGACCATTTAGCAAACCCCTTAGGTGGCTCGCTGCAGCATAAGGCTACCAGTTTCGCTTCTACATCGCCATCTGATTTTGTTTCATAAACACGGCTGCTGGGACGACGGTCTAAAACACCTTCAAAACCACCTTCAATAAACTTTTTCTTCACCCTGTCTATCGTGCGCATCCCTACTTTTAGAACTTTGCTGATCTGTTCATTGGTTATTTTCTCCGCATGTCCCCCTTCATCACAATTCAGAAGTATATAGGCGGTCCGAAAGGTTTGAGAACTATGGAAACCTTTGTTGGTTATCGCGTGTAAAGCTTCAACCTCCTCTTTTGTAAGTTTTATTGTATAGCGTATCATCTGTAATTCGTTTTACAAATATACACTCTTATACGTCATATTATTCTTAACTTTACACTAGATTCTATTATAAGATCACCATTTCATTCATTGGATGTCCATCTGAAAAAGATGGACATAAAGCACTCCGGCCCAGATTTTAAAAAGGATTTGTTCAAATACCATTAAAAGCGTGTGGCTCGCTGAGAGTCATGCCAATTTATGGATTAAACCGGATATTTACATTGTACTTGCAATTCAATAGCGTGTGCCGCTGTAGACCGATTTTAAGATATCGCGTTCCTGCTGTGCCTCCCTGAGCTCTTTTTGCAACTTTCTGATCTCTTTCTGTTCCTCACTCAGACCTGTGGCGGGCACGCTGCTGATACCATTGCTCTTGTACTGGTTACGCCACTTACTGATCCTCCCAGGATCTATACCTAATTCTGCAGCTGCTACCTTTACTGATCCCTTGGCATCGGACAACTCTACGGCCATCTTCTTAAATGCCACATCATACATACGCTTGTTTATCATAGTCAAAATTTAAATCTTAAATTAAATCTGCCTATATATTTCCCCCAACCAAAGGTAGCAACTCCATTTTGAAACAGTTCCTGCGATTTGGCCTGTAAGCTATCCAGGTAGGCATTCAATGAACAAATTTCTTCTTTGGTGCAGTTTGCCCTGCCGGATGGTGCATTCCAGCGGGACAGTTCACAGGTTTTGCCGGTCGAGGTTTCCGCCCTTTGCCCGTTGAGGTTAAAGCGGAGGTAAATAGGAACGGGGCCATTTTGGTAAGTTGATCTTTTCTTTAAATAGAAAAGCAGATTCATGTTGGTTCTCATAACACATGATTTTAAATTGAAACAAAATTGTTAATTCCGTCACTTGCAGTTAAGATGTTCAACTATTGAACTACTTGTAATACAAAATATTACAAGGTTTCTGGTGAGCATTTCTTTACTGTCCACGACTGATTACCAGATGCTCACCATTTTTTTTGAGAAAGGGTGCATCTTTTGGAGTGTTGGGACAAATAAAAAAATCTGTAAACATATAATTTACAGGCTTTTAGCCATTTTTGACATCGTTTTCAGCGGAATGGACGGGACTCGAACCTATGTCGTATGCCCCTCAAATACAATGTTTTACAACCCCAAAAATCCATTAGCCACCAAATAGGCCACCGAATAACTTGAGTAATATTAAGTTGTTTTAAAGAACTTTTGTGAGGTAAGTTAAATGTTAAGTGGGAAAAATACAAGCACTTACGTTAATACATTGCCTAATTAGTTAACATATAATCACAGCCTTAAATAAGGGTATATAACTTTGCTTGTCAATCAATTATAAAGGATTCAAGTTCGATCTTATAGCTTTGTAACAACTGCAACCCTTCTCTTTCGCCGGTTTTGCCAACACAAATACGACAATTAGTTTTTGACGATCAAATAAATGAGGCAATAACAACCAAGAAATTGCATGGATATAAATTATTGTTTCTGAACAATACGTCCCGAGCTTGTGTAATGACTGCCTGTTACTACGGCTTTTCCGGAATACACCACATTGCCCGAAGCTGTTATATTTCCTGAAATGGATTCATTAGCGCCGACAAAAATATTTCCCGAGCCCGTAATGGCTGCCGAAACTGATTTAGCAGCCAGTTCCTTTCCCATGATCTGGCCTGAGCCTGTCAATCTTAAATTGGCATTATCTGCAGTGCCGCTAATAAATAGCGATCCCGAGCCCGTAAGTTTTGCCACCAGGTTGGCGGTTTTAACAGCGGTTTTCACATAGCCCGAACCGCTAAGCACCAATTTTAATTCTTTGGCATCAATGCCGCTTTCAAGTTCAACATTGCCTGAACCCGCGTTTTCTATAAACTCAAGACTTTTAGCGGAGATATAAATATTAGCCTTGTTAATGTGATAAGAAGGCGACAGGTTTTTCTTTAAACGGATATTCAGTTTTTCATTAACAACGCTGATTTGTATGTTTTTTACCAAGTCGTCGTCTACATCAAGCTTGAGGCTTTCTGTTCCGTCTATTTTGATCATCAGGTTAAAAGGGCCATCGGTTTCAATGCTGTTAAAACCTGAAACATTAGTGTTTGGCTGTGCCATAGTTTTGATCGATAACACAATCCCTAAGATAGTGAGCGATAAAATGATACTTTTTTTCATAGTGGTATTGAGTATTAATTAAGTTATAATTTATTTTCTGTTTAAACACCGGCAGGTATTTGTTGGCTTTTGTTTGTAAACTGGTATTTACTGAAAAAGTAAATAAAGTTAAATAATTTAATAAATATAGAAGTATCCGGCAACTGCTTACTGCTGCCTGCTATTAATGATCTTCTGAAATAGCATACAGCCCTTTTTAACTTTTTGTCTTCTGCCAGGTCAACAGCCAAAGCAAAGCATATTTTGCTTTCGCTGCGTTTAAAGTAACGGTCATATTTGTAATCGAAATGCTCGTTCATCACCCTGTAGATCTGCAGATAGGTGAGCCATCTTGATTGATAATGCTGCCCTGTCCATGATCCGCCTGCATGTTTACGGTATACCCCCCAGCATTCGCTAAAAAAATAACCTGAGCCATACTCGCATAGTAATAAATACAAAGGCAGGTCGGGTGCGTTAAGGGTTTCGAACCATTTGGGTGGGTAACCGCCGATAGCTGCCCGTCTGAAAACGATACTATGCGTAGGTATGCTAACATCGCTTATTACATCGTCAAACTCAACCGTGTTTTTTTTCAGGTCGTAACAACAGGTCACATCTGCTATTTTACCGTCAACGCCCAGAATTAACCCATCGTGAAAACAGAAGGCATAACTTGAGTTGGCATTAAGAAAATCCACCTGTTTCTGAACTTTTTGCGGATTAGTCCAAAAATCATCGCCATCCATCAGGGCAATGTACTCCCCCCGGCATGCCAAAATAGTATCGATATTATTTTTCATCATCCCTTTGTTCTCGGGGTTTAATATCGCCCTTACTTTTCCCGGATACTTCAATTGATACTCCTGAACAATTTCCCTCGTCCCATCGGTCGAATTGTCCTCTCCGATCACGATCTCGAAATCGAAATCGCTTTTTTGCATTAAAATACTTTCAATCGTTTGCGAAATATACGCGGCATGATTGTAAGTAAAAACACATACGCTTAATTTCATAGTTTTGTAGTTTTGTAATTTGGTTTTTAAACTTATTTAATTGCAGGCCAAATGGTTGTTGGCCGAACTTATTGTTTGCGCTAAAATTGTTATAAAAGGAGTCGGCAAATTTAAATTTGAGTATCGCCAGTGTCTCATCATCATTAAGCTTATCAAGCTGTACGGTAAGTTAGGTTTCCGTACCCTCATCATTTGATATTGGCTAGCCAGGGAAAAATTGCAAAAAGAGGCGACTTCTGTCATTCACTTTAATCTGCATAAACCGGTAACCCTGATCTTTAAAAAAAGTAGAAATCCCCTCAAAAAATCTTGCTCGATTTTTTTTGAGAAACGCGATGGGAACCGTAAATCCCCTCGGCTTTGGTATTTAAAATAATACCATAATAAAAACGTGCGCAAGCGCCATCCCTGCACAATTCAAATAGCGGGTATTTTTTGTAACAGGAAGGCGTTACGAAGTCAATACACTCTTCCCGCCACACCAAGTGCAGCATATAATTGATGTCGTTACCATCAATTAAAGATCCGGACGAATGTATAGGCCTTTCTGACTGCCATTTTTCAGAAATGGTACAATTGGTTTCAAACATATATTAAAGAAATCTGATGTGAACGGGAACTGATATTCCTTATAAAGTGAGTATTCGTTGCTGTTAGCTTTCAATTACCGAAAGTTCCGCTTCCTACTGTTGCTGATACCTGAATGATAAACCCCATTTCATCTGGGGGGTAAAAGAACCACTACCCTTTTGTTCCATAAATTCCACAGGCCTCCAACCAAACCGGGGGTGTTGTGGTCCAATGCAGAATCCGAAATCAATTCGCCGATTTTTTTTGACTGATCATTGCTGGAAAGCAGGGTATACAGTTCGTGCGAAATTGTGTATTGATCACTGTTATAGGTGTTTCCTAATTTATAAACCTGTTGATCATCTTCGGTAAACGCGAGCAAGGTGATATGCTTAGGCAGTTGCAAATGCAAAGTCAGGATGTCGTCCTTTAAAAATTCAACTTTATTGAGGATACAATTACCTATTACCAAAGCGTCAAGTTCCGTTGTTAAAAAACACCCTATCGCCTCGTCGGGGGTATCAACTATCGGTTCATGATTATTGTTAAACGAGGTATTCAATATCACCGGCATCCCTGTTTTTTTATAAAAGGATTTGATGAGGTTATAATATAGCGGATTGGAAGTTTTACTCACCGTTTGTACCCTTGCCGTGCCATCAACATGGGTTACTGCGCCCAGCTTTGATTGATATTGTTCATTAACGGTTAAAATAAATGTCATATAAGGGTAATCCTGCACATTATCGGGCAGATTGAAGATCTCCCGTGCATGATTAACCATAACCGAGGGCGCAAACGGCCTGAAACCTTCCCTGTTTTTTATACATTTATTAATCCTGGCTTTATTTCCCGTCGGCCTCGGATCGCCCAGTATACTGCGGTTTCCCAAAGCCCTCGGGCCATATTCAGACCGTCCCTGAAACCACCCGATGATCTTATCGTTAGCCAAAAGCGCTGCCACATCACCTGTAATATCCTGGCTAACCTCGTAACTGACAAAGTTTTTCCATTTATCGATATTTGATTTTGACAATGCAGGCGATGGGCATTCACTACCAAGATATAGATGGCTCAATTTCTCTTTGGTACCGGCCGGGTTGCGTTGGTAATAAAGCCATAAAGCGGCCCCTAATGATAGCCCGCCATCATGCGATGCAGGCTGAACAAAAATATCTTTAAACAAGCCGGCATATTTAAGTTTTCCGGTCATGGTGCAGTTTAATGCAACGCCGCCGCATAAGCATAAATTTGGCGATGCAACAACCAGTTTATAATGAGCAACAATATGGAAAACCAACCGCTCGGTAGCTACCTGAAGGGCAGCGGCAACATCCTTATGTTCCTGGGTTATTTCGGCCCGTGGTTCGCGGGATGGCAAAAGCGCAGGCAAATCTTCCATCAGCTTTTTGTTGATGCTAAAACTGCCGTCGGGGCCAAGATGATACAGCGAATTGAATATATTTTCAAACTTTTCGGGGTCGCCGTATGGTGCCAGACCCATAACTTTATATTCATCAAACCTTTTAAAGCCCAGTAGGCGTGTTATAGCCAGGTAAAAATGCCCGATGGAATCATCCTCGGCAAACGCTTCAATTTGCTTAATATCATTGCCTTTTGCAATGTACACGCCTCCCGAACGATTGTCGCCCGAACCATCAATGGCAATTACAAGCGAATCATCGTGGCCGGATAAAAAGTAGCTGCTTGCCGCATGGGCCAGGTGATGGTTTACAAAATGTAATTGTTCGCTGTCAACAGCCTGGCCAAGTTCATTTTTAAATACATCGATTATAAAATCCCTGGCCGATAGATAGTTAAATGAACTATCCGCTTGCATAAGCTGCCTGATATCACTATCCAAAAGTAACTCCTCTGCCGCAATTACTATTGCATCAAGATCTGTAACTTTTATATTAAATGTTTTTAGGCAGGCCGCAATGGCAAGCACCGGCAGCTTGTTGGTATGCTTGATCCGGTTTAAGCGCTCTTCTTCAAAAGCTGCCACAGGTTTTCCGTCTTTGAGCAGCACCGCGGCTGCATCATGACACTGACTTTCTTTTAGGTTGAACTTGTTATTTTCCAACCATGAGATCCCTCCGTTAATTCCGAGTGTATACATAATTAAAAAAATTACGATGAAAAATGTACAAGAGTTAAGCGCAGGGCAAATGATGCCGCGTTTATTGCCGTTCTAATTGATATAAACTGATAAAGTATTGCCTGGCCCCCTGCCGCGTACTAGTTAACCCGCCAGATTGATGATATTAGTAAATAAGCCACCTGATGACATCCGCGTAACTTCGGCTTACTCTGAATTCCATGTCGTTACTCAATATTATTTTTAGCCCCGACAAGCCTTTCAAAACCTCCTTAATTGCCGAAAGGGCTATAATGGTAGACCTGTGTACCCGTTGAAACAGTTCGGGGTCGAGCTTTTTTTCCAGTTCGCTTAAACTTTTACTGCTCAAATATTTTTTTGTCGCTGTTACAATTAAACTGTAATCCCCGCTGGCCTCTATACACAAAATGCTATCGGCCTGTATATTAACCAACCTGTGGCCATCCTCTACCAGGATCCTTTTGGGATAGGTAGATGATACCAGGCTATCAGAAAGCATTTGCATCGCTTTTAAAACATTGTTGTCTTTATCTGATAGTTTTTCAATTGCCGCGTCAAGCCGCTCCCTGGTGTAAGGTTTCAAAATATAATCTACCGCACTTAATTCAAATGCTTTAATAGCAAAAGAATCGTAAGCAGTAGTAAAAATTATTTTAGGTACATGATCCAACTCCTGTAGTACTTCAAGCCCCGTTTTACCGGGCATCTGGATATCCAGGAACACCACATCCGGCCTCAGTTCGTTAATAGTTTTAATAGCGTCAACACCGTCTAAACATTCTGCAATAATCTGAAGCTGAGGGTATAGCTGTAAGTATTCCTTCAGTAATTTCATTGCAGGAAATTCATCTTCAACAATTATAACTTTCATGGTTTTCAGGCGTTATTTTTTATTAAAAACACAATAAATAATTCATAGGGCGACAGCTGCTTTAAAATACACTGCTGTAAATAGCTATTTTCCTTTACCGGGGCCGTTAATTGTAATAATTGCTGAAACCCGCATGCATCAAGCTCTTCCGGAAGATTTATAGTTACCTCAAATTTTAAAACCTGCCCAAGTGATGTAATGTAAATAAAAAAATTAATTTCATCTTTCCAGCGACCCCGCAAAAATTCAATAAGATGGTAAAGCGTAGCATGTAAAAACATGGGGGGAATCATCCTTTTCAGCACAGCGGGTTCGGCGCTGAAATCAAAGGCCATCATATTCTCAAACCGCTGGTTTTCGAGCCTTAAATACTCCTTAAAAAAAATGAGTTCGTCTTTTAACAACACCGAATCTATCTTCGACGCATTTAAAATATACCTGTAGGTTTGTGCCAGTGGAGCGATAGATTCCCTTGTACTTTCCAATTGAAAAGGAATAGAAGCGGTTATGGAATTGAGAATGTTAAATAAAAAGTGTGGCTGCATCTGGGCAGTCAGGATACTCTTCTCGCTTTCGAAGTTGAGCTGTAGCAATTGCTTTTCGGAGGTTTGATGCTGCTTAAAAAGCACAAAATATTCGTATGTATGAAAAGCCCCGAAAAGGAAAATATACATCAGCGCTGTATCGAAGTAAAAAGAGTTACCAAAAACCTCAAATTCGCTAAGCCATTCTGTGCGGATCAGTTTTACGCCAATCACCCATATACATACAAAAACGGTGCAAAAAACAATGTTCAGGATTACTTTACGGGCAATATCAACAAATGCGAACCAGTAAAACATCAGAAAATAAAATGGCTGAATAAGTATTACCCTAAAAACATAGGATTTCATAAATTCCACACTCCGTACAACTTCCAGGCGGTTTTGCAATAAAAAACCAACCCAGTAAAGTAAACCCAAAAACAAGTAAGAGAACAAGATAAATTTTACTTCCTGCCAGTTTCCAGCCCTTAACTTGCTGAAATAACCGAGTCGATGAACCTTATTCATAAAGGAATTTTATAAAAAACTTTTAATCCATTCGGGTTATTATACTGCACCTGAACATCTTCATTAAATAACTTTTTAACACGTTGCTTTATATTACCAAGTCCTATCCCCTTTGTAAACAATCCCGGGTCGCTGATATCGATAAGGCCTTTGCCGGTATCTGATACACTGATGTTTAAATAGTTCCCTTTAACAACAACCGAGAGTTTTATTGTTCCTCCGTTAACATTCTTTTCTATACCGTGCTTTACTGCATTTTCTACCAGCGGCTGGATCAACATTGGCGGTACCTCAATGCCCATGGCCTCTGCCGCGATATCATATACTACTTTGATTTTATTTTTAAATCTCTCCTGCTCAAGGGACAGGTAACTTTTAATAAATAAAATTTCGTCCCGCAGCTTGATACTTTCCTTTCCCGATACATTTAACGAAAACTGGATGATATCGGTAAGCCTCGTAATCAGGTCGCGGGTATGATGATGTTCGGCCGGTATTCCCTGCCTTATCTCTTTTAGCGATCTTAATAAAAACAGGGGTTGAATATCAGCTTTCAGGGCGTTAATTTCATTTCGGTAAGTAAGCGCCATTAACTGATTTTCTCTTTTTTTCGATTCTTGCAATTCCAGGTAATAATGATAGGTATGAAAACATAAAAACAGAAGGATGTAGATCAGCAACGTGTTATAAACATCGCAATACAGATCATTTCGGTAAAAATCATGATGAAACCTGTTGCCATATACGTAGGTGCCGCCAATAAGGTGATAAAATTTACGTCCCAGCGTGTACCAGCACATAATGTATACCGGACAGCTAACCATATGAATTTTTGCAATATCGCATAACGTTTTTGGCTTATGATACTTAAATACATATCGGTAAAATGGCAAAACCGAAAGAACAAGAATAGCGTAGTTGGCAAAAACCTGCAGCTGCAAAAGCCCGTCATGTTTTGAATCATCATCAAGATAAGAAGGCAGCCAGTAAATTACCCCCACAAATAAGAATAGCATTCCGATAAAAATCAATTCCTTCCTAACCTTTTCCATTCATTAAAAATACTTAAAAAAGTCAATTTTTATTGATGACTGTTACCTGCCCTGTCTTTCTCGTCGGCGACACCACTTTGCCTGTTAACTGCACCTTTAATGTTTTTACTGCCAAAGCGGTGCGAGAATGTTAAACGGACTACCCTGGTTTCATTCTTATACTCTACTTGATAGGGATTTGCATTGATCAAACTTGATACTTTCCTTGTAGAGGTATTAAATATATCAGAAACAGATAGCTTCAGATCAGAACTGTTGTTTGCTCCGAATGATTTCCTGATACCTAAATCCATGCTATACCTTGGTTCAACTTTTACAATACCGTACACCGCTGATGATTGATAATTACCGTAAAGCTCGGCGGAGAGTGATTTGGCAAGAGTGAAGTTGTTAATTGTCTTCACGTTAAATGTAGCTTTTCCACTGCTGAATTTTTGGCCCAGCACATTAGGAGAGCTGAATTTTGAATAGAAAACACCGATAGAGTTGTTTGTTGTCCAGAAAGGAGCCACTTCTATAGATGAATTAATATTCAGATAGTAATTTTTGTTTATTGCCAGGTTTTCATTGGTTTGATATAATGATTTGTTTGCCGTATCGGGCAGTATCACCTCGGTAATAGCATCTGTTGTACTGCTGTAGCCAAATGTAGCCGAATAATTCAGTTTACTTTTTGAAAGAAAGGTAAGCTCAAAAGAATTAGTGTATTGCGGGTTAAGATATGGATTTCCTTTTCCATAAGTATATTGATCCAGGTAGTACACAAAAGGGTTCAGATCCTGGTAATTAGGCCGCTCTATTCTTCTGCTGTATGAAAAATTCAATTGATAAAGAGGCGAAAGTTTCTGGCTGATAAATAAACTTGGGAACAGGTTAAAATAACTCCGTTTTACAATAAGGTTTTCTGAAATGGAATTTCCTGTAGATTCTGTATGCTCGCCCCTTAAACCGGCCTGCAGGGTAACTGATTTAAACTCTTTATAAAAGTTTACATAACCGGCATTGATATTTTCATTATACAAAAACATATTGCTAAGCGAATTATCCTGTTCCCAATTGCCCGAAAGCAGGCGCTCAAACCTTAAATCGTTATCAGTTTCAACCTGGCTTACTTTAGCTCCAAGTTCAAGTTTGGCAGTTTTAGTAAGTGGGCGCACATAATCTGCCTTAGCCGATTTTATGTTTATCGTATAAGGTGAAAAATTGCGGGAAAACTCCTCTCTTTTAAAATCACTAAAATCTGCCTGGTAAAATTTGTTGTCATATCCGGTGTACTGATCACCACTAAAGTGCGAATAATCAACATCTATACTAAGCGCCTGGCCTAAAGTATCTAGTGTTGACCTGTAATTCAGGTTAATTGAATTGTTCAAAAAGTTGTTTTTTGATTGATTTGAAGTATTTACCGACGAGTCGATAACTGTTCTCGAATCACCTATATGGGTCAACGTATTCACTGTTTCGTTTTGATGAAATGTATAACCGGTGTAAACCGCGCCGATAGTATTATTATCATTTATGCTATAATCAATCCCCGCTTTGTAATTCTGGCTTATATTTCGGGCCACTGCATTACTTTCCTCTTTAAAATAAGTAACATTATTGCCGGATTTGTTTTCCCTGTCGATAAAGTAATCCTGGTACCTTTTATTGTTTGAATAGTAATATCCACCGAAAAGATTTACTTTATTTTTTCGATAATTAAGGTTTAAGCCTGCGTTTGATTTATAATAAGATCCGTAACCGGCACCTAGGTTAAGCGAACCGTTCACACCATAATTCTTATTCTTTTTCAATTTGATATTGATGATACCTCCTGTACCTGCCGCGTCATATTTAGCCGATGGATTAGATATGATCTCTATTTCTTTGATGGCACTACCGTCTGTAGCTTTAAGCAACGATGCAAGCTGCTGTTGCGACAGGTAGGTAGGTTTATCATCAATAAGTACGGTCACACCCTGCTTTCCAACCAGGCTGATGTTACCATCATTTTCCACGCTTATACCAGGAGACCGTTGCAGGATCTCTAAAGCAGAATTGCCCGAAGCAAGGATGCTGTTTTCAACATTCACTACCACCTTGTCTATCTTTGTTTCAACCAATGGCTTTTTCCCTTTAACTGTTATGGTCGAAAGCTGGATATTTAATTGTTGCAATACTACCCCGCCCATATCTATCTGTGGTTTAGCTGCTGTTAAACTAAGTTTTGGAGATATAAATGTTTTATAATTAAGTAAACTTACCGAAACCGAGTAATCGCCCTGCGGCAGATCTGCAAAGGAGAAGGCACCTGCGGCGTCTGTGGCTAGCCCTTTTGAATAAGTGGTGTCTTTTAAACTCTTAAGCCTCACGGTAGCGCCCGGCTGAGTTAATAAGTTTTCATCTTTTACGATACCGGTTATTTTCCCCGTTTGCGCTTGTGCCATTGAAGTATCTGCTGCAAAAACCGCAATGATTATTAAAATAATATTTTTCATTTTCTTTAAACTATACTCAAAAATACCAGCCGTAATATGCTCCGAAAAATAGATTCCATGTATGGTATATATCTTCGGTAGAATGTAGATTTTGACGTTAAATGGATATGGCTTTCCCGGTAAATAGCATATTTTGGCTTTAAATGGAATATAGCAGCCAACTGCAGGCCAGTTGTATTATTACTATTATTATAACAGGCAATATTATTTATTAAACCTGGTTTTATTTTTTATACCACTGTTTTGACAGCAGGTTTGGCTGCGGATATTTTAAGGTCAGATGGGAATACTATCTGACCGAAATAATCAAGCCTAGATAATAAACCGGGCTGCGTATCCACCCAACTGGCCAGCACCTGTGCTTCACCAAACCTGTCGCCCAAAAAACCTTTTTCAACTTTGGTGAACGGGATAATGGATTCGGCATAATCTTCAACCATGTAATTCTTCTGCATGATCCGGTTCCGCAATTTTTCAAAATTATCAAACTGGTCTTTGCAAATTATTTGGACGGCAGTTTCGGGTAGTTTATAAAACTCCGAATACAACGAAGTCCATCCCGAATTTGTAGCGGCAATAAATTTTTTCAAGCTATCCGAAAGGATAAAAAAGTCTGATTCGATGTGAATGATCTTTTCATATCCGTATTGCCTGGCTATATAGACAGAAAACAGGAAACTGCGCCACCAGCCGGGAAACCCGATCAGCGAGCCACGGCCCCTTTTTTCTTTAAAACGATAAACATTCAGATCTGAAGTTAATACTTCCGGAAGCTGTTCATCAAAAAAAGTAACATCATCTTGGTAGCCCGTACCTGCGTCATCTATTAAAAAAACACGATCGGCACCAAGTTCATCCTTCTGTAACCGGTAAAAACTGATCCATCGCTGATAACGGCTAATATTGTGCTGAACAGACTGATTATCCACACTACTAGTGCAGAATATAAAAGATTTCATATGCAATAAATTATAAATGAAATTTGCGTGGCAAAGCAAATAAAACGGATATCCGTTTACGGGTGCTGCTAAACAACTCGGGTGGAGATTGGAGTAGTGATCAGGCTATTTTGGAATAGAGTAAAGGTTCCGGAAGTTTTTCTTCCATGGGCTCTGCCTTCTTTTTGGATAACTGTTTAAGTACAAACTTTTTATAATATGCGTTTTTAGCTTTGTTTTTTTTATAAAATTGGATTAAAGCCCCGACCCATGAAATATAGTCAACAATAAATTTGAAAACCGGGTAAAGCAAAACAGATAAATTCCGTCGTTTTTTAAACTCGTTCGATTCGGTTGGTACCAAAATAATTAACGCTATACACCAGGCAAGATAAACTAAATAAGTAGCGGCAAACACTCCCGCCAAAAGTTTCGCGCCGAAAAATAATGAATATGATGCAACAGCAGGAAACAGCATCAGGAAAACCACAATACTAAAATCATACATGCTTCGCTGGCCAAGCCGGGTTAAAGCTTTTGCTTGTTCGAAGTAATACTCCTTCTCCTTGGCAAAGGTTTCAATATATCCCAGGTTCCAGCGTACCCTTTGCTTGATCAGCGCTTTTAAAGTTAGCGGCGGACGGGTTAGGATCATAACATTGTTTATATACTTTACTTTATAACCCATTTTAAGGCCTATCAATGTCGATTCCCTGTCTTCGCCGCTCCTTAACCCGCTATGTTGCTCTAAAATAGCTATCAAAATATCCCGTTTATAAACAGAACCAGCCCCCGGCATTACAGGCACGCTGTTATCCTGGTGGTGAAATTTGTACAGGCCCCTGGCCAGCGAGTATTCAATCTGCTGAAATAAAAACACGTTACCTTGTCCTTCGTGAGGTAACATCCTAAAATATCCGCCCAAAAAGTCATCATCTTGAGTCAGCTTTGATAGTTCGTGCGGAATATTTTCATAGCCGAATAAATCGGTATCGAAATCTGAAAATATAATATACTCGTGCTGAAGCTCGAGGGCGGTGAGGTATAGCGCTCCTACTTTGTTGGTGTTAGGGTGAATGGCGGCTACATAAAATCCGCATTCTTCCTCGGCAACAAATGCCCGGAGTCCGTCGAGGCTATCATCTGTCGATCCATCATCAATAATTACCACGTCTATTTCGGGCGACATACACAAGGCTACGTGTTGAAAATATCTCAGCCTTTTCAGCATATTAAAATGAGACGATTCATTAAACTGCGGAACAAGCATCGCGGCTTTTTTGGGTAAAGTTGGTGCAGGAGTGATCCACTCTAACGTAACTTCCTTTCGTGTTGAGGTCTGATTCATTTTTAATAATAATTGATTGTTTTTAGGTATGTGCTAGTATTTTACATTGCTATACTTGCCCGGTGATGGTTTCTTTCCGAGTTGAGAGCCCTGATGATCGAAGCCAATTCTTCCGCGCATTGATGGATAAAAAAATGACCGCCTTTTAAAATGGTGGTTTTGAGGGGGCCGGTTGCGAAAAAGCGCCAGTTGTTTATATCCGTTACTTCTTTTTCCATGTGGCCCATAACAACGTGCAATGGGCTTTTAATAGTCGGGAAATTTTCCGGATAATTAACTTCCGCGATTCTGAAATCGGCCTGGATAATAGGGAAAAAGTAGTTAAACAGATCATCTTCTGCCAGTACCTCATCCGGAAAACCACCCATCTTTTGAAGGTAATCTTTAAGCTGCGTTTTGGGCAACAGGTGCCTTTTTTCTTTTTTTGTGCCCGGCCCTGCACTGCCTCCAACAATAACGCCCATAGGAAATACTCCGTTTCGCTCGAGCATTGCGGTAACTTTCAGTGCCAGGAGCGCCCCCATGCTATGCCCAAAGATCAAAAAATCAGGTGTGTTAATCCGGCTCATCAGTTGCTGATAAATATCATTTGCTGCCTGCTCAAAATCGGTTAACAGGAACTCCTGGTGCCGGCGTCCGCGGCCCGGCAGTTCAACGGGTACGCATTCGTAATCAGAAAGATAAGGTTTCAGGAAACGATAGGAAAAGCAATTTCCCCCTGCAAAATGTAGCAGAAAAAGTGTTGGTTTTGTCATAACTAAAAGGGTATTATTTTTCGGTCTTGCAAATCAGCTTTTCGTCTCTCAGGATCTCTCCGTTATTAAACTCAATGACCCTGTTGGCGTATTCAAAGTATTGATCATCATGAGTTACGGCTATAACCGTTTTTCCCATTTGAATAAGGTGAGGTAGTATCTCCAGATAAAAGAATCTCCTGAATTCGGGATCCTGTTCGGCCGCCCACTCATCCAGTACGATAATATCTTTCCCTTCAAGTATGGCGTAAATTAACGCAAGCCGTTTTTGCTGCCCCTTGGAGAGCGATACGTTGATCTTATTTACGATATGGTCCCGTCCTATTACTTTATCCAGGTTCATGAAGCTCAAAAGTGCTGTGAGCATATCATTCGAACCGGTAAGATCAAACTCGTTGTAGTTTTCTTCAAACAGATGGCAATCGGTAAATATCGCTGTGATACAATCCCTGTAAGCAATCGCGTTAGCATGATTGATCAGGTTATGATTATATGAAATGTACCCCGAGGTAGGTACGTAAAGCCCGGTTAAAATATTTATAAAAGTACTTTTACCGCTGCCGTTTCCGCCGGTTATGAAAATACATTCGCCTTTTTCAATTTCGAGGTTTACAGGCTGCAACTTAAAATTCCTGTTGCTGCCGGCCTGATTATACTCAAAGGCAACATCTTTGAAAATCAGTTTCCTGAATTCGCTGCTGTTACGAAAACCATTATCAATGGCATATTGCGGCTCACTTTTCAATAACAAACTTTCGCTGAAATCTTTTAACCTTTCTGCCGATATGTTAAGCAGGGTAAACTCCCTCAGCTTACTGATCACAACGCCAATTGGCCCTATGAGGTAAAGGATAGTGATCACAAAACTGCTGATCACTTTAAAATTTACATGCATAACAGAAGGGATCAGGAACACTACCGTACCAATTAAAAAGTAAAACGCGTAGGTGCCGAAAAGCTCATTGGTTAAATAACGGATAAGGCTATTAACCGTTAATTCCCTGGCCTTTTGCCGGTTTTTTACAATATGCTTTTTAAAGATATTGTTGCTCCGTACCGAGCTCATCCTGATCTCTTTAAAACCGGCCAGAAAATCATTCACATTGGCGTGGAAAACATTTTCAAGGTCGCGCGCTATATTCAGATCACCGATAATTTGCCTGTTTTGCTTGTAATAAAATAAAGCCAAAGTAACCAGTAGGCTGATAACTATAAAAGCAATAGCATAGTTGATCCAAAACAAATAAGCGACAGATATTAACATGATGATCGAGCTATTAAACGCCTCGATAAACACCAGCGGAAACCTTTGGGTGCGTGTTACATCTTCCATTGCCGTACGGATCTTATTTTCGCCCAGTTTTAAATAATCCTGGTAATTGGTTGACCTTAACTTATCAAATATTTCGATACTTAGACGGGTACCGAAATCATGGCTCAGTTTGATCAGATAACTTTGAAAATATTTGGTGACAATAAACGAGGTGACAATAAGCGTTAAGTAAATAACCCAATCGTAATTATCAAAAAAGGGCAGCTTTACACCGTTTATCTTATTATTAATTAACAAAAGTAACGATGACGTCCATATACTGTTTACTACCCCCAGTAGTAAAATAAAGGCGTAAATATTTGCCGACTGTCGGCGCAATAACTTAAACAGCTCCATAATGTTGTGTTTTGGTAGTATTTAGATAATAATTTTGCTTTGATTTTCCTAATGATATTGCCTGGGCCCAGCTGTTGAAGTAATCATCAACCATACCAAGCATTTCCTTGTTAGTAATTTTACCGGTGTTGTAATTTATTGACAGATCTATGCCGTGTGCCGTTTTCCTAAAATGAAGTTGTTTCTCATTAAATATAGTATCGAGCTTGATATCATCCTGGCTAAACGCTTCTTTAATTAAAATTCCGTTCGCGGTAAATAAGTCATCGTCACCACCAACACTCGATTCGGATACAGATTCATAAAAAATATTGGTGTTCCAGAACGGACCATTGATCTGCCCTTTTAAAAGATCGCCCAGGTAACGTTTCAATGAATAATCACTGTGATCTGCCATATCCTGGTTGGCTTTTTTAACCTTGTGTATCACCGTTTCAAACGAATCATCTTCGTCAATAACACAGCGGATAATTTCGGTTTTTGCATAACAACCTATCTGCTCCTCAACCCCCGGCACATCGCGGCCCGAAACATATGTACCCACAATTACATCCGGGCAACCGGTTGCTTTATAGGAAAACAGATACCAGGAAGCCTGGAGCACTGTAAACAGGGTGCATCCCAGAGAAACTGAAAACCGGTTAAAACAATCATATAATGCTTCGGGTAAAGTAAACACAACGTTTTCCGCTACCCCTATCTCCATTTTATTGGTCAATATCTCTTCCTGTTTGTCCTGCCATAAAAGGTTATTTGCCGGATACAGGTGTGCCCAATAACGTTTGGCATCCATTTGCCTGTTATAAGCGGATGTATTGAGAATTTTCAAATAATCTTTAAAATGATATTTCAAAGCCGGTACACCTGGCGCGCCACCATCATAAAAATCATGATAGGCTTGCATCAGGTCACGGTATAAGATCTTGTTCGACCATCTGTCTGTTATTACGTGATGCCATTTTAAAGCAAAAAGGAACTTATTTGGATTGATACGGGCTATCCTGACCAGAAACAAAGGGCCTTGCTGCATATCAAAAACATGATCCTTAAAATGGATAAAGTCATCTATAACTTTACTGTCGGCAGTGTTCGCTTCAAAATCCTGGTATAAATAATAATCATTTAACAGGTATTGGCGGGTTACTTTTAGATAGTAATCGCTTTTCCATTTAAGAAATGTTGAGCGCAAGCTTTCGTGTCTGTATAAAACAAAAGCAATGGCCTTTTCAAACGCGCTTAAATCAAAGTTTCCGCTTATTTCAAATGCCGAAAATATCGACCCATGATTTTTTTCGCGTGTTTTAAATTCCTTGTCCTGATCTTCATCTACCCAGTACTGCTGTACATTAGTAATAGCATGATAATCAGGCGGCAGTGCCAATAATTCCTCACGGGTAGTGCAATGGCTGATGATGCTTTGCATCCGACTGATAAGATCAGCACCTAATGCTTCCACCGTTGCTGCCGAATACACTTCCGGCGCGTAACTCCAGCTGAACTTCAAGCTGCCATCCGTTACCAATGCTGTGATGCCCAGCTTGCGGCTGCTGATATTCCTGGCCGATGATGAAGGGCCGCAGGCTTCTGCTGCCCCGCCTAACAAGCCGGCCTCCGTTACCACGTTATCCAGCTGCCCCAGGTAGTTAAATACCACATCGAACACCGCGTTGCTCCGCAGCTCGTCCTTTACCTCTTTAGATGGGTGCAGGTAACGCAGCGCCCCGTAGCTCAAACCCTT
>JAABUV010002819.1_pt1 | contig 22953 bp, 25 predicted proteins | sample 5559971 | NCBI WGS metagenome assembly JAABUV01 (sample SAMN10711881, study PRJNA513362) | rock metagenome | isolation source: Antarctica rocks | place: Antarctica: Victoria Land, Knobhead nord | collected 2015-12-19
AGCAGACTCACTAGTTGCACGTGAATGTATGATCAGGTTCACTGATGAGTAGAACGATGAGAAGATAGATCATCGCATTGACAGTGTCATTGAAGCAGGCTCACTGATCGACTTGCTCATCGAAGAGGTCAACTTTGAGCTCGTCATTGTAGCAGGCTCACTAGTTGCACGTGAACGTATGATCAGATTCACTGATGAATAGAACGATGTGAATAGATAGATCATCGCATTGACGAAAGATGTCATTGTAGCAGACTCACTAGTTGCACGTGAATGTATGATCAGATTCACTGATGAGTAGAACGATGAGAAGATAGATCATTGCATTGACAGTGTCATTGAAGCAGGCTCACTGAGAGTTTGCTTCTCGAGATAGAGACTTCACGCAGTTCTATGACTGATCTCGTTTGATTGTTCAACAAATTCGAAGAATTTCTTGCGAATCTGAATGAACGATTAATTCGCTGATCTTTGATCTAGTCGAATGATTTCAATCGTTTGTTTATACTCGCTGATCAGCGCACGAGTTCGAATCTTTTGTTTATTCTCGCTGAATCAGCTCACGAGAGAAGAAAGATGAGTGCTGCTGCACGAACGCAAGTCGCTAGATCAAAGTCGATAGAGGGTTGAAGAACTACTAGCAGAAGCATTCGAAGAGATCGATGCAGATTATTTCACTTCGTCTGTAACGAAGAAGCATTTATATAATGTTAGGGATCAGCATAGAGCGAGTCATATGAGTGTAATGTAACGAGTATATAAATGCTAAGAAAGAAAAGTATCTAGAAGGAAAGAATCGACTATCTATATGACTCAGAAGAACATAAGCTAATCCTGAATAGGGTTGACTTCGGAACAAGCCTATGTTCTAGCGGCGAGCGATCGACGATAGCTCTCAGAATAGCCATCAACATAGTCATCAACATAGTCATCAACATAGCTATCAACGAAGGTGCGTAGCTAGAATCGTAACAAAAGTCATGACGAGAAAACATGATAGAAAGTCATGAAGAAAAATCATGTAGACTGTTCAATCAAGCTATTTACATCTATCTAATATCTTGTCGAGTCGAATCGAGTTGTCGAGTCAAGCTTCTCAATTCAACTTAAGTTGTTAAGTTCAACTTCTCAACTTGACTCAACACTTTTTCAAAAAAATCTCAATTCAACTTGATACTTTTCAAGTTGAGTATTCAACTCAAACTTGAGTACTCGACTTGATGTGATCAATCTAGTTTAAACTGCGTTAAATTAAGATTTCTTAACTCTTTTGACTTCTATTTGAACACAGAATAGAATCAAAAGATTTGTAGTCAACATCATATACAGATAAATCTTGTTGTTGATCAATCATGCATACATTAAACAACTGAAGAAAGTTAACTTTTTAACATTAAATATGAGAAATGCAATAAAGAAGTAACTATGAAGTACTATGTACATTGCAATTCAAAAACCTCATCAATATTAACTTGCTGATTCTGCTAATGTGACTTCAAGCTGATTTCAAGCTGACTTCAAGCTGATAAGAAGTCACATTAGCATCTTAAAGTGAATCTTGCTTGAAAATTTGTTTAAAAGCTTGTTAAACTTTCTATCATACTTTCTACATGCTTCAAATTACACATCAATCGAGCGCATAACACATGTTAAATGATGCTTCAAACAATGCTTTCTAGTCTTACATCATTAGCTTCTTCATTGCATTTTCTATTTACATTCTTGTTTACTTTCTCATTGCAAAGCTTCATTAAGTCATTTATTTTATCTGTTTTGCATAGAAAGAAGAACTACATCAATCATTGTTATGAAAAAATAATGATAATGAGTTTTTTACATCTCATTGACTTTTCTATTGACTTTCTCATTGACTTTTCTATTGTCTTTCCCATTGACTTTCTTACTGACTTTCTTATTGACTTAAGTTTTTATTAATTTACTCATTAACTTTTCTATTTGCTTCTTTATTTACTTTCTTTGCGCATATATTAAACTAAGTAGCTATTATTTAGTTAGTCAAATTAATTATTAATTAGTCTATTATATGATGATTGATAATGAGATTTATCTGTACATGATGTTAACTACGAATCTTCTAATTCTATTCTGTGTTCAAATAAAAGTTAGAAAAGTTAAAAGATCTCAATTCGACGCAGTTCAAACGATGTTAAAATGTTACGTGATCAAAAAAGTCATCATGCAGAGTTTTCATTTATGCAACAACACTTTTTCTAACAGTCACAATCAATCTATGAAGAAAACTAATGACATGTCGATGTCAATAAAAGATGAAAAGATACTACTAGTGAAATAAACAACTCAGATGAAGAGTCTGCGAGTTGTGATTACAAGTGATTGAAGAATTTGCGACTCATTGACTGCATTGATATTGAAACATCTTCATCACATCAACAGTGTCATCAAGTATTTGATGAGAAGATATCAGATAAAATAATCATTTCAAATGATGAGTCTGAAAGTCGTGATTACAGTGTTCAAAGAAGTAATGACTCGTTGATCATGTTGATATATTGAAAGAACTTAAGTTCATCTTCTTTACTTGATGTCAGATCATACATCTATCTATGTGAAAAATTGAGAACTCATGAGAATGATCAGAATGCATTCTCTACTATTGATCAGAATCATGCATCAAATGATTATGATTGCACATTTATACTAATAATCTATTCAATGTCTACGTGACATAAGTCAAATCAAGAGCAGAATAAAATTATTTAATACAATCACACTTTATCTTCTCATCATATGTGTCTTTCTTTCATCACATATTTCTCTGCTCAATGAATGATAATCATTGAGCAAGAGAACACAGTTTTTGACATTATAATCATGAGCATCACAAGTGCAAAGAAAACATCTTTCATCTTTGAATCAAGAATCGAATTGAAACATCATTTGTATAGAATATTGTCAATGAAAAGCAAAGCAAAGATGATGTGTCATAATTAAACAGCACAGACACTTTTATCAAGAGTTTACTCAAGCATCATACGCTGAATAGAAGCTATAGATTCATTACTGATAACATAATGTCAATTTTATTGTTTCGATGACGTGAAGTCATCATGTAGTTGATGAGCGATTTTCTTTCTCAGAGAATTTTGTTCATTCAATACACATAGTATAGTTTCTCTCATGAGTCGAGTTTAAATTGATGTCACAAGAGTGTATGAATTCAAATCAAATCAAAATTTATTATATGATTGCAATAACTAGTCATTAATTCAATATTTAATGTTAAAGTTTAACTGTTGATGATTTTAGTTATTTGATAATTTCATGCTTGCAATGTAAATACTTAAGTATCTTACAGTTTTAAGTTGACTCAAATATATTAATTATTGACTCTACTGTAGTAACTCAGCTATTAGCATATGCAGAAAGATTTAGAATTCTTGACATTCATTTTCACTTTGTCTCATGATGATTCATTTATATGAGAAATTCAAAATTCAATCTCATTGCTTTCTTAATTGCTCAAAATTGAAGCTATTCAGATCTCTTTATTTGTTGATGTTTTTGACGTTCTTGTAATCATTTTTATTTCAAATGTCTCAACGTTGAAGTTAAAATTTATCTTTAAATAACTCTTTCATTTTCTTTAAAGCATTTGAAAGACGTAGAAAATCAATGACTTAAACTGAACAGTTGAAAATTACTGATTGAGCTGCTTTTCTCGATTGAGCTGTTCTCTTTGATCATCATCATAAATGAACTTTCATTTCATTGAATGTAAATGAATCTTGATTGTCTTCAACTTCTTGACAATCTTCATCTTCTGAACTGTTTTCAACTTATTAACAATTCTCGTCTTCTGAATCTCAGTTGTTTTCACTTTCTCAACAATCTGAATCTTCTTCACTAAGATGTTCATGATTTAATTCACTCTCATCATTGTCACGTTCTAAATATTGAGAGAATGAACTCAACATTTCTAAAGATAAAGATGAAAAATTAATAGCTTTTTCAGCTGCAGAAATTGCTGCGTGTGCAAAGCATCAAAAAGAACAACAGAATTGAGTTAATGCTGCTTGAAGATTGAAAGACAATAAAGCTTGTGAAGAGACTTTATAACAGATAGAAATCAATGAGCATGATGAACAAGAGACTATACATCGTCGTCATCTGAATCATCAGACTAGAAAAGATATAAATAAGTTGTTTATTTCTGAGCTTAAAGCTATGAACTTTGAAGATCGAATTAATGATTTTATGCTGTTTATATCAATCTGTCTTCATGTAAATTAAAGACTTGAATGATTTAATCACATTGCTCAGATGCTGACTTTGAAGTTTCAGATCTGAAGCTTTGAAGAGATTTTAAATGAGATTATTAAGATCAAAAATGATGATATCAAGAACTGAATTATCAATAATTGAATAATCATCATCAAAGTTAATAAATCAAAAGTCATTTGAAAGCAGCAGTTTATTGATGATTTTAATGAGTTAGAATGAAAGAAGATTTTACTCGCTTTGACTGAGAAGAAAGTTACTAACTATACAATCAAGATAGAAATCAACGTGAAGATTGAAAAGTTTACTTGTAAAAGATTTGTTGAGATTGTTTCTGAAAATTCTGACATTAATGAAAAATTTTATCAAAGACACACTTGTATCAATCAACTTTTGAATTGAGCTTGAATCAAAGCAGATACACTTGCTGACATCAATAATTTTGATAAAGCATTGCTGAATTGCTGACAATGCAATGATGAACATTGTAGAAATCAGAATGACTTCTGTTTCGTGAATTTTGCAAACAAGCACTATAATATGAATCACACTCAGCAATCTTTATGAGATAAAATGATATTTAACAACGAAGCAAACATCAGCATTGAATGATCTTCTATCTTTTTATATAACTTTTGAAGTAATAAACAGAGCTCTGTTATCTCGCTGTCTCATTGATCAGATTTACATGAGAAAAGATTGAACATCAAAGCAAAGCGAGTGAAAAAGAAAGATTTTATGACGAGATTTATGAGATTCAATGAACAGCAAATGAAAATGCAAATGAGTGAGACAATGATTGTTCAGATAGAACGAATGAACTCACATCAGAAATAGACTGATCGCGTCGAGTCGAGTATTCAAGTTCGAGTTGAGTACTCGACTCGAAAAGTGTCGAGTCGAGTTGAATTTTTTTTGAAAAAGTGTCGAGTCGAATTGAGAAGTTGAACTCGAGAACTCGAGTCGAGTTGAAAAGCTTGACTCGACAATTCGATTCGACAACTCGACTCGACTCGACAAGATATTAGATAGATGTAAATAGCTTGATCAAACAGTCTTCATCATGAAGACTTCATGATTCTCATCATGACTTTCTATCGAACACTCTTCAAGATAATGCAAAAAGATAATGCACAATAAATTTATAAGATTATGAATTATGATTAGAACTTAGAAAGTAAGATAAGTGCTGTTCGCTAGTTGAACAGCTCTATTATTTTCTTTTCACTTTCATTATTCTCTTTCTTCTCACTACTGATAATCTCATATTCATTCTGTTGTAGTTTCTTCTCATTCTTCTTTGCTTCATAACACATCTCTGCGTCATCGTTTTCTACTATGATGAGATCATTTGAATTAGAATTTATTGCATGTATTGAATTCTGAATTTCTCGTTCTTTGACAGTTGAGAGAGTGACGAATTCTGTTGTAAAATTCTGAAAAGCTGTCATAGAATTAATATCGTCAGTCTGCTTTAACTTCTTCAGATCATCATGATGAAGAATTCTTTGTTGAATTAAATGAACTATAGAAATCATAAATTTTGATATCTCTTCGCTCACGTTCAGCTCGTCTGTTGTTGTCTTCTAAAATTGATATTAGTTTCTACAACTGAGAGATAATACATACAGATAATGCATATCTTCATTGCTTTCAAAGCAATTTTCTCTGTCGTTGTATTCGCATCTTGTGTCGCAGCAGTTATATTGAAAAGCTTTATCGTCTCAGCGACAATCTCAGCATCAACTTTACGTCTGATTTTCGACTCGAAGCATTCGACTATAAACAGATCAGCGCTTTATCTAGTATTGCATTACTGAGATGCATTATCATGTATTCTCTTATTCTTGCGCTCTTCTTCTATCTCGTCTCTTACATTGTCTTTCATCGCTGCTTTGTCGATCTCATTCGCTTCTTTTCAAACGTTGATGAGTTTAAGTTTGTGTAGTCGTTTAAACAGAGCTACACAATCATTGTTCTGTCGCTTGTAGTGTTCTTTGATCTCATTGAACCAATTTTCACCACGATTTCGACTTGCGATAGACTTTGAATTTACGAATAGAGTGAACATTATCTGTTAGAGTCAGCATTGTTCTTTTGATTATGCATTTGAATAATGCAACAGTATCGTTGAAATTTGAATATTTCAATAGAATATGAACTTGTAGAGAATTTTGTAAAGTAGAAGATAATTCATCAAGTGAGATGACTTGATTTTGACGAAGAATTATTTCTGAATCGTCGAACAGAGTGAAAATTACCTGTTGAAGTCAACATTGTTCTCTTGATAATGCATTTGAATAATGTCATAGTATCGATGAAATTTGAGTAGTTCGATAGAATATGAAACTTGTAGAAGATTTTGTAAAGTAAGGGAAAAACTCATCAAGTGAGATGAATTTGAGTGCAACAGAAAAAAAAAAATTATTATTCTTAACACATATTCAATATTTCTTGCAATTTCTTTTTCACTTTTTCATACTATTTCTTGAATCATTTTATGATTTTAGAATTTAGTAATCAGCGCTTCAAGAAATAATACATTCAAACATCAAAATCAAAACAATTATTCTTGAATCTTGAGTTCTTGATAAACATCATAGACTATGACATGCATCAAGCGTATTAAAGATAATGCATACTGATAATGCAATATGACTTGTCTATTGCTGACAAGTTGATTTTTAGCACGTTTATCAGCACGTAAGAAATCGATGAATTCAATTGACAGTTATGCTATCAAAGAAACTACTTCAGTCTTTGAATCTACTAAAAAGATAATGCACATGAGTAATGCATTATTGACTGACATGCTAATGCTTTGCAACAGAAAACTAAAAGACGCTACAAATCAGAAATGATTGCATTGCGCAAGATTTGAAAATATCAGAAGTCAGTCGAAAATCTCATTCTCAAAATAATCTTCGAACGACTTGTGAGAAAGATTGTGCACGACTGTGCTTGCAAAAATATGCTATCATACGACTATTGCATTCAGCGCTCTGTCTTGAGTGCTCTTCAAGAAGTTACTGAAGACTTTATGTGCTTTTTTATGAAAAGTAAGTGCATTACTCTTTCGCATTATCACTCTTGTTGTAGAATTTTCATTGACATTTTGCTCTATGCAGACATCAACTTGACAACAATTCATGTCAAACGCGTCATCATTCAAGATAGAGATATGAGATTTATAAAGAATCTCATGATGAATCTTGATGTCATGTTTTTCAAGACAGACTAGAAAATGTCTGTTTTCATCAATTAGATAGACAGTGTAATTCTTGAAATCACATTCACATTATTCTTGTGCATTATTCTTGTGCATTGACTCGATTGTACTTCTAATAAGTACTTGCTCTAAATGCAAAACTTTTAATAGATGAGATGATATTGCAAATCTATGAATAAATCTGTGTCAGAACAATCTTCAAAGATACTTGAAATGAATTAGCAGATTCATTGATCTTTTGATCATCATTCTTCTCTCTGCGATAAATATCTCAGAACTCAGTAATAGTCTCGTCTGAATTCAAATTCATAGTTCGATTGTAATACTTCATCAGCATTATTTGTTTCATCGTTTTCGAACTCATCTGTGATCGATCTCATCGACATACTCTTCTAGCAAAACTGAAAGTTCGCTCAATATTTATCGAGAATATCGAGCATGAAAGAACATCTTTAGTTATTTGCGTCAACTTAGAAAAATTCGAAGCATTGTCTTTTCAAAATTGTCAGATCAAATATTTCTCATCTATAACATCAGTGCGAAGATATCAATCATCTTCGTCTTGAGAAGAACGAGCACACTAAGATTGTCGAAGCAATGATCTTCTGACAGTTGCAACAGACTACAAGATCGTTAGTAAAAAATCAACTGCATTATCATAATGCATTATCTCGTCAGCATCACTTCTTGCTCTTTGTGCTTCTGCTCTCGAATTGACAGCTGAATCTTCATAATAACGATGAAAATACTCTTTGAACTCTGTTTTGTACTTGATCTCGTAGTTGACAGACTCTTCATTGTGATCTGTATCTTCATTGTCTTTGTCATTTCAAATCTTGTAGAGACTTAGCTTCATGATAGAATTCAGAATATTTGCAAGATTGTATATTGTTTCATCGCTGTCTTCGATTTTGACATAATACTTCGCAAGTTTGATTGAGACTTTTTCGCAAGTCTTTATTATAACAGCACTTGACAAGCAAGTACTTCTTCTTATGTTCTTTTCAATCTGCTCAAGATGATTGAAAATTGCATCAAATATTTGAAATTTCAAGTGAATATCTGTATTAGTTGTTCGTGACACTATTAAAGTGCATTCATAGAAAGAATTTAATAGATTGTCAACAAGCAAAATCATGAATCACTCGCTTTCATCGAGTTTGATCTTTGCAATTTTTGAATCTTCGCAGTATTTCTCTGTTCAAAGATCAATAAATTCGCGTAGTTGATACACTTGACGAAGCATCAAGTAAGTAGAGTTTCAACGAATGCAAATATCTTGTATCAGTTTTCTGAATCTGTTGTCATTCTGCTCTTGAAAAGCTCTGAAGCGAAGCAATCGCTGAGAAGAGTCGTTGATAACTATCGTCAAAGCGCGAATCTAATTACATGATTAATAAATGCATTACTTTTTTGCATTATCATCTGAAGCAATATCTTTTTGATCACAACAGATAAGTCTCTGCTTGTCTCAATATCTTACATTTGCTCGTTCTCTAATTGCATAATAACATTATTCGCTATTGCTTTCAATTCAAGAGCTTGAATAAAATCTTGAGTCACAAGATTGATGATGTGAGTCAAGCAATTAATGAAATTTTGTGTTCTGTTTCATCGAAACTCGCGACGACTCATGATATTTTCAAGTTTCTCTTTCAAGATACTATTATTGCTCGCATTATTGATAACAATTTCAAAAAGCTTGTTCTTAATAGCGTAGTTCTTCAAGATTTTCATTAGCTCTATCATTAATTGACGATCGATATGCTCAATATCGAGAGACGTAAATTCAATAAAATGTTCACGAAACTGAAATTCAATATCGATTCAGTATATCAACACTTCTAGATACGCTACTCTTTGAGAACTAGATCATGCGTTCAAAGCAATAGAGACACGTTGTGACTCTTTAAGATTCGATCTGATCTTATCACAAATCTTCTTATAGTGTGAGAGAATTATAGTTATCATCTTTGTGCGATGCACAATCTGCAAATCTGAACGAAGCATTCGTAGCAGCTTTCGAAATTGCTCGTTGTCAACAATTCAAAAGAGTAAGTTCAAGTCAACAAAGATCTTGCATAGTTGATCTTCTCAATTCTCTTGATTGAAGACAGAGACTAATTCAGTATGACTTTTCTTCTAATAATTTGTCAATTTTGCATTATCAATTTGCATTATCAGATATGACTTACTCGTTCGAAAGTCAGTTCAACTTGTGATTGCGAGTGTTCGCGTTTTCGCTCTGTCGCTGCGCAAAAGTCTGATTCAAGATGCTTTTTCATAACAGATGTGCTGAAGCTATCAAAAGTTGTAGAATGATTCATAATCTTATTGCAGATTTTGCATGAGATTTTAGACAATTCTTCAACAATCGAAGTCAACTGTATAAAGTGATTTCATATATCAGATTGCTTATCGCCTGTAGTCTTTTTGAATCAGAGCGAATTGTCTATCTTTTTTTGAGTCTTGTTTTGAATACTCTCGACAACAGAGATTTGAGATCATCATTGTAGAAAAGAGCTATCTGTATTCAAAGTTCATTGAACATACTCGCTATTCTCTTTTAGCTTGAGCTGTGAAAAATTCTGCTGAATTTTGTCAATCGCTTCTTGTCTAGTCTTCATCTTTTTCGAATGATGTGAAGAATTCATAGATCATTGAACTTGACTTGCAAAGTCTTCAGAATGAAGACTATCTGAAGATGAACTATGCGAAACGCTTTCGTCAGACAGATTGAAAGTTGTCAACGAACTGAACATTTTATATAATAGTTTGTATTAACAACAATAGTTGTTAATAGCTTGAAAATAGTATATAGACGATGTAATGAGTAATGCGAGAAGCTAATGCAATATATAAACGATGCAATGAGTAATGCGAAAAGATAATGCAAAGAACAAGCGAACATGTTGTTCTATGTTTCTATTCTTAGCGCTCTTGACGTCAAGTTCAAATTCTTGGCGAGTCGAGTCGAATTGACTCGATTTCTAGTCGAATCGAGTCAAGTCGAGTTGAAAATATGCTCAATTTGACTCAAGTCGAGTTGAAAATGTGAGCAACTCGACTTCGAATCGAGTCGAATTCAAAATGTCAACTCGAAACTCGACTCGACGATCAGTCTAATCAGAAAGCTTCAGAATCTCATTCATCATTTCAGTAATCTTTTCTTTTGCAATGATTATCATGACAATAATCATTTATTTATTCTTTCTATCAATTGTCTTATTAATTATGACAGCAGTCTTCACAATCTTTCTTGTGATAACAGTTTTTACAGTCTTTCTTGTGACAACAATCTTTACAGTCTTCTTCATGACAACAGTCTTTGCAATCTATTCAGTGACAGCAATCTTCATCATCTCAATCTACTTCTACTTCTTCATCTTCTTCTTCTTCTTCTTCTTCTTCTTCTTCTTCTTTATCATCTCAGTCTGCAATTACAGCTCAGTGATCAAGCTTCATTGAAGAATCAGAAGAGATGAAGAAGATATTTAATCAGTTCTTCGTCTGAAAGATAAACAAGATCTCACGTCAAATAATTAAACAAAAGCTCGCAGAGATGAGACTAATAGTGAATGCTCAGATGTGATTTACAAATAATTTAAAAGACATGACAGATTCAACATCTGCTATTTATTGAACTGCTATACAAGTAGAAATGTCAGATGAAATGACTCATGCATTTAAGAAAGATCTGAAACTCTTCAAGTCAATCTGACGTAAGATCAAAACTTTATTAAAACTGAGTTGTTAAATAAAGTCAAATTTCTGAATCAAATTTCTGATTTTCTATCTTCAATTCTCATTTCAAAGCTCTGATATTTATCTCAAAAATATAATTTGAATGCTTGAAATGCTGTCTTGAATATCTATTACATTTGCTTCGTTCAACAACGTAATGAAGAAAGTCATTAAAGATATTTTCAAAATGAGATCATGTTTTGTCAAAATGTTTATGAACTCAAATCTTTAATACATTGAAGATGAGTTCTATAAGATTGTAATTCAATGAGTAGAAAGTAGATCTGTCATTGAGTTTGAGTTGCTTAACTTAACTCAAGTTGAGTTTCAGAGTTGAGTTGAGTTGAGAAGAGTCAACTTAATTCAATTGAGTTGAGTCAGACTTTCAACTCAACTCGATCAACTTGACGAGTTGACTTGAACTCAATGACATGTTTAAACATTTTACTTATTTGAAATAAGTACTAGTAGAATGAAATTATGAAATTTTAAAATGTGTGTGTATGAATGATCTTTATTTACATGTTGAAAAGAAATTTATATGTATATAAAGAAATGTCTTCAACTTTTTTATCATTGACTCAGATTTCAGTCACTGTTTCTGTCATGATGTCAGATCATCAACTCAATTTAGAACATAAATTGTTGATATTTTAAATAATCTCGATTCATTGAATCTGTTTTGCAGTTCAATGAATCAAGTCATCAATCTAGTCATCATCATTTTAATTTAGTTTCAGCAATTCTGTTTTGATCATCTCAGTCGTGTGCGCGAACTTTTGCAATCTTAAGTCAATAGAACTACTGTCTAGTCTTGATTCTGCTCGATTCATGTATATAAAAGTTGAGCTCTCGTTCTTTTCTTTTGCTCTTTGTCTTTCGTCTTGTACATTATTTGATGTATTGTCTTGTATCTAGATTCTATCAAAGTAATAATAATATCAGTCATCTATATTGATAGTATCTTTAGTCTAGCTCAGTTTCTGACATTATGAAAGATCTACACTTTCTGCAACGTTTTTATACGTTGAAATCTCATCTAGTTATTCTTTCGCTCAAATGAAGTCATCTTACAATCTCTCGATCGATGATGAGAATGCTGTCGAACAGTTCACTCAAAGTGTGATTGAAAATTCAGTTAAGATCTTTTGCACAATGCAAGAGCTTCAAAATCAAGTTTGACAACATAATGTTATCATCTCGTCTTCATTCATCGTTCTCAATTCTTCAGTTTATATAGAATTGAATTCTCAGTTTCTTGTGATGATAGCTCAGATCGTCGCACAAATCTTGAACAATCAATCTTTTCTTGTCGTTCATCTCTCTGCGAACTCTGTCGCTGTCTTTATCGCTTCTAGATTCGAGAAGCTTCTTGACATATCTGAGTATGAGAAGAACAAAGATCGATTGAATGCATGAAAGCAGAGTCTGATACAGCGCATGAACGTGAACGACGATCATTATCTCTCTCATCGAGTCAAGATCGTCTATCTCGAGTCACGACTCATCATAGATAAGAAGACTCACAATCTAATGAGTCAATATTGAGTCAATGATCTCTGTATCATTTTCATCTTTGCAGATTGATGACACAAGTTGCATCATTCCTGCGACAATTCTTTCAAGACAGAAGATGCTCATTTATATCTTCGCGAAACTCTGAAGCAAGACATAAATAGCTTTGTCGATTACTACAATCTCTTCTATCAAAAGAAAGAATGTTTTTTAATGAAAGATTTTTCATTGATTGACTGTCTGAAGCGCAATGTCAATTATTTCACTCAAGTCATCATCTTCTTCTGACGAAATCTCGATGAAACTCGATCATTCATCTTTCATCAATGAGTTCAAGCATTCTCTGACATCAATGAAGAGTTTCAGCAGCTTAAGCATCGTCAATCTCGCTTCGTCTTTGTCATTGTCTCATTCATCAAAGTCAAGAACATCTCTGCATCGATCAGTAACTCTTTGAGTTCAAAGATCATCACTTCTGTGACTGTTGTTTTGACAGTATCTTCGTCTCTTTCTTTCTCATCTTTCGATGAGTCAATGAATCTAAACTTCGTCATTGTCATCATTCAAGATAAGACTCTGATCGTTTCTGAGATCAAGAAAATCTGCAACAAGTGAAAGCTGTGCTACTACTGCAAGTTGCAACATTTGAGCAAAATTGCTAAAGAATGCTCAAATAAGAAGTTCTTCACTCTGCATATCATGAACATTTACGACAATGATGTCATCAATATAGATGAAGAAGTCTTGCTGTCTGCAAAAAAAGTCTAGTTTCTGAGCTAAGTCACGCTCAAAAATTTGTATACATATCATCTTGTCTACTAATCTCAATCTTCTCACTCTCACTTCAATCATATAGAAAGTTTTTTGCTAAATCTGTCTTGAAACTCTTTGAATTCGATTCAACATTCAAAGATAGTCACATGATAATATTCTGTATTCTACGTCAAGCTCAATCTAGAGTTCTCACTTTCGCTCTGATTGATAGTGAAGTCTTCGCTTATGTCTTTATGAATAAATTTTTCGCGCAACAACATCATCTCTTTTTGCATCAATTAACTCATTCTCGCAGACTTCAAGAATTTGATGATCAAGTCGCTTTAATCAATGACATTATTCATGTCATCGAAATCACAATGATTCTTGATGAACACATTGAATGATTATTCTTCTATGTCATTGAATTAAGTCAGTATCTCATCATCATGAGTCTGTCATGACTTCATCATCACGTCATTGATGTCAATTTTGAACACAATATTCTTATCTTGTCTTTTTTCTTCTGTCTTAATCATTGTTGTCAATCTCTCGTCAAGATTTATGATCTTAATCAACAAGAAGAAAATTTCTCGCTTGAAGTTAACAAAGTAGCTTCTCTTCAGTCTCGTTCTCAATTCGCTCACAAGAAGCAACTCAGTTCATGAATCACTCACAAGAAGCAATTCAGTCTACAGATTGCTCACAAGAAGCAATTCAGCACTCAATTCGCTTGCAAGAAGCAATTTAGTTTCTCATTCGCTTGAAAGAAGTAATTCAGTTTTCAGTTCGCTTGCAAGAAGCAATTTAGTTTCTCATTCGCTTGAAAGAAGCAACTCAGTTTTCAGTTCGCTCGCAAGAAGCAATCTAGTTTTTCATTCGCTTGAAAGAAGCAACTCAGTTTTCAGTTCGCTTGCAAGAAGTAATCTAGTTCTTCATTCATTTGAAAAAAGCAACACAGTTTTTCATCTGCTCACAAGAAGCAATATAATTTCTCGTTCGCTCATCAGAAGTCAATTAATATTCAGCTCGTTCACAAGAAACAAATCTCGTTCAATCTTGTCTCTCGTCTGAAACAAGAAGCTTCTAATTGTATTCTTCAAGTCATTCAAAAAGAATACTCATCAAAAATCAAGTGTTAAAATTCTTTCTTCTTTAGAACTTCTGTTGTTTCTTGAGCAGATCAATTCAATCAATCTTTTATACAACTTGACATAGTTGAGTTGAGAGCTCGAAGCTTTGATCATGCTGCTCATGTCAAAGACATTGAAGTGTTTAGCGTCACTTTAAAGAAAATCGATGTCTTCTTGAATCTTGAGTCAATCTCGTCTTCTAGTCTAGATTCTGACGAGTCAAAATTGCGTCATGCAACTTTGACTGTCTGTTCAAAGAACATTTCAACTCTTGCTCAGTTCTCGTCTCGTTCTCAAGACAGTATGTATGATAAAAATCATCGTCTAAATCTTCATTAAATGAAAAAGAAATTTCAATTGACTGCATTCACGACACAAGAAGATCTTGAAGTCTATCAACAAAGTAAGAACTTCGATTCAGTCATAATTTTATCATTCAGATATTTCGAGTTTCTAGATGTCTTTTTCAAGAAGAACGTTGATATCTTGTCTTTGCATTGAGCTCATGATCATGTCATACATCTTAAAGAAGATGCTCAATTCTCAGTCTTCGCTTTGTACAACATGAATCATGATGAAATTCTAGAACTTCGTCGTTATCTGAATGAAAATCTGAGCAAAGATTTCATTCAAGTCAGTTGCTTTCAGACGATCATCTCTGTTCTCTTCATCAAGAAACTCGAAGAAGAACTTTGCTTCTGTGTGAACTATCGAGATCTGAACGCTATCACAGTCAAGAATCGATATTCTCTGTCTCTGATCTCAGAAACGCTGAATCGTTTAAGTCGAGCTAAAATCTTTATCAAGCTGAATATCATCTCTGCATTCAATCGACTTCAAATCAAAGAAGAAGATGAAGCTTTCATCGTCTTTCACACTCGATTTGAATTATTCAAGTATTTAGTCATGTTCTTTGATCTATGTAATGAGTCTGTCTCATTTCAGAAGTACATTAACAATACTCTTCATAAACATTTAAATAAGTTCTGTACAGCTTATCTGAATGACATCTTGATCTATTTCAATAATGAACTTGAGCATGAGATTTATGTCAAGCTCATTCTGCGAAAGCTGCAAGAAGCAGATCTTCAAATGAATATAATCAAATGTAAGTTTCACGTCACTCAAGTCTCATATTTAGAATTGATAATCATCATCAAAGAGATCAAGATGAACTTTTCTAAGATAAACATCATTGTCAATTGACTCATCTTGATCAACGTTAAAGACGTTCAAAGTTTTCTAGATTTCATGAACTTCTATAGAAGATTCATCTATGACTATAGTAGAATAGCTATTTCGCTCATTCATCTCATCAGAAAAGATGTATTCTTTGTCTGATTTCAGAAATGTCAGATTGCATTCAACATTCTTAAGAAAGTCTTCACTTTCAAGATTATTCTTCATCATTATAATTCAGATCACAAGATTGTGATAGAAATTAATGCTTCAAACTATATGTTTGAAGACATTTTCTTTCAGTACGATGAGAACGAGATTCTTCATTCAGTCGCTTACTTTTTGAAGAAGCATAACTCAGTCGAGTGTAACTACGAGATCTACGATAAAGAACTCATGATCATTGTTCGCACTTTCGAGAAATGATGATCAGAGCTTGAAGACTCTATCTATTCTGTCAAGATGATCATAGATCACAAAAATCTTGAGTATTTCATGTTAATTAAGCAGTTGAGTCGTTGTTAAGCTCGTTGAAGTGAGTTTCTGTCTAGATTCAACTATCGCATCGCTTATCATTTCGACAAGATCGATGATAAGTTGAATGCTCTGACACGTCGCTCAGAAGATCTTTTTAAAGAGAAAGATACATTCGATTCTTGACATCAATATCAACATCAGACAATTCTGAAAATTCATGTTTTAAATCTCAATATTGTTGAGAATCTCGTTCTTAACGTCTTTGACATCAAAGTCATGAAGTTTCAGTCACAAATCATTGCTCTAGATTCAGTTCAGTTACTTCTGTTCTCAGTTATCTCAACATCTTTGCAAATTCTAACTTTCATGAATCTAGAAATTGAAGAATTCAACGTTGAAGATATCAAGTCTCAGCTAGATTAAGACACTCTGAATCTTGATGAAGATTCTGCTGACATCTTCACTCAGACATTGTGAAAGCAAGTTGAAATCAATGACAAATTCGCAGCTCAGATAATCGAAGTGCTTTGCAATGAAGCACGACATCACAACAAGATCTTTCTAGTCGAGTGTGAAGAACACGAGAATTATCTGTACTTTCAAGAAAGAAAGTACGTGCTCAACTCAAATAAACTACGTCTTCGTATCATTCAGCTCGCTCATGATAGTGTCGTTGATGATCATTCAGAAAGAGCAAAAAGTTATGAACTGATCAGTTGAGTCTACTGATGATCAAACATTTATAAATATGTTCAACGCTTCGTATGAAACTGTCACGTGTGCACACGTTTCAAGCTCTTTAGACAACGAACTCAAGAATGATTGCATTTTCTTTCAGTTCTCGAACGTTGTTGACGTGATGTTTTCATGAACTATGTAGATTCTTTATCGCTCAGTATCTTCATGAATATCACATATAGATATGTTCTAGTCTTTGTCGATCATCTTATCAAAATGAGACATTTAGTTTTCATCACTTCTATGAAAGTTGAAGAAGTCATCAACTGCTTCTATGCTCATGTTTGAAAACATCATGATTTACTCGAGTTCTTCATGTCTGATCGAGACACACAATTCATCTTCGATGTCTGAAAGCATATGTGTAAAATGCTGAAGATAAATGCTAAGTTATCAACGACGTATCACTCTGAGATCGATGATCAAATCGAGAGAGTCAATGCTGTCATGAAGCATTGTCTTTGAATTTTCGTCAATTACATGCAGAATGACTGAGCTAAGTGACTTTCTGAAGTCAAATTAGTCGTTAATAACGCATCGTCATCAATCATTTTAACATCACTCTTCTTGATCAATTCGAGTCAAAACTCACGTTTAAACTTCAAGTCTTCTGAGTTTCTGCTCAAGAATTTTACGTCTTAAGCTAGAAACAAGTTAATCAATGTTGAAGAGTTCATCAAGAAGATGAAGAAACTAACTGAGCATTTACGTGATGAGATGCTTATAGCTCAGATTATTTACGAATTTAATGTCAATCTTTCTTGTCGTTCTTGTTCTAGATACTTCATCGAAGATGAAGTCTGACTGAATGCTTGCAATCTCAGCATCGCTCATCTTGCTGTCAAGTTAGATGATCGTAACATTGACTTCTTCAAGATCAAGCGTGTCTTTAAGAACAATTTTCTGATCATCGAGTTAAATCTTTCAGCATTCATGAAGATTCATTCAATCTTTCATGTCACTCTTCTGAGTCATATCGCAAGTGATTCTCTTTCAAATCAACGTCAGAAATCTCAAGAACTTATTGTCATCAAGAATGACGAAAGATTTTGATATGTAAACAGCATACTAAACTTCAAGCGTGATAGATGCTATAACTCATCTCTGCTCAAGTATTACGTCGATTGAGAAGATCACTTTTCTACTTGAGAATCTTTTCATCTTCTGAATAATTGTGAGCAAACGCTCAATGAATATCATCTCGTCAACTCTGTCGCTGAAGAATCACATGTACTGTCGTGTGTGATGTCTCAATGTCAATGTCAAGAACTTTAAGTTCAATCTTCATCATCTCAATTCAATCTTGATCTGACTCAGATATCTTGTTTAAATTTGATTCAGATGTGACTCAGATATATTCTAATTTTGTCTGTGCATCATCACATTAAACTACGTTTCGTCTTTCTTTTATTCAGATCTAACTCAGATCTAACTCAGATCTTATCTAGATCTGACTCAGACATCTCGTCTAAATCTGATTCAGATGTGACTCAGATGTGTTTCAATTTTCAGTGCATCATCACGTTAAAATGCGTCTCATCTCGTCTCATTCTTCAGACATCTTGCTCAGATCTGACTCAGATGTGACTCAGATCTATTCTAGTTTCATCTGTGCTTCATCACATTAAAATGTGTTCACATCAATTCTTGTCTCATTTCAGTCTTCATTTTCAATTTTTTCTCATTTCATCTTGTTTCTTCTCATCATCTTGCAGAAGCTCAGTCTTGAAGAGAAAAGCTACTGTCATGATGTCAGATCATCAATTCAATTTAGAACATAAATTATTGATGTCTTAAATAATTTCGATTCATTGAATCTGTTTTGCAATTCAATGAATCAAGTCATCAATCTAGTCATCATCATTTTAATCTAGTCTCAGCAATTCTGTTTTGATTATCTCAGTCATGTGTGCAAATCTCTGCAATCTTAAGTCATAGAACTATTGTTTAGTCTTGATTCTGCTTGATTCATGTATATAGAAGTCGAGTTCTCATTCTTTTCTTTCACTCTTTGTCTTTCATCTTGTACATTATCTGATGTATTGTCTTGTATCTAGATTCTATCAAAGTAATAATAATATCAGTCTTCTATATTGATAGTATCTCTAGTCTAGCTCAGTTTCTGACAAATAGTTAACTTGTAAAAGCAATGATGTAATGATTTAAATAATGAGATGAAATAATGAAGATTAATCACAATGATGAGATATGAAATTTAAACTTTGATATCTTGATTTAAGATTTTAAGATTTAGATCATCATCATTTCAACATTAATTAAGTCATGTAATCATCAACTTTTTTCTTCTTTTATCTTCAAACAACAACAACATACTGCAATCATGATTGCAACAGCTCAGTAAGTTATGTATCAGTTTCATGAGTTTATAGAAAATCGCAAAACTGATTGCAATACAGAAACAATGAACTTAACTTTAACAATAAAATGTTATTCAGCATTTTTGATTTTGCAACTGATGAGATTTTGAAATCAATTTTGAAATCAAATGAATTCTTCAACTTGCATGAATTTATGTATATATTTCATTTCTTATTACTCTTGAATTGATCACAAAATTGATTGCAAAGTAGAAATAATATTGCAGCGAATTTTAAATTCAAGCTTACAAGATCAAATCTCAATCACGAGTCAAACAATAGATCGCAATTGTCAAGCAGCTCAGAATTATTATTGTCAAGCTCATCATCATCATTCTCATCATCATTCAGTAAAAAATCTCATAACAAGCAATTTGTCAAAAAGATGTTTTGAAAACAGTCAATAATGAAGTCGAGAACTGATGACAGAAAGATGAAGCTCATCAGAGTAAGTTTTGAGTCTTACTAAATTGCAAAAATGATTGCAAAAGTGATTTCAAAGACGCTGATCATATGTTAAAATGTTTGACTCATTGAGTCAGCTCATGTTATCAATGTCATCATAAAAAGTGATCTTATCAAGCTCAAGAAAATGCAAAAATATTGCAAAGAAACTGTGATACTTTGTGAAATTCATCAATATCAAAGAACAATTGATTTACTTATTTCAAAGCTGTTGTTTCAGCATGTGATGTACAAAGTGTATCATGAATTGATTGAAGTTGATCTTCACTTTCAATCAAAAGCTATAGAGACATTGCAGAAAATGACAGAAGCATGACTTGTTGCAATGTATCAAGATTAGTTTTATGATCAATTTTGCAATCAATTTTGCAATCAATTTTACGATTCAAATACTGATTACTTAACAAACATCAATCTTTGCACAATTCATGCAAAGCGTGTAATCATTTAAATGAAGAATATGAGATTGATTTTTCATTTTACAAGTGAAAAGTTTACATTTAAAGCTTGTTCAAATTACATGATGAAGTAGATAATCATGTTACTATGCAATCAGAATGCAACGCTGTCGCAAAGCAAATAGATAGTAAATACAATTTTTGCACTGTCACACTGTTAGTGATATTATTGCTTTCATGCATAATTTAAGTTAATTCTTATCACTTTTGTCAAGAACTTTAGTTTTTTTTCTCTTAAATGTAAAGTCAATTGATTAACTACTTGTATGCATGAGATTTCAGCGCAAACAAGATTTTTGCACACGCTAATTAAAACTATCTATATTGATGTCATTTTAGCACGTCAAAGTTGATACTATTTGTTGCTAATCTTTTTAAATTAAAGTGCGCAAAAATTTAGTTTGCGTGAAAATCTTGTGCATACAAGTAATTATTCTATTTTTAGAAATTGAGTTTAAATTCAGTTTTCATAAAAACTTTGTGCATATGAGTAAGTATACTATTTTTAGAAATCAAGTTCAAGCAACTCAACTCAATTTTAAATTGAGTTCAAATTGAGAAAAGTTGAGTTGATCTCTCTCAACTCAACTCAACTCTAACTCAACGACAGACTTAATAGAAAGACAAATATCACATCTGACATTCATATCAATGATAAATCATTAATTCAACAAAATAAATAACTTATCTGACATTCATGTGAAATGATGAACTCTTCAATTCGACTATTGCAATGAACATTTATATTATTCATGATGATCACACTTCTTAAAGTTGAAAAGAAACTGCATAGAAATAGCAGTTTATCTGCTAATCATCAAAAGAAAGTCTTGTCGTTGAATCAATTCTTGCAAATATTGATGCAGAATAAATATTCATCTTTCATATAAATTGAAAAAACACTTCAACAATGCTTTTTTATTCGGAAGACTTGATAGCAAGCTGATTAATTAATAAAAGCATAGACTTGATGACATCAGTCTGTAATTTCATTGAATAAAGACTCATTCATGAACATAAACTGTTCAATCATTAAATGAAGCATGTCTGCTATTCAATTCAAACAAAGCTCATTGTTTTGTTTGATCTTTACATGCTGTTCTTTTTTAATACTTTAGTCTCTTCTCTTCAAAATTCTTGATATCATGAATTGATGCATGTTAATGTCTCACTTCTTTCATATGTATCAAATCATTTCTTTCTGCATGATTCATAACTGTTCTTCAAGATAAACTATAAGATCATTTAAATTTTCAACAATCTTGAAAATCTTTTAAGAAGCATCTTTGAATCAAAATTGAAATTTAAAAGATGAGTTATATATAAAGAGATTCTCTTGAACATTATATACAGTGATAAAACAACAATAAATTTCTTCAATAATTGTCAAAGAAGTTCAATGAAGTAACAGAAGATGTAATATTTTGAAGTAAAGATTTGCAGAAAGTGATCTTAACATAGTTGAAAAAACATCAGAAACATCAACAAATAAAAAAATCTGAATAGCTTTAATTTTGAGTAATTAAAAGAATGATGAGATTGAATTTTAAATTTCTCATATAAATGAATCATCATGAAACAAAGTAAAAATGAATGTTAAGAATTTTAAATCTTTCTGCATATGTTAATAGTATAAGAGTTGAACATGAGCAGATTGATTCAGTTCAACTCAGATAACTTAGAAAGTTCTTTCTTTATTAATGATTATTACTAAAATGATTAAATAAATAATTTAATAAATAAGTATATTACTTGAATTTATTATTTTATAAACAAAAATAATAATAATAATAAATTCATACATTCTTATGACATCGATTAAATTGATTCATGAGAAACTTTATGCTATTTGTATTGAGTGAACAAAACTCTCTGAGATAGAAAATCACTCGCAGTTTATATGATTACTTCATGCAATTGAAACAGTGAGTTTTGAAACTATGTATCAAATTTGTTCGCATTGATTGCATGTTAAAGAATGAATGTTTTAGTCACTTTAAATTGCTTCAAGAGCTTCGTTTTCATCATCATCTTCGTTATCGCTTTGAGATTCTTTGTGATGACAACAATTATTTGATAGTTTGAAAAGTCAGCATCTTGTAACATTCTTAATTGCAGATGCAATCAGTTTGAGCAATGCATGAGTACATGCTTCATCGTTCGATGACTTTATTTGCAGTCACATCACAAACTATTCATGTCTGAAATGTTTCTAAAGTGCAGATAAACATTCAAATTTATGCGCTTAATTCTGATGTGTATTGCAAGAATGCTTTCTGCTTTCTGAAGATCATCATGCATCTTTATCATCTTATTGCTCAGATGCAATCTTTGTGCTGAAATTATGTTAACATCTGCAATGTGTTCTCTGTACTTTTCTCATCATTGATTTCATTGATCTTTGTGATACTGCATTATTGCAATGCTATCGCTTGTTGAAATCATTGTGAAGAAGAGAATTAATCATTTGCATCTCAACTGTATCTTCGCATCTTCTTGAATGAAGACATTCAGAAGTATTATTTTCTTGATGATGAGTGAGTAAGAAATGACGCGATTAACTTTCGTCAAATGAACGTGTATTAATTTGCATGCTTGTTTGATCTTTTGCATTCAATCATTGA